>Ga0209829_10003482_pt1 | contig 11464 bp, 7 predicted proteins | sample C_140205_EF_Meta_FD_187311 | JGI IMG/M metagenome (GOLD analysis project Ga0209829, IMG submission 187311) | Freshwater microbial communities from Lake Croche, Canada to study carbon cycling - C_140205_EF_MetaG (SPAdes) (version 2) | ecosystem: Environmental > Aquatic > Freshwater > Lake... | reverse complement strand
GACGTCAGCCGCCCGAGTTGCAAAATGAAACGAAAGCAAAACAGCGACGAGGCCGACAATTACTTTTTTACGGGCATTCATGGTTTGATAAATGTTTCTTTGGTGGGTTTTAGCGGTTAGGAACGGGTAACTGGGCACCAGCTTGCCAGCTAACACCGTTGTTTTGCGGTGGTATCACGGGGTGGGTATAGCCTCTGGTCGATTGCTTTCGTATGCTGCCTTGCGCGAGGTGATGGCATGGAGCTTTAGCACGTCAAACTTCGGGCGGCGATCATAGTAGTAAAGTCCGTTCCTTTCCTGTTCCACGTCGGTCAACTGGGTGTAGCAGAAGCCGAACAGGTAGGGGTTGTCGAGCAGGGCGTCAATCGTTCCCTGATAGCGGGCATAAAACTCGTCGGCGGTCTTTGGTTTCTTGCCATAACCCCAGCCGTCCTGCGTCGCCCAACCGATGCCGCCGATCTCGCTAATCATGAAGGGAACAGTGCGATCAAACCGTGTAGGAATCTGGGAGTGGAGGGGCTTCCCTTTTGCGGAATTAGAGAAATAGTTCATCCAGTTGGTACGAAGACTCTCCGGATGGGAGTAATCGTGAGCATCCAGAACTTCCGGGTGAGGCAGAGTATGTGCCCAACCGCTGGATTCCAGAGCGGGCCGCGTCGGGTCAATTGCCTTGGTGACATTCCAGATGATCTGCTGGATTTCCGCCGCATCCATGCCGGACTCATTGAAGGGGCACCATCCGATGATAGCTGGATGGTTCCGGTCGCGCAACAGTATCTCCGTCCATTCATTCACACAGGCCGAGTAACCTTCCTGCTTGTATTTGTAGCCCCAGTCCGAATACTCGCCCCACACCAGATACCCGAGCTTGTCCGCCCAATAAAGATACCTCGGCTCAAACACTTTCTGATGCAACCGGGCGCCGTTGAAACCGCAGGCTTGGGACATCTCGATGTCTTTTTTCAGCGCCTCGTCCGACGGGGCGGTCCAAAGGCCTTCGGGATAAAATCCTTGGTCGAGAATCAGCCGCTGAAAAACGGGCTTGCCGTTGATCAGAATTCGGCGCCCGTCAATGGCGATCTTGCGCAGGCCAAAATAACTCTTCACTTCGTCTACCTTTCTTGACCCGCTATAGAGCGCGAGCTTCAGGTCATACAGAAATGGAGCGCCGGGTTCCCAGAGTTTTTTCCGTTTGAGATTCACCACCATCTGGCTTTGCCAAAGACCTGCGGCGGAAGCGGACCCTACCCGCTTGCCATCGGCAAATGCTTCTGCTTTGAGCGTCAGTTGCGGATCCGTGCCGTCGATTTTCACCTCGATGAATACGCGCGAATTATCGGGATCAGGAATCACGGAAATGCTTTCGACGAATGACGAGCCGACGGCTTCCAGCCACACGGGCTGCCAGATGCCGGTGGTGCGGGTGTAAGTGCAACCTTCGCTCTTTTCCATGGATTGCTTGCCGCAAGGCTGAAGGCCGGACCACATGTTATCCAAAACTTTCACGACCACCTCGTTTTGGCCATCCTTCAGCAGGTGAGTTATCTCGAAGTTGAATTCGACATTCTCGCCAATATGCGTTCCGGCCACCTGGCCATTGATATAGACTGCGGCTTTGTAATCCACGCCGCCGAAATGAATCCTGATCCGTTTGCCTTTCATGGCCGGCGGCAATTCGAACAGCCGTCGATACCAGACATCCTTCAGGCGCTCCGTGTTTCCCAACCCGAGGCCCGACAGTTTGCTCTCTGGACAGAAAGGCACGATGATTTTTGAATCAAGATTCTTGCCGTTGGTCAACCCACGGGCTTCGCCGTCCGCTTTCCGGTCAATCTCGAACTGCCACTCGCCATTGAGTGTCGCCCAGTTCTCTCGGAAGAAATCCGGGCGCGGAGGTTCCGGGCGTGGCACATCGGCCATCAAGTTTAGCGTTGCAATCATTATGAGGGCAGTCACCGCGCCCCAACCCGTTGAACTTTGCTTTCTATTCATAATTTTTGATTTATGTGGCCGATTGTTTGTCTTCATACTTTGCGTGTTGCTTTGCATGGTGAAACAGCCAGTTCCCGTCCGTTTCTAGAAGTTAGCGAGTGCTTATCTCTAATTCCGTCATCGGTAGTCCCGAACTCTGCGCTCTGAGCGTGATCTTGCCGGAATCTCGATCCGACTGTATTACCACTAGCGCTCTGCCGTGAAAAGCCTTTCGCTTGTCGGCTTTGTAGGGTTCCATACTAGTGAGATCGCCATTGTCCACGCCGATGATCTTTCCCGGTCCTTGAACCGTGAACTGAATCTCATGATCGAAGGCAGGGACGAGAACCCCATTCTTGTCGGTAACTTGTACTTCGACGTTGCACAAATCACTACCATCCGCACGAATGTCTTTGCGATCCGCAATAAGGCGGATTTTCGCAGGTTCCCCAGCCGTTTGGAGTTTGTCTGAACACACGACGCGCTCGTGTTCGATTCCGCGGGCCTCAATACAACCGGGCTCATAGGGAACCTTCCATTTAATTATTTTATCCGGGAAATCTTTGAGCAGCTTCATCCCGATCGTTTTGCCATTTATGCGCAGCTCTACGGCGGAACAATTTGAAAATGTCCAAACTTCGACTTCTTTGCCTTCCTTGAAGGGAAGCGTCCAGTTAGAGTCCATCGGAGGCCAGCCCCAGTGATCCTTCGTCGGCTTGGGCACATCCAAGTCATCATCCCTGACCACGATATGGACCATCGGTTTGTCGGACCAGAAGCTTTTCTGAAGGTTGGACACGGGACGGGGAAATCCACAAGTGTCAATCAAGCTGCAATTCCACCCGTGAAACGGCCAGCCCGCGACGGCCTCTCCGAGATAGTCGATGCCTGTCCAATAGAATGTCCCCGCGACATAGTCATGTTGTTCCGCATCCAACCAAGGGTTGAAGGGGTAAAAAGCCTTATGAGTGTCTCCCTTTCCCCGATAAAATGGATAACTCTCACTGGCGATAATTACTTTTTCCGGACACGCCCGACGGTAGTCTTCAAACCATTGTTCCTGGTAGTTGCAACTGAGCACATCCACAAGTTTGGCAATGCTTGCAATCGCCGTCGCATTTTCCTCGCGCGACTTGATCTTCCGAGGACGAAGGGCACAAGTCACGAGTCGGGTAGGCTCTTGCTCATGCACAAATTCCACCAAGTTCCTCAAGGTCTGCTTGAATGCGGGCGAGTCCTGATTCGACACTTCATTCCCAACACTCCAAAGGACAATACAGGGGTGATTGCGGTCACGCCGAAGTATATCTCCCAAGTCCTGCCGCCACCACTGAGTAAACCAGCGGCCAAATGCGCCGTCCCACTTATCAAATGCTTCGGCAATGACTACAAACCCCATGCGGTCGCATAGATCCAGCAGTTCGGGTGCGGGCGGATTATGGCTGGCTCGTATGGCATTACAGCCCAATGATTTTAGGATCTCCAGTCTCCTTTCAAGAGCTCGCACGGGTACTGCGGCTCCCAAACAGCCGGCGTCATGATGAATGCAAACGCCCTTCATCTTAATCGAGTGTTCGTTAAGGAGAAACCCTTTGTCCTTATCGAACCGAATGGTTCGAATGCCAAATGCGGTATCCGTTTCGTCACATGTACGCTGCTCGTCCAGAACCTGTGTTTGGGCATGGTACAGGGAAGGGGTGTTAACCGACCACAGTGTGGGATTGGTGACTTGTGTCTGTTGATCAAACAGGTGTTCGGCATGAGCCGGGATCGTTTCGCTTGACTTTAGTGTGCTTATGATTTTGCCCTTTGGATTTCTTATTGCTGTAACCACTTGGCAGGTTTTGGGCTGCTCAGTTTCATTTTGGACGCGAGTTTGGACGCGAACGACGGCGCGGCCCGGAGAAATGTCAAGAGTCGTAACACATGTTCCCCAATGACCTACATGGAGTTTGTCGGTCACCGTCAGCCAGACGTGGCGGTAAATTCCCGACCCGGAATACCAGCGGCAGTTAGGCTGATCAGAATTATCGACGCGGACCGCGATGACATTTTCCCCGCCAAAGTGCAAATATGATGTCAGATCGTGCTGAAAACTGACATAGCCATATGGCCTTCGGCCAAGGGAATGGCCATTAACCCACACTTCGCTGTTTTGGTAAACCCCATCGAACTGAATAAACACCTTCTTGTCTTGAGCGTCTTTAGCAAGTTGAAAATGCTTGCGATACCAGCCGATCCCACCCGGGAAAAAACCTCCAGATTTGCCCGCGAGGGCATTCTTGTCCATGGGCTCTGCGATGCTCCAATCGTGTGGAAGCTGTACCTGCTCCCATCCGGAATCATCGGCATCGACTGCATATGCAGCCGGGACTTCGGCCTTCATGAATTTCCAGTCGAGGTCGAAATTGAGCGTGCTGGCTACTAGAGCATCGGCCTCGGCATTTTTGGTGCCGAATGCCAATAGAAAAATAACGGCACCAGCTAATATCAACCGAAGCGCACTCTCTTTTGTTTTTAGCATAAAATAGGCTGTTTTTGAAGCGGTTTGGGTCCGCAACAGGACATCGTAGCGTGCCCGGTATTCCAGTCAATCAATCGCATCGCTATATTCCTCTGTGTTCCCTTCATATATGTGTTGCGCAATGATCTACCGCAACAAAATTTCAATGACTGGCACCGCCACAGACGGCGCTTTCGTGGGCAATGTCAACACGGTGGGATTATCGGTGTAGGTGATTTCGGAGCCATCGTTCAAAAGCCGCGCAAAATAGATCTTATTTGCGAACCCATCTAATTGAATTCTCTTCTCTTTGGGCCAGTTAAACACGTGCACATAGATTCGCTTAGACTGGGGATTATACGTCAGCTTGCATCCGTCGGGGGCTTTAAAATCCTTCGGCGCTTCGGTACAGCTGTAGATTGATTGCTGATGCAATCTCATCCATTCAGCGATGTCGCCGAGTCTTTCCACGGATCGTGTGTCCAGTGTACCCCGCGCGGTGGGGCCGACATTGAACAACAGATTGCCTCCTCTGCTCACGCAACTAATCAAAATATCCAAGACCTCCTGGGTACTCTTCCAACCGGCTTCGTCGCGAAAATATCCCCAAGAATTACCAAACGTATTACAGGTTTCCCAAGGCACCCGCCTGCCGTCATAGGTGACCCATTCCTCAGGCACACGATGCTCCGGGGTCTTAAAATCCCAGCCTCCGCTTACATTCTTCAAATCCAGCCGGTCGTTGACGATGATCTTTGGCTGAAGCTGCCGGACCAGCGCAAGTAGCTTTTCCGACTCCCACTCGTCGCGTCCCTTGCTACCCTCCCCGCGGGGGTACGAGAAGTCGAGAAACAATAGGTCGATCTGGCCAAATTGCGTCAGCAGCTCACGAACCTGGTCGCGCATATACTTGGCGTATAGGCGCATGTCGCGGCCTTTGTTTATCTCGCTAATCTGGGCAAGGTACGCTTGTTTCTTTTCCGGATCCTTCTCCTTGAATAGGTAATACCCCTGCGGATGGTTGCGGTCGATGGGGTAATTGGGGTGGTGCCAGTCCATCAGCGAGTAGTACAGGCCGACCCGGATTCCGGCGGCCCGGAAGGCGTCGATCATCGGCCGGAGGAGGTCTTTTCCATAAGGGGTGTTCGGCGCCTTGTAGTCGGTGAATTGTGAATCCCACAGGCAGAAACCGTCATGGTGTTTCGCCACAATCACGACGTATTTTATGCCCGCTTGTTTCGCCGCGCGGGCCCAGTCCTCGGGTCGGTAGAGATCGGGGTTGAAAGTGGCGAAGTACCGCTGGTACTTTTCGTCTGGTATTTGCCCAAAGAGCTTGACCCATTCGCTATTCTTGCGGTTGCCGCCATGGGCGGGTATGGCGTAAAGCCCCCAATGGATAAACATACCGAAGCGGGCATCGGTCCACCATTGAAGCCGAGCCACACGTTCCTGCTCAGTTTCATTCCAAACATATTTAAATTTCGATTCCGACCCTTTAACCCCCGCGTCTTCATTTGCGAAAGCAGGGGTATTGAAGAACAACAAAAAAACAACTAAGGTTTTTAATACCTCCGACACGGTTAATTTATTCATATTCATATTAATATTCCTTCAGCCATACCGGTTTGGTTTATTACAAGTAACCGGGTATGATTCCTAAACTTGAGCCAGTATCAATTAATCTTAATTAGGCATGGTGTTGCCGTAGACACTCCATTTTCTTGCAAATTCCCCATCAGGGAGCCAGTTTGCGGTTGACTTGTCGCCTGTGAAATCAGTGTAAGTAGCCACCTCCAGCAATTGTTGCCCACCCTTATCTTTGTCATAGACGCCGCCTAGCCATCCTGATTCAATTTTTAAAGGCTTCAGCCTGCCATTATCGCCAAGGCGTATACGCATAGCCGCCTTGCAATATTCAACGATAAACTCCCAGGTTTTCGCTTCGTTAACTGGGCTATGGCCAACGCTGGCTTCGAGCATCATTGCCATCGCTGCATTTCTTTTTTTACGCATCGTGGCGACTGCTTTGTCCTGATCGTTGCGGTGGAACCAATCGTCGAGCATTCCGTGCATAATAAGAGCTGGCACTCTCTCCACATTTGGAAATTGCAGGTAGCTGCTGTAACCGGGGTGGTATGAGATCCAAGCGATCACCTTTTCAGGCCGTTGCGATGCAAGGGAGGCGGAAAAGCCGGTGCCGTTTGAGTGCCCGAACGCAAAGAATGGCACCTCTGACAGCTCAGGATGATTTGACAAGGTCGCCAGGCGTTGAATGGGTTCATCCAGCAAAGATACCGGAAAAAGCCCTCGCTGCACAGGTTCCCCCTTGAAGCCGACAAGGGCTACCTTTTCGTCCTCGGCAAACTTTCTCAGCACGCTGGATTCAATATTACCCATTCCGTGACAGGATATGTAAAATGCAGCTCGGAGTATTTTCACAGTTGCGGGAATATAAATTTGAAACTGTGCCTCGCCTGGTTGCTCGCTCGGCGGGGCACTTTTTCTTTCACTCATTATTTTTGCAAATGCTTCCGAAGGGATGTCTGTGCTTTCATTCTTATATCCTTTCTTTGCTTTAAGTTCCGATAAAAAAGTGTCAGACATATTATTGGGACGCTCAATGGCATTGGCGTTACTCATCCGCACCGAAAATCCCACCGTTGTCTTCTTGACTGGATTCTTTCCCGAGACGATTTGGCGATACTTGTTTATCGAAGAATCCAGACCGGTATCAGAATATTCCATTTTGAACCCGCGTATGTATTTGCAGTAATTGCTGTGATACAGCGTGGCGCAACTCGGGCTGGAATCTTTTAATTCCTTCCATTCCCTCCAGAGCCGATCGTAATCCGAAATGGCTTTGGCAATGCGATCTCGGTCGTAATTGCCGGTCTTATCACCAAGGGTTCCCAAGAGCATAACCGTCCAGCCCTTTTCGATAATTTCAAATTCAATACAACCGTACGAACAGGAAGTCCGCACAAACTCCTTCATAGCCGGATCCGGTATTTCCAACTGGAGGGAAAGCGCCTTGATTTGACGCCAAATTGCCACAGACTCGGCCTTTTCGGCTATCATTTTTTCTGTCACGCCTTCCTTAATAACTTGGTCGAACATCCCAGGCTCCTGCTCGTTGATGCCTCCCATAACGTCATCCCTCGTCCACCAGACGGCATTTTTGGCATAGTAACTGCAATGTCCTCGTAAAACCGCTGCCGCAGAAAGCACACATATCTGATAAAACCGATCCTGATCGGCACCCATCAAACCAAGTTTGTCTCTGGCAAATTCCCGGACGATCTCTTTTTCCGATCGCTCTGGATCTTGCACCCATTTCGTGATTACAAAGGCATTCAACTCACACCATAATTCATTCGTGATGTAGGGTCCGTTCCATCCGCCTCCGCGGGACCCTGTCAGGATGCCCGCATATTGGGGTTGCTTGATGAAATCACGCAAACAATTTAGGTTTGCCCGGTAACGACCGGCGGATTCGCCGTAAAAGTGCTGCCTGATCTTTTCGTCATTGCGATACTGCAACTCTTCCCAGCCGTCGATCACGCCTTGGCCAACATAATAAGGATGGGCGCCTTTACCGTAATCTTCATATTGACATTGGATTTCCACCACTTGCCGGTGTTTTCCGATGCCGAGCGTTGGATTGAAAATCTGCATGCGATGGTAATCGCCAATCATGTATTTGATGGAAAACACTAGGTTGGAATGCGGTGCGATTTGATCGGTGACCTTGAGGTAATAGTCAGGGTTAAAGTGGAAGTCTTTTCCCCACGTGCGATAAAATAGCTGCTTGTTACGTTTGACACAAACTTCGTCACGCAGCAGTTTGATCAGCATGACTTGGGACTGCATGCCCCGAGTAATCGGATTCCCGCCAGTATGGTAAGGCACATCGACCAGGTAGGTCTCGCCCCAGCGAACTGTCAGTCCATCAAGATCCGGAAAACGGGTGAAAATTTCACTTATTTGGGCGCGAATAACTTTTTCGGTGAATGGTTTGTGAATATCGATGCGACTGCCGGTATACATCTCATCGTGGTATTTGTCACAAAGCGATTTTGGGAAGACGATGATCTGAGTAAAGGGATACAGTTTGATGCCCGCCTTGTGGGCAGCCTGAATGTCCTGTTCAATCGAACCTGCCAGTTTGTCAACCCATTCCCGCGACTGCGAACCTTTTGGAAATATCTGCGGGTCCAGAGAATCAAACGTGACAGCCGCTTCAATCAGGCTGGCTGTGACTTGCCCGTTGTAACTGTTCCGAACCAAGTAGTTCGGATCGCAAAATACCGATTTTGTTTTGGGTTCTCCCGGATTCGGCTGAATCCAATCCAGAATGAATGCAGGTTGATTTAATACATGTTGTGGCGCCATGGAAATGCTCGGGTCGGGAATTTGCGGGGCACCCGACACACGCCCGGAAATTCCCGTGCAATACAAAAGACCCAGAAGAACAAATCTGGAAATAACTGGTGGAATTAATGATGCTTGCATAACACAAATCAAGGCTTCGCCCCCACCGGCTGGCCCGGCAAGCGGCCCGCGCCAACGGCTACGGCCGTGCGACCGCCAGACTGAACTTTGTCAAACCCTCCATTTATTGCATTTAGGAGACTTTGCCAAAATCCAGTCTGGCTCGGGCTCCGTGACGGACCTCGCCGCCAGCCCTTCGTCAAAAATATCTTAACGTCACCTTGTGCTTGACGAGCAACATAGATGAAGGCGCGTAGGCATGAGTGCAGATTTGGCACGCTGCGGTTCCGCGCGAATTGGTTATCTGCGGTATTCAAATTCAATTTGCAATGCATAGCGATTTATCGCCATTCTTTACCCGAACGCCGCGCCGCGCCATACGGCAATCACCGTATGGCACAGGTGAAACGCCAGTTGGATATGAAGACCGGCCCTTGAATCCTGGAAATTCTGGTTGTTTTTTTTGCCGAGTCCGATTTCGCGGAGAGTGTGTAAACGACGGATTTTCCTGAGCGGTCAACAGCGCGAAAAAATTGCCGACGGAACTGGCGTTTTATCTCGTCTGGGAAAAGCATCCCGAGTTGCAGGCGGTGTATTGGAATTAGTGGACCGAAGCCGGCTTCACCAAGATTGCGCACGCGGACAAAGGCGAGACGGAAATCGCGCTCGCGGTCAACTGAGGATCATTGGCTGGATCTCGCGCACCTTTCGCGCTTGGATTCCAAATTTTAATAATGCAAAAGTCAAACGCCAGGGTAGGCTGTTGGTAATTATACTGTTTTAGCCGAAATGAGGTTAGAACCATTTCGTTGAAACCATTATTGTTTGGTCATATTTTGATGGCCTCTGCCCACAGAAGGATGCGAGGCAGGTTTCGATGTCACGCAAACTTTCGCGCCATGTGAGCTGGGCGAACGCCAGCACGAGGAACTGTTCGTAGGTGGGTAGCTTGCGGACGCGTAAGTTGCCGTGGTAACGAGCGACACACTTGTCGAATTCGTATTTGGGCAGGAAGTCGAGGAGTTGGGCGAAGACGGTGCGACCTTCGTTCATTAAGTAAAAAACCGCTGGTTGGCGGTGAAAAACCCTCTGGGAGTGGTCGCAGAATTGAAATCAAAAAATAACCGGACAGCGGTTTTATCCAGTTTTTACAATAGTAAAATCGCTGTCGTCAAAAGCTAAACGGGACAGTAGTGATGCCACCAATTTCTTGTGAACCTAACCTGTGGATTAGCGTGAATAGAAAATTCTTGTTATGATGTAAGGCGTGGAAAAATTACCGCGTGATTTCAGAGGGGTGTGAATTCCAAAGGACATCTGGTTGTCCCGGCAGTTTTCGCTTATGGAGAAAGTTCTTTTCGTTAAAATCCATTCGCTCGACAACGAGGACGGCTGCTATGGATACAACCGCTACTTCGCGGAATTTTTTGACGTCAGCGAACGCCAGATCCGCACGCACATCGGCACGTTGAAACAAAAGGGATTCATTTACGTCTTTATCCAAAACCGCAACGACCGGGTGATTCACACCATCGGCAAGTATGCGCGCGTCCCGGATGCCGCGGTGAAGCAGATGCAGCAAGACCATTAAAAACTTATCCATAGGATGACGCTGGGTTACCGGGGAGGAACATTCTCGCCGTTCATACGCTCCAAAAGGAAGGCAGCCAGTTCGTTGACGTGGCTTTGCTCTGCCAATAAGCAACGGGACGCCCACCGCCCTCAAGGGAAGCGCTGAATAAAGCCGACTTTTGATTTTTTAATTTTAGCCGAGGGTGGCGGGTGTCCGCCGGGGCGGAAAAACTCGCGGCAGTGGCTGATTTACCCGTCGTGCGGCGACGAGCACAGTCGTTGGACGGTGTTTATTTAACCGCCGGGCCGTTGGGTTGCCCCTTTTTTACGCCGTGGCCGACCGCGCTCCGATCATCACGTTGGCCAAACCAAACAGCATATAGAGTTGGTGGCCGTTCTTCGCCAGCCCCCGATACCGCACTTTCCGGTAGCCAAACAAATTCTTCACAATGTGAAACGGATGTACGACGAACGCGCGCACCGAAGCTTTATTTTCTCGGCGGCCTTGAGGGCTTCTTTCTCCGCGCCTTCGGCCAGGCTTTTGATGGTTCCGCGTTTGCGCGCAATCTGCCAGTCAATCGTCCGCGCCAAGGCCACGATCTCCGCCTGTTTCTCCACCCCGGTGTAACCCGCATCCGCGTGGACTTGCGTCTCCGTGCCGTGCAGCAGTTCGGCGGTTTGGGTGATGTCCGCCACATTGGCGGCGGTAGCCACGACGGTATACACCAATTTACTGTCCCGATCCGCACCGATGTGGGCTTTCATTCCGAAATACCATTGGTTGCTCTTCTTGGTCTGGTACATCTCCGGGTCGCGTTGCCTCGCTGTGTTTTTGGTGGAGGACGGCGCGGCAATCAACGTGGCGTCCACCAGTGTGCCTGCGCGGAGCAACAATCCCCGCGCGGCGAGGTCGGCGTTGATGGCGGT
>Ga0209829_10003481_pt1 | contig 11468 bp, 9 predicted proteins | sample C_140205_EF_Meta_FD_187311 | JGI IMG/M metagenome (GOLD analysis project Ga0209829, IMG submission 187311) | Freshwater microbial communities from Lake Croche, Canada to study carbon cycling - C_140205_EF_MetaG (SPAdes) (version 2) | ecosystem: Environmental > Aquatic > Freshwater > Lake... | reverse complement strand
GGCTGGCGTGGACTCATCGAGTCAGTTTTGCCGCCGGTCTTATTCGTCTTGACCTATTACGTCGCCGGCCAATACAGCGATCATGCGCTCTCGATTGCCATCGTGGTTGTTCTCCTCACGGCCGCACTGCTCGCTATATTGCGGGTCGTTCGCAAGGAGCGCCCGATCCGCATTCTCACGGTGGTATTCGGCGTGGGCGTGGGCGCGATGTTTGCTGCCACAAGTGGCAATGCTGTCGATTATTTCTGGGCCGCGGTTCTGGGCAATGTCGCCACGGCGATCGCGTTTGCACTGTCGATTCTTTGGCGCTGGCCTCTGCTCGGTGTGATTGTTGGTCCACTCATGGGCACGGGACGCCGCTGGCGAGAAGATCCCGATCTACTCAAGGCATATAGCCGCGCGTCATGGTTATGGGTAATTCTCAGTGTGGTGAGAGCGTTAGTACGAATCCCATTGATTCTTAATGGCTGGTTGGCAGCGCTTGCCGTTGCACCGGTGTTTTTCTACGCATTAGTAGCACTCACAATCGCGGGGTCCTGGGCTGTCATCAAGCGCACGCTGCCACCGGGGCATCCGGGTATTCGCCATCCGATTTTGCCGAAGGCAACGGATTAGTGGATCCCGCTCCACGTTCCACGATCGATCAACAGCTCCTTAAGGACACTGGGACGGTCTGTCATCAGCCCATCGACACCGAGTTCAAGGAGTCGAGTCATCTCTGCCGAATCATCAATCGTCCACACATGAACCTGTAGACCACGATCGTGGGCATGCTTCACGAAAGACTCGGTTACTACCGGTACACCCTTGATAGAACTTGGGATTTGCAGCGCCATGGGCCCTGTTGTCCGATGGCGCAAGCCCCATGAGCCCGCAAGAAATTTGCCGACTTCACGCGGACCCGCCGAAGTGACGAGTCGTGGACCGAGACGTTTGCGAACACGACGAAGCCGATCGTCACTGAACGAACTGGCAAGCACGCGGTCATACGCGCCAGTTGAGTCCATGATCGCAACGAAAGCATCCACCGCTGCTTCACATTTAAGGTCAAGATTGAACTTCTGCTCCGGAAAGGAACTCAGGGCGTCGTCGACTCGCATGAGCTGGTCAACGCCTGCATCCGTGGAGACTTGACGCAACTGCTCCCACGTGTAGTCGCTGATTGACCCTGTTGCCCTCGTCGTGCGATCCAATTTTGGATCATGGAACAAAACTGCGACGCCGTCCCGCGTCACTTGAATGTCGCTCTCCAGATAGACGTACCCCAGAGAGACTGCGTATTCGAATCCGGCGCGGGTGTTCTCCGAAGTCTCTCGGGCGCCTCCGCGATGGGCCATAGCGATTGTCCCGGGGCTCTCAAAGAATGGATGCTGCGGCACGACACAAGAATAGCGAAAGCAGATTGCCATAGTTGTGCACATATCCCGTGGAATAGTTCGTGGTCAAGGAGGCTCCAACATGTCTGATTCCCAGCCCGCGTACACCACAGTTATCGTGACTGACAACGTCAGTCCCAAGTCCCGTCTGGCAGCGACCTTGCTGTGTTTCTTCCTTGGTTTCCTGGGGATTCACCGCTTCTATGCCGGCAAAATTGGTACGGGCATCATCTGGCTGCTCACGGGCGGTCTACTGGGGATCGGCGCGCTGATTGACTTCATCATCATTTTGGTGGGATCTTTCCGCGACAAGCAGGGCCGCGTTATCTCCAACTGGTAGACAGCCTGATCCGGTACGCTGCTGTGCTCTGCGGATGACGCCTCAGCCGGTTTGGCGGCGAATACGGCAATACCCGTGCTGATAGTGACTCCGACAACGAGAATCTGCCACGTACTCAAGGATTTCATCTGCACCCGCCCCATTTGAGTTGACGGTAGCTCGAATGCAGGCGCGCAGGGGCTGTCGCCGGCGGTTATGACCGGTCATTGATCACGCAGCCCCATATATGTGGCGCTGATTATTCGCGGGAGGCGTTAGCCAAAGTGTTTAAGTCCTCGGCGGAGAGGTCGAGTTGAACTGAAGCAATTAGCTCTGCAACCTGAGCGACCTTGGTGACACTCGCGATAGGAGCGACGACTGTTGGTTGGAGTCGGAGCCAAGCAAGGGCCACGGCCGCGTTAGAGGAGTTGTGTGCAGCGGCCACCGCGTCGACGGCAGCTAGCACTCGCCAGGCTCGATCATTCAGATATTCGTTGACGCGATTTTCGCGAGCAGCCCCAGTTACTGCCTCAGCGGTGCGGTATTTGCCCGTGAGGAAGCCAGCTGCAAGTGAATAGTAGGGAAAACACGAAATCTTTTCGCGCGCGCACAAGTCGGCGAGCGCGCCCTCGTACACATTACGTTCGAGCAGGTTGTAGTGCGGTTGCATCGCCACGAAGCGAGGCAAGCCGTGGGTATCGCTGACGTCGAGGGCTTCTTGAAGTCGATCGGCCGTGTAATTAGACGCCGCTATATGTCGGACTTTTCCAGCCAGTACGAGTTCGGCCAGAGCGCCCATAGTCTCGCTGAGCGGCGTTTCGGGATCATCAAAGTGGCAGTAGTACAGATCAATGTGGTCGGTCTGAAGTCGCTGCAAGGATTCGTCACATGCATTGCGGATGTTCTCGGCACGAAGTCCCGAACGATCGGTCTTGAAGCCGACTTTGGTGGCGATGACGAGTTCGTCCCGGTTACCCCGGCGCGACATCCAGTCGCCGATGACCGACTCGGATTCCCCTCCGCTGTGGCCAGGAGCCCACTGGGAATAGCCGTCCGCAGTGTCGATGAAGTTGCCGCCCCCCGCGGTGAACGCATCGAGAATCGCCTCTGAGGTGGGGACGTCGGCTGTCCACCCCAATACGTTGCCGCCGAAACACAGCGGAAATACCTCTAGATCGCTCGTACCAATGTGCTCCATGGCTGGCTCCTCTCGCCCCCAAGCCTAGGGCTCTTGGGAGAAGAGCGAAGCATCAGTGGTGTCGGACGACGTGGAACCTCACGAAACTGTCATCGATAATGATTTCGGTAAATGCGACGGGCTCGCCGAGTGCTGTGTAGTGAGTCTCCGCCAGCATGATGTGCGCCGACCCGGGTGGCAGATCAAGTGGGAAATCTGGATCGTCTGGAACGATGCAGGCAACAATTTCGACAAGCGCGTGGTCGATTTCTCGACCGGGCCAAGTACGACTAAAGGCCAAGATCGGTTCAAAGTTCTCAAACTTTTGGCCATCAAGCAGGGTCTTTTGCGTTGCAGGAGAGACGTAGGCCAATGGAATTTGGTCGCGGATATGCAAAGCGGTACTGCCATTAGCGAGAAAGGTCTTCGAAGTTTTTATGACTGGAGTGTCAATAGAAATGTTGAGTTCGTCAGCCGCCTCTTGGGTCGGGCCCGGCTCCAGCCAACATTGACCTTTGACCTGAACATCGGCGTAGTCCTTGCTGAGCAGGTCGTGAAAGCTGATAATGCGTTGGAGGACGATGCTCTCGCGTCCGACATGCGCTCGTATGACTGTGCCGCGTCCCGGCGTCCTGCTCAGCATGCCGAGCCGCTCGAGGGACTGCAGTGCAGCACGAATCGTGGTGCGACTTACATTGAGTGTCTCTGCAAGTTCGGGTTCTGCGGGTAGCCGATCATCTGGAAAGCGGCGCTCGAGTATCGCGTCGAGTAGCGCACGCGTTGTTTGTTCGGTGAGTGATCCTTGTCCGACTCGAGGCAGCGATGCCTCGTCGCTCACGCGGCTCCTTCAAATGGGTCTAAGACGCCGGCGGGCAGCGGAGGCTGCCAGGCACCCATCAGGAGTTGTAAGCATTCGTAGTAGCCGATGAGAATGGTGAGTTCCGTGACGGCCTCAACTCCCAGCGTGGCCACGGCTGCTGCAGACTCATCGTCAGTCAAGGCCCGTCGAGTTATCAGGGCGCAGCTGGTGGTGTGAATAACAATCTCGGATGGGGAGAAGGTGGATGCGGATACACCCGCCTTGAGATCTGCGAGCTCGTCTGACGAGAGGCCGCACTTGGCTCCAAGGGCCTCATGGGCGTACCACTCGTAGTCGCAGGCGTGATGGGCAGCCACGGCCAGAATCGCAATCTCGCGGGCTCTATCCGTGAAGGACGTCCGGTATCGGATGGCCGCACCTAGTTCTTGTAGAGGCATTCCGAGCGCAGGCGCCGTCAGCATGGCGTTGAAAGGACCTTCGAGGCGACCATCACTGTCGGCCATCTGGAAAACTTTGGCCGCCGAAGCCCGTGGCCCCCCGGCGATCGCGTCATACACGGCCTTCGAACCAGGGGTCAGTTCGTCCGGACGTGGCCATTCCAATCGGCCGTGCTTCATCGCGCCTCCCAATGTGTAGTAACGTACCTTTCTTCGGCTTTTGTCATACTAATACAGAACTTTTGCGTGGCCGAAACTGATATCAGTCGTGTAGACGAAGGCCACTCGTGGCGCTATCGCTGCAGCTGCCGCGGGTGGACCTACACACCGGACGAATTGCGTGGGGTTACTCTCCGGCCCATTGCCTGCGACAAGAACTTCAAAAAGTCAAAGTTCTCGCTCTTCGAGCCAGAACCAGTCGACGGTGTGTCCCGGTCTCCCGACCGCAGCACTGACCTCACACCAATAAACACATGGCTATTGGGTGATCCGACAAGTTCTCGACACAAACAGGAGACACTGGTGACGTGTCCATCATTGGTCGGCAGCAGGGGTATGCCAGCCAGGCATTAAGCGCGGGGTTTGCCACAACTGCACTGATCGTTCTCTCACTCAATCTGCGTCCTGCGATCGTGAGTTTACCTCCGTTGACCACAGATATTCAGCGGGATCTTGGGTGGAGTAATGCCGCGATTGGCCTCATCACATCAATTCCGATTCTGTGTATGGCAATTCTTTCACCCGTCGTCCCGCGAATTGCGGCTCGCTGGGGAAGAGTTCCCACTACGACAGGCGCCTTGGTCCTTATCCTGTTGGGAAGTGGACTGAAACTGTTTGCCGACACTATGCCGGTGCTACTTCCTATCAGTGCTGTTTTCGCGGGTCTTGGCATTGCCATCGGTGCGGGCTTGGCTCCCGCGTTTGTGCGGGAGTGGTTCCCCAACCGCATCGGCGCGATGACTGGGCTGTACTCAGCCGCACTTATTTTTGGTGCGGCCATTGGGTCGGCCGCTTCGGTGCCACTCATGCATCTCACAGGTTCTTGGGCAGAAGCGATGGCTTCTTGGTCAGCCTTAGCCTTTGCAAGTGTCCTCCTGTGGATACTCGTATCGTTGCGACAACGCAGACACGACGCAGCGCAACCAGCTGCACCACCAGTTATTACGAAAGGTCTCCCTTGGCGCAGTCCGCTAGCGTGGACTCTCGCCGGCTATCTCGGGTTGAATGCATTCATCTTCTACAGCCTGCTGGCATGGATGGCCCCGTCGTTCAGTGAGCGCGGCTGGACGCAGCAGAACGCGGGCTTCCTCCTAGCGCTATCGAGCATTGCGCAAATGGTTGGTGCGTTGGTATTGCCACGATTTATGAACAGATTTGCAAGTAGACGCACCTTGTTCATCATGGTGATGGCCATGGGCATTGTTGGAACTGTAGGCGTTGGCTTTATCCCGCAGATAGCCCCGCTGGTATTCATTAGTGTCCAAGGAATCGGTCTGGGCGGCACATTTTCACTTGGAATTGCCCTATTGAGTGAATATTCGGCCACTCCTGCTGATGCCGCCCGTCTCACAGCCCTGACCTTTTTGGTGTCATACATTCTTGGCGCACTTGGTCCGGTGCTTATGGGAATTCTGCTCAGTGCCCACCATTCATGGGAATTACTTTATGGAATTCTAGGAGTGCTACTGATCTGCCAACTGCTCTTAGCACTGCCCTTAAAACGCGGACTTACCGTCCGCTAACGAAAGTCGTCTCTCGGTCAAGGGGCGAGAAGTTCGAGGTTGAACGAGCCCGAAATTCCACTTATTGCCACGCTTGCTTGAGCCTCTGAATTGATCGTGTTCCATGTGGCATCTACCCGCCTCACGCCGGACTTTGCGGGAAATGTCAGCGCACAGCGAAGATTGCCGTTGGCGGTGTTCCACGTGATCCAGCCACTCATGGGGAGATCGCCGACGAGCTTGACGCCGTCAAGGTTGAATTCGACCCTTGGGTACCCGGTGTAGGACCACGTACCGCCACGTAAGCCGGATCCGTAATCGGCCCCCGACTGGAACCAGCGATCAACAATGTCGGCTGCTGTGTTGATCGCCGTCATAGCGAGTCGATTACGTGTTGTGTCGGGCGTGCCTGGTGGAAGTTGAGTTTTGACGTAGGTAATTGGGTAACGGCCGACGGCCCGCACTGCGGGTACGTCTTGTGCGCAATTGACGACTGTTGCCGGGATGTTGCGTGAGCCGCTGCGTACTACATACCGAACGAGGGTGGCACCACAACTGTTCGATCCAGCACCTCCGACTACATGCGTCGAGTTCTCGACAACGATGTGGGTGGCGTTCGGAAACTGTGCTTGCACCATGTCGCCTTCGGCAGCCGAAGTGATGCTGTCGAGTTCACCAGAAAGAATTAGCGTGGGCACATTGGAGTACTGACCGGCGAGAGGACGCGGGGGACCTGCGGGGTTAGTGGTGGAGATTGGCCAGCGCAGGCACAGATCCGGTGCGCTCCAGCCCGAGCGGTTGTAGTCACTGATGCTGAATGGCGCATAGATCTCCGGTCGCTTCGCATTCATCCGTGAGACAGCATTCTGGTACTGCTGAATTCTCCTGGTGGGTGAGGCTGACATGTCGTACATCTGCACGTAGTCGTGGCAACTCACCGCGGTGTCGAGGCCCTCGCTGAAGTCATGGGGGTTACTAAGCCATGATCCCGTATAGAAGAACTCTGCATAGAGCCGTGCGAGTGGGACTGGATCAGCGTCTTGAGCCGCACGAACTGCGGCAGTGAATTCACGAAATACGGTCGTACTGTACGTCGAATTGAAAGCAATCGCGGTTAGACCCGGAGCGGTCAACGTGACCTGATGACGCGCACCGTCTCCACCCGGAGCCCAGACGGTAAGTGGCTTGTCACGCAATTTGGCAACGAGATCGGCAAGATCTCGGACGGGCCTTGGACTGGCAGATGCGCATAGCGGACTGCGTGCGCAAGTGACGCTCAGAGCATTGCGTAGCGCTGGCCCCTGTGTCGGATACCAGGCGCTCTCGCCAAAAACCGGATAAGCCCCATCAAGAATGAGTGTTCGTAACAGGCCGGGATGACGGCCAGCGAAAACCTGTGCGAAGAATGTTCCGTAGGAGTCACCGTACATATCAACGGCGCCCAGGTTTAGAGCACTGATGATCGCGGCGAGATCATCGGCAGACAGCGCCGACCCATAAAGATTTGCGTGATCTCCAAGTGATCGGGCGCACTTGGCTGCCTCACGATCTATCGACATAGTCCCAATTTCGAGCCCGGGGCAATTGATTGGCTCGCTTCGGCCAGTGCCGCGCTGATCGACCAGAAGCATGTTGCGGCGGTCCAGAACGCTTCCGTACATATCTGCAAACCACCACGCTGATCCGGTCGTGCTGTAGCCAGGTCCACCCTCATGCGGCACCACCGTGCCGAGAGCGGCGCGACTTGTGTCACGAGCCGGAATGAAGGCGAAACCGACGCGCGTGGTGCCGGGCACGGTTCCCGTCGGGTCCCAGGCACGATCTAGATGACCACAGAGGGCACCTGGATAGACGTCGCAAGGCGCGAGGCGTATTCCGCTTGCGGCCACTGACGCCTCGGAGAGTGGCGCAGCGTTAGCCGGCGCAATCACCGCGAATGTGAGCAAAGCGCTCACGGCCAAGATGAGTCGTCGCAGATTCATGCCACCACTATGACGTGAAAGCCCGCCTGATGTCACTCGAAGCGGCGGCCTTCGGACGCCATAGCGACTAGGCCTGCAGTGGGCTCAAAGCGCTCGCCGTAACGCGCCGCGAGCTCGTGCGCACGCGCCACGAAGCCGGCAACGCCGCCGGAGTAGCCATTGACGAACTGGAGCACGCCACCACTCCACGGTGGGAAGCCGATGCCAAAGATCGAGCCAATATTCGCCTCAGGCACGGAGCGCAACACACCTTCCTCGTAACAACGAACACTCTCGAGGACCTCGGCGAAGAGCATTCGCTCCTTAACGTCATCAAATGACATCTCGGAGTTCGAGCCTCCGAACTTTGTGACAAGTCCAGCCCAGAGACCAAGGCGCTTGCCGTCGGCGTAGTCGTAGAAACCGGCCCCTGCTCCACGGCCTCCGCGACCTGCATCGTCGACCATGTAGTTCACGACATCGAAGGCTGGGTGCTCGCCGAGCGGCTTTCCAGCAGCTTCAGCGCCTCGCCGAGTTTCGGCATAAATGCGCTGCCCAAGCAGGATGCTGATCTCATCAAAGAGTGCAAGCGGGCCAGTGGGGTAACCCGACTGCAGTGCTGCCTGCTCAATCGACGGCGCTGGAACGCCCTCAGCAAGGAGTGCTACGGCTTCACCCATGAACGTCATAATGACTCGAGAAGTGAAGAAACCACGACTGTCATTGACGACAATCGGTGTCTTCTTGATTTGTAGGGCGATGTCGATTGCCTTCGAGATCGTGGAGTCGGACGTCTTTTCGCCGACGACGATCTCAAGCAGTGGCATCTTGTCAACGGGTGAGAAGAAGTGCAGTCCGATGAAGTCCGCAGGACGAGTCACCCCAGTTGCCAGATCGGTTATGGGCAGGGTTGAGGTATTGCTGCCAAGAAGTGCATCGGGTGCGAGGTACTTCTCCACCTCGCTGTAGACCTGCTTCTTCAGGTCAGGATTCTCAAACACCGCCTCGATGAGCAGATCTGCGCCTTGCGCATCAGCGGCATCGACGGTGGGGTGGATCCGAGCAAGGATCTCTTCGCGTGCTTCCGCAGTCATTTTTCCACGTGAGACCGCTTTGTCGAGAAGTCCGGTGCTGTACGCCTTGCCTTTCTCAGCTGCCTCGAGTGAGGTATCCCGAAGGACAACATCCATACCCGCACGCGCGCAGACATAGGCAATTCCAGCGCCCATCATCCCTGCACCCAAAATCAGGATCTTTTTTGCGCGGTGCTGTTCGAAACCTGCTGGTCGCGCTCCACCCTTTGTGATGTGCTGAAGGTCGAAGAAGAACGCCTGAATCATGTTCGAAGAGACCTGACCTGTCGCAAGTTCGACGAACAACTCCGACTCGATCTTCTCGGCGGTTGCAATGTCGACCTGCGCGCCCTCCACGGCCGCCGCCATGATGTTTAGAGGTGCTGGCATGGGCGCACCCTTGGTTTGCTTGCGCAGATTGGCCGGGAAGGCCGGTAGGAACTGCGCGAGGCTTGGCGAGCTCGGGGTACCACCGGGCATTTTGTAGCCCTTGACGTCCCAGGGCTGGGAAGGTGCCGGGTTAGCGGCGATCCACGCTCGTGCCGCGTCAAGCATTGCTTCTGGTGTCTCCGCAATCGCGTCGACCAGCCCGACCGCGAGTGCATCAGCCGGCTTACGGCGTTGGCCCTGGAGTAGCACCTCCATGAGCGCCTTTTGCAAGCCGAACATGCGCGTCGTGCGTACTACTCCTCCGCCACCGGGGAGTAGTCCGAGAGTGACTTCTGGGAGACCGATCTCGCTACCCTTGATGTTGAGCGCAATGCGATGGTGACAGGCAAGGGCAAGCTCGAGGCCCCCACCGAGCGCAGCGCCATTTATCGCGGCAACGACTGGCTTGCCCAACGTCTCGATGCGACGCAGTTGCGCTTTCAATTGATCAAGCAGCGCTTTGAGGACTACACCGTCTGCAGGCGTCGCCTTGATGATCATGGCCAGATCTGCGCCGGCGAGGAAAGTCTTCTTTGCGCTCGTAATGATGACGCCGCTGTATGAGTCTTTCTCCGCTTCGAGACGATCTACCGTTTGACCCAATGAGTCGAGGAACGTCTGGTTGATGGTGTTGGCACCGCCGTCGGGATCATCCATCGTGAGGACAACGACACCGTCGGCGAGGTCCCAGCGAAACATGTTCGTTGACATGGACAAATCTCCCTACAACCGCTCGATAATTGTGGCAAGACCCATGCCGCCACCGATACACAATGTGATGAGGCCGTAGCGGCCATTTGTACGCTCGAGTTCATCGAGTGCAATGCCAAGAATGATCGCGCCGGTTGCGCCGAGTGGATGCCCCATGGCAATCGCGCCACCGTTGACGTTGACCTGGTCGATAGACAGATCCATATCTTTCATCCACTTCAGGACGACCGCAGCAAAAGCTTCGTTGAGTTCCCACACGTCAATGTCCTTGGCTGTGAGACCTGCGGCTTTCAGTACCTTCAGGGTGGCCGGAGTCGGACCGGTGAGCATGATGGTCGAGTCAGCGCCACTGACGGCGGTGGCGACCACACGTGCACGCGGCACCATCTCGAAGTCCTTGCCGACTTGCTCGTTGCCGACGAGGACGAGCGCAGAGCCGTCGACGATTCCTGAGGAGTTGCCGGCAGTGTGTACATGGTTGATGCGCTCGAGTGTGTGGAACTTCTGCATTGCAACAGCATCAAAGCCGCCCATCTCGCCCATCATCGCGAATGACGGCGGCAATGCACCAAGGGTTTCGGCTGTTGTCTGTGGACGCATAAACTCGTCATGATCGAGCAGGATCATGCCGTTACGGTCCCTGACGGGCACAACTGACTTGGTGAAGTTGCCACTGCTCCAAGCCTTAGCGGCACGCTGCTGTGAGGTCACGGCGTACGCGTCAACATCATCGCGAGTGAAGCCTTCGATAGTGGCAATCAGATCAGCGCTGACACCTTGCGGGACGAAATAGGTATCCCAAGAAATCTCTGGGTCCATTGCCCACGCGCCACCATCAGTGCCGATGGGAACGCGGCTCATCGACTCAATGCCGCCGGCGATGATCAGTTGATCCCAACCCGCGCGTACCTTTTGGGCCGCAAGATTGACGGCTTCCAGACCCGACGCACAGAACCGGTTGATCTGGGTCCCGCCCACCGTGTCAGGGAGGCCGGAGAAGATTGCGGCCGTCTTGGCTACGTCAGCCCCCTGATCACCTACTGGGGTCACGCAGCCCAAAATCAAGTCATCAATGGCGTTGGGGTCCATGCCGGAATGGCGAGCCTGCAGTTCGTGGATGAGTCCGGTCACAAGGGAGACCGGCTTGACCCCATGAAGGGACCCGCCCTTGCCTTTGCCACGCGGGGTGCGGATGGCCTCGTAGATATACGCCTCGCCCATGGATCCTCCTGCACGCATGAAAAGACACTTAAGTTACTCAAGAGTAACATGACCGGATTGGCACACGTTCGAACCCCCCAGCCGCACGTGCTTTTGCAATCCCATCTCGTAGCGTAGGCCTCCCATGGAAGGTGGACTATGAACCCCGCACGTCTCTTGGCTCTCCTTGCTGAGGAGACGGCCGCCTACGAATCTCGCACCACTAAGTCGCGGCACCTCTTTG
>Ga0209829_10003480_pt1 | contig 11468 bp, 6 predicted proteins | sample C_140205_EF_Meta_FD_187311 | JGI IMG/M metagenome (GOLD analysis project Ga0209829, IMG submission 187311) | Freshwater microbial communities from Lake Croche, Canada to study carbon cycling - C_140205_EF_MetaG (SPAdes) (version 2) | ecosystem: Environmental > Aquatic > Freshwater > Lake... | reverse complement strand
AAAGAATGTGCGGAAAATACATTTTGATGCTGAAGCGAAACGGTTTATTCTGGTTGCTCCAACACAAGTTGCCGAATTTATTCCTGCTCAATCTCAATTAAAGGTCTTGTATACTGGATCTGGAATAACCAGTGCGGCCGCTTTAGCACATAGTTCCGATATAGTCATTGGAACTCAACAGGGTTATCTAAAACTTTCGGATCCTAAATTAATTACAGCTCTTCCTTGCACCGAAATTACGGTGGTTAAACAATTGAATAACCAACTTTGGTTTGGCTCTACCAAAGGGGCTTTTTACTTAAACAAGAAGGGGCAATATAACTACTTCGCTGGCGAGAGATGGCTTCCAGGCAATCGAATCTTAGACCTTGTTTCTGGTCCGGAGAATAGTATTCTGGCTCTGACTGATAAAGGGCTAGGTCAGCTTTCATTTAATCCGATGACTCTTGAAGAGAAGGCGCTGTTTTATGAAAAACAAGTCCGCGAGAAGAATATCCGGTATGGGATTAATTGCAGCGGCGTAAGTATGCCTAATGGCTACTCTTCGGGAAGAACAGCCAATCAGCCGAGCGATAACCTCTGGACAGGCATGTATTTAGCGGCTGAGCTTTTCCGGTTTAAAGTTACCGGTTCTCTCGATGCCAAAGAGAATGCTTTTGAAGCCTTCGAAGCGATGGAGCGTTTTCATACCGTCACCAATATTCCTGGACTCTTTGCCCGCAGTTTTGAACGGGATTATAAAACAGAAAATACCAAAGGTGCCGACTGGAAAAAGAAAGAGCTTCGTTCTGGCAGTCCTGCTAGCTTATGGCTACCTGCCGCAGATCATAGCAATTGGACTTGGCGCTCAACAGCGAGCAGTGATCAGACCGTGGCTCAAGTCTTTGCCATGACGATGATTTTAGAGCTTTCCGATGATGCTGCTTGGAAAGTACGGGCACTTAAATGTCTAGACAATCTAATGACCTATATCGTAAAGAATGATCTTTACATCATCGATGTGGATGGCGAGCCGACGATGTGGGGAAAATGGAATCCTGATTATGTGAATAAATTCCCAACGAACGTGGGTGATCGAAAAATCACCTCTTCGAACATCATTGCCTTTCTGCAGACGGCCTACCATTATACCCATAAGCAACTGTTTAAGGATAAGGCTTTTGAGCTAATGACAAAATACGGCTATCTCGATAATTTAACCCGTCCATTTGCTCAGATTGGACCGAATCATGCGGATGAATTAAGCAAAGTCCTTTCTGAAGAGTGGAACCATTCGGATGATGAGATGTATTTCTTGGCCTATTGGGATTTATATCCTTATGCCCTTTCGGATGAGCTAAAAGAGAAGTTTGGTCAGGCGATCAAAGACCACTGGTCTGTTGAACTGCCGGAGCATAATGCGCTCTGGAATTTTACCTATGCCATGACTGGTGCTAAAGATTTTGATTTGGATGCTTCAATTGATTTTCTGAAAGATTATCCGATCGACATGCGTAATTGGGCTGTTAGCAACTCTGAAAGAAAAGATATTGAGCTTGTGCCTGCGAACTTTAGAGGCCAGACGACCAAAGAGAGACTTTCTCTTCGGGAAGCTCCACTGTTTCGGCATAATGGTCAAATCTTTCGATTAGATAATGCCGGCGATGGCTCAACATTGACTAGCGCCGGCGACACCTGGCTCTTGCCTTATTGGATGGGCCGCTATCTAGGGGTTATTTCAGCGCCAACAATGAAAAAATAAATGATTAAATTGTATAATCTATAACCCCAGCATCATATCACCCTAGTATCATATCAGCCCTCTGGGCTTTTGAATAGCCAAATCTGGAGGGATGAAATTATTTTCGCTAGATATTATTTGTAATTTTTTTAACTCCGTAGTTTAGTATCATATCAGCCCTCTGGGCTTTTCAATAGCCTTGGATAACATCACCCCAAGGGGTTTTGTTTGGTCTAATGGCATTATTTAGAATAATATCCGCTGGGGTTTTAAATGGATAACTCCGGAGGAGTGAAAGTATTATAGGATTGAAATTATTATAGGATTGACATTTTTAAAACCCCAGAGGGGTGATATGATGATGACATAGGATGTTTTATTAAAAACATTAATCATGGCAAATACATTTTCACAGATCTATATTCAGGTTGTTTTTGCTGTAAGAGGAAGAGCCAATCTGCTTCAACAACCATGGAGAAACGAGGTTTTTAAATATATGGCTGGGATAATTACTGCGAAGGGTCAAAAGTCAATCATAGTAAATGGCGTTGCTAATCATGTTCATGTATTGATTGGTTTAAGTCCTTCTGTTGTTTTATCTGACTTAGTAAGAGATATCAAAAACAATAGCAGTAGATTTATTAATGAGCAAAACTTTCTAAAAAGCAAATTTTCATGGCAAGAAGGATTTGGATCATTTTCCTATGGATATTCTCAAATTGAAAGTGTTTATAAATACATTCTAAATCAAGAAACTCATCATAGCAAAAGATCTTTCAGAGAGGAATATCTCGAATTCCTACATAATTTTAAAGTCGATTATGACGAAAAGTATTTGTTCGATTGGAATGAGGAATGATGCTTGAATAAAATCATATCACCCCTCTGGGGTTTTCGGTCGATTTTAAATATATTGTCTAGCATCATATCAGCCCTATGGGCTTTTTAATAGTCTTGGATAATATCACCCTTAACTACCCCTCGTTGCAAACGAGGGGTAAGTAGTTTGCTCGTTTGTAACGACAATTAGTTTTTTTTATAAAATATACATTATTTGAAAAGAGGGTGCTGATAACCTGTGATCCTTCATTTTCTGCTGTTTTAAAAATGGATTTATGAGTTGCAAACTCAGGACAGTTAACCCCTCGTTGCAAACGAGGGGTAGGTGGATGCTGATAAGTGCCTGATTATCAAATAAAAAGGAAGCCGGCAAAATACTTGCCGGCTTCCTTTTTATTTAGTGCACTTGAGAAACGAATGTTTCAAGTCATCTATCAAGCTGTAATTTTATTTTTTTGTATAGGTATGAATTCCTTCTTCCTGAAGTACTCCTTTGTACCATAACGAGTAGTAACCTGTCATCTTCCCCGTAGCAGGACTAATCACCCCAGATTCAACTCCTGTCCAATTGGCTGAAAATGTATAACTGGACATGGTGAAAGAATTTTTAGTAACATCTATTGTGAAAGTAGCTGTCCAGCCTGAATTCCAATAGTTGACTGTTTTAACTGTTGTTGAACTTGCCTTTGTGAAAGTTACATCGTAGGAATATGCCTCGGCTGGTTCATCTGCAAGATAATTGCCCGTGTATGTCATTATTGGCTCAGCACCTGTAGTGAATGATCCAACAGCACTGCTTGCAGTAGCTCCATGCGAATCTTTTGCAATAACCTTCCAATAGTAAAGAGTATTGGCGACCATCGTTGGAGAAAATGTCGCACTGGTGAGGTCGGTAGCAACAACACCAGGAGTAGCAGTTGTCCCTAAATAGACATCATAGCTAAGTGCATCTCCTTCAGCATCAGTGGAAGCCCAGGAAAGAGCACCGACAACTGATACTTTAATCGCATTAGCTGCAGGTGCTGTCAATGATGGTACTGTTGGAGCACTGTTAATATAGAAATTCCATAAAGTGCTCTTTGAAGTTACTTTATTAGCATCTACAGTTTTAACGTACCAAAAGAACTCACCACCCACAGCTGTTGTGAACGTATAAGAGTTACCAATTACACCCGCCTTTACCAAGCTAGGTTTGGACGTGGTGCCTAGGTAGATATCCCAAGCTGAAGCAGTTCCTGCCCATTTTATTGTATAGGTCGTACCTGCTAGAGCAACTACAGCATCTACTGCGGGAGTTGGATTCTCAGGAACAGCAGCTACAAAAACTGTAGGCGTTGCCGCATCATCTTTTTTGCAACTCTGAACTGTTATTAGCATAGTCATAATCGACATAAATGCTAAGATTATATTCTTTCTTTTCATATTTTCTTTCTTTTGAATGAATGTATAATCAATAATAACTACTGTTTAACCAGTACTTCGTACATGATACGATTACCCGCACTACTAGTATAGTAGCAGTTTAATACGAAAGTCTTCGTAACTGGATTGTAGTAATTAATGGTTAGGTCTGCTGGTTTTTTAGACGCATCACCCGTCCAGACAGGCCACATGCCACCAGTTGCAGCTCCTGTTGCAGGATCAATTGGCGTAGCATTTACCTTGTAGCAGGTTGTTCCACCAACAACTACTGGAGTTGTAGTAATTTCGATGTAAATATCAAAGGCAGTGTAATTACCAAATCCATTTTTCTGAACCACATTTTGCTTCGTACAGTCAACAGTATTAAAAGTTTCTAACATACTTACTGGTTCTGTCGGGTTGCCAGGACGGATACGATAGCCATCACACTGGTATTTACCTGCATAAGCATTTGAAATTAGAAGTTCCAAAAGATATGATTTCATATTCGATGCAATAGCAACATCTTTACCTGAAGCTGTTTTAGCAGAGGTTATTGAAATTGCTGCAAGGTATTTATCACAAGCATTAACCGCATTTGCTCCAAAAACTTTGCCAGTTACGGTTCCAGTTCTAGTCCCTTTGGCAATAACAACTGTTGCCGTTGTAACCGTAATATTCGGATAAGGCTTGTACGTTGTGCTATGATCCGTGTTATACTGGGTTACAGATGCTGCATCTGCTGCAATTGTTAGCGTTATATCCTCTGTAGGAGGAGCATCCGTAGCAATGTTTACCGCAAATGTAAACGGCACATCACCAGCAGCAGCTTGTAGACCTTGTTTCTGCAAGGTATAAGAAGGAATCTGTGCATACATCTTACCAGCTACACCATCTGGCCAGTAATCGCCCACGTTGTCTTTTAAACAAGCACCAAACAAGAGCACTGCCGCAAGAAACGAGACATATAGAGTTATTTTATTTTTCATATTTTATTTTTTTAATAATAATGAATAGTTCATTAGCGATTTTGCCAGAATATCTTCGATGTAAAGGCATTAATAGTACCAACAGCAGTTACGTTATCGTTGTTAACGGATATCTCACGTTGTGGATAAAGCAGACGTACAGGTGGAGTTGGATTAGCCTTGTTTGCATCTTCACTAAACGATATAAACGTTGGTCGTCCAGATCTTCTGTAGTCAGTCCAAATTTCTAATGGAGCAACACCATTTAGCGAAACATACTTCTGATCAAGGATCAAGTTGATTTTGTTTGGTGCTAAATCGTAGTTTACAGTAGATAATGATCCTGTGTAGAAATTTGTAGCATCCGTTGCTGTTAATCCCATATAAATATATGATTGAGTGATACCTGCCTGATATAGATCTTTACCAATACCGGTGATATAACCTCTTTCAACTGCTTCAGCCTGAATTAATAGACTTTCAAAGTCTGTTAAAATAGGTGCTGACTTGTCGTAAGTTCCAATCATATAACCAGCATTGCCACTTAGGTAACCTAATTTACTGGTTGCTGTTGCAGCTAAGGGAGCAGGAGTCGTTACTCCTAGCACATTACCCGCAAAAGTTGTTCCGGTAACTGGAAGGAAGAAACGTCCAATACGTAAATCTGAAGTGGCATTCATAAAGTCAACCGCATTCTTTCCAGCATAATAGTAAGATACTCCATCGCTTTGTGTACTACCTGATACAGTATAGAATGTCTCGTAAAATGGATTCATTTTGCCAGATGAATTTGAATAGCCAGGGTTTACCATAGCTCCTTCACCAGCACCAAGATAACCAGTAGATGCAGTTGTGGCAATAGCAGTTTTGATGTATGCATCACGACCAGCCATGCCTGATTGGTGAACCAACATTCGCAATTTTAAGGTGTTCGCAAATTTTGCCCATTTGGTCATGTCACCATGAAACATGATGTCACTCGATGCAGGAATCTCAGTTGCTGTCGCTGGTAATGCCTTAATCATTTTAATGGCAGCATCTAGCTTCAGAACTAAATCTTCATAAATCACTTTCTGATCATCGTATTTTGGTTTTAATAGCCCTTCATTCGCTTTGAATGCTTCAGAATAGGGAGCATTTCCCCACATATCTACAATATTTGCAAGTAGATAGGCTTTCATGATCATTGCAATTGCAACGTATCCAGCATCTTTGGGGTCGGTCGTTGATTTTTCAATTTCAACTAAGTTCTGACCGAAGGTATAGCTCGAAGAGAACAAACCAGAGTAACTACTATTCAATAAACGGTATTGAACTAAGCTTGAAGGTGCCGTATAACCGGTACTGATAGACCAGAGACCATGCCATAGGTATACGAAATCAAAGTTTCGTGGATTGTTCATGCTGACGGCAATGTTGTTTAATACAGCCGGCAACAGCAGTTTAGCAGGCACTTGAGAAGCGCTATTTGGGTTTACCTCATTTACAGAGAGAAACTTTGAGCAAGAACTTCCTAAAAGTGCGAATGAAATTAACAGCGTAAATATTATCTTATTCATCGTATTTGAATTTTAATTTTTTAGAAAGTAAGTTTTACACTAAAACCATAAAGTCTGGTAGGAGGCGTCTGGTCTTCAGTTGTGTAACCCACCGCATTGGTTGTTACACCAGAGTTGTTAAACTCAGGATCTGTCCAAACATTTGATTTAGGACGTAACATAAGTAAGTTCCGGCCTACAAGACTAACAGATGCGCTCTTGATAGCATTGCCACCAAACACTTTCTTTACTGGTACATCGTAACTTAAAGCAACTTCACGAAGTTTCCAGAAAGCGGCACTTGTTACATAAGCTTTTCCTGTTGTATGGTAGTCAGATAGTACCCAGAAGTTACGACCAGCATCTGCAACTACAGAAGTTGTATTTGGGGTAAAGACACCCGGTGAGGTTTCAATAACCGATCCTGGGATCACAAACGATTGACGGCCATTCAACGCTGAGTTTTGTGAAACTCCCGTAAAGTCAAGTGCCTCACCAATATGATTGTTGATCACGTTGCCACCACGGTATTCAGCTACAGCTGCCAGACGGAATCCTTTGTAGTTAATATCTGTATTGATACCCAAGATATGGTTTGGATTACCATGGCCATATTGAACAAGTTGTGTGTTCTTAGATGGTAAACCAGTTAACTTATTAACAATGATGTTCCCTTTAGGATCTCTTAACACATCTGTTACTTTGATAGCAGGAAATTGCTGTCCAACAGTAATATAAGAAGATTCAGCAATTGGGATCTCATCAAGCCCTGGTAGGATGGATAAAACTTTTGATTCAGTATACGAATAGTTAAATCCTCCATTCCATTTTACATCTCCAATTTTTAAAATTGGTGTAAACTTCATGTCGATCTCTAAACCTTTATTTTGAAGCTCTCCGGCGTTAATCAAAGCACTGTAGAATCCAGTTGATCCTGAAATACTTGCAGGAATAGTCTGGTTCTTGGTGTTTGTTTGATAGACGTTGGTTTCAAGATGAATCCTATTGTGTAAGAAGCTCATCTCAGCTCCAAATTCAAGCTCAGTGGTTAACTCTGGTTTTAATTTTGAGTTACTTAAGGTGGTGCTTAATGCAAATCCTGAATTACTACCATATGGGAAACCATAAGCAGCAGGATAAGAAGGTAAAGTACCATACCAGTCAGTCATCGCGATTTGTCCAGTTTTCGACCAGCCTCCTCTAACTTTTAAGAAAGAAAGAACTGGATTGTTAATGATTGATGGTAGCATCTCTGAAACAATTAAACTACCATCCGCTGATGGATAGAAGAACGAGCGATTGGCTGCAGTTAAACGAGAATCTAAGTCGTTACGACCAGTCACATGCAAGAAAGCAAAGTCTTTGTATCCTAACGTGACATCACCAAAGACCCCGATTGAACTACGTTGTTGACTTGCCTGCGATACGATTGGCTCACCCACACGATTGCTAATGTTGTAAAGATTTGGAATCACCAATGCACCGGCCATATCATAAGAATACTCATATCTCTGCATGTAGATCGAATTTCCAAGAATACCTTTAAATGTAAAGTCTCCAAATTTTTGATCTACCGTTGCTAGGAAGTCATTGGTAAGAATCATTGTTTGGCGCATCTGGTCGCTTGAGTATCCTGAATAAGGTGATAATTGGCCCATGTGGCCTTGGCTCCATGGGTCACCATGAGAATAACTATTGTAAATCGCTTCGTCTTTGTGGTTGTGGTTATTGATCGTATTGAATACTAATCCTGAACGGTTAGAAAGATCAAGCCATTTTACTGGTTTAAACGATAAATTTACTGATCCTAGAACATCATCACGCATTTGTTTGTTGCGTGCATGTTTAATTTGCCAGTATGGGTTAGGATAATAAGCATTGAAATAACCATCTAAAGTTGCAAATGGATTGTTTTCAATGTCTTTATAAGAGGTAAGTGGCACCTGAGGTGGAGTGTTTAAGACATTCCAGTATACCCCTCTGCCTTGATTCATATCACCACCCGATACATCCGTAGCGGTTTGCGTAAAGCTAATGGTGTAGTCAGCGCTAAATTTGCCATACGTTCTGCCAGCAGATAAACGAGCTCCAGTTCGTTGGTTCTTATCGCCAGGAATTGTACCTGTTGTTCTTACATCTTGAGCCGATAAGTAGAAGTGACTGGTCTCATCAGAACTGCTGATTGAGATGTCATTCTGCATTGAGATACCGGTGTTGAAGAAGTTCTTCTTTTGGTTTTTTACATTGCTGTAAGGAACCATTTGGTAAGAACCGTCAACAAGCTTACCTCCTAAGATCACCATTTGTCCATTAAATTCTGGACCGAAAGTTTGGTTCTCATATGAAGTATAAGGATCTGTATTGCGATCTGGACCGATCCACATCGTATAGTTCGGATCAGAGTTGGTAAGCGTTTCGCCTGAACCACCACCAAAACGTGTTTGTAATTCTGGTAAATAAGAGATTTGTTCGAAATTGGTAACATTACTGATCTTAACAGTTAGTTTACCTTTTTCACCTTTCTTGGTTGTTACAATTACAACACCATTTGATGCATCGTTACCATAAAGTGCGGCTGCCGATGCTCCTTTTAAGATGTTTACATTTTCAATGTCATTTGGGTTAACAGAGTTAAGGTAGGTTGCACTTACAGGAACCCCATCCAAGACAATTAATGCCTGGTTGCTGGCCAAGAAGTGACGGTTACCACGAAGAGTAAGTTTTGTGTCAGGGTTAACACCATTGTTGATTGTGTTAATCTGCAGACCTGAAACTTTTCCAGATAAACCATTCATCACATTGGATGCTCCAGCTTGTGTTAAGTCTGCGTTCTCTACCTTAGCAGTAGCAACTCCCATCTCTTTAGGCTTTCTTTTAATACCTAAAGCGGTAACAATTACCTGATCAACAGCAAAACTTTCAGCTTGCAGCTTTACAGTGTAGTTATTCGATCCGGTTATTTGCACATCTGCAGTAGCCATCCCAACGAAGGATATGGTTATTGCTTTTGCATTTTGTGGGACTTTCAAGCTAAACTGCCCATCAATATTGGTAACAGTTCCAATGGTTGTTCCTTTAACGACAACGGCTGCTCCTGGAATAGAACTGCCATCTTCGCCTGAAGTCACAACACCTGAGAGGTCTCTGGTCTGTGCAAAAACCACTTGTAATCCTATGAACCCTAGGAATGCAAGCAATAGCGAAATTTTCTTCATAGACTAAAATTTAATGTTTAACAATTATCAATTACAAAAAAATCATTACCACTTATAAGATGCTTATATCGTATAAGTGTATGTTTAAAAAAATAAATACATGTTTTAATGGGTACTTTAATATTGAAATATTCTCTTTTGCACCCAATACAGCATGCTTATGCTGCCTGTAAGACCTAAATAATCTGCAAACTAAATTGAGATTTAACGCTTAAATACGTATTGCATCTGAACCATGCAATAAGTAAACATTAAGCCTCAACGTAATTCACTTTGAAAGCAAGTGTTGGTTAGTTACAATATACAACATTCTTATGCTACCTGTAAATTCACCAATAAATACAAACTAAATTACCACTTCTCGAGCTTACTGTAAAAAATATTACAACAGGAACACAGAAGTGTTAAATATTGTTATTAAATACAAATATATTAAAAGGATTAAACTTCACAATATGCCAGAAGTTTAAACAATAAATTTTAACGCAATAGTTGCCTCTGTTTAACTTCGAAAAGGATTAGCTCGTGATGCTATTTAATTGAATACAAGTGTTTTATATTTTGTTTTTTGTTGTTGATGTTCCTGGATAGAATTATTAAAAATAATTTTATAATTCTATTAATAATTGGTCTAAATGGGTAATAAACGTGGTTGTTGTCTTAGTTGATGTAATTTGTTTGGGTGGTAAAAAAGGGGGGGTGATTGTTTTTTGGAGGTTTTTTTTGTCAATTTCGCTTGGATTAGATCTACTAATGAGGGTTTTAAAGTGTAATTCAAGTTGGGGATTGAAATAAACTTGGTCGATGCCAAACTTGCTGGCTCCAAGGATGTCGGTATCCCAGTTGTCGCCAATCATCAAGGTGCTCTTTTTGGGCGCATTCATAGACTTTAAGGCATGCTCAAATATCTTGCGTCCTGGTTTTGATGCCCCAATCTCTTCTGAGATAAATACTTTTCGGAAGTATCTTGTGATATTAGATTTTTTTAATTTGTCATACTGCACTTCTGTAAATCCATTTGTTATAATAGCTAACTCATATTTTCCATGCAAATATTCAAGTAATTGCTGGGCTCCGTCGATCAGTTTGTTCTGATTAAGCATCTCGGTAAAATAGGTCTCATTGAGTAAGGCTCCGTCAACCCTGGGGTCAATTCCAATGCGGGAAAAAGCGGCTTCAAATCGCTGGATGCGTAACTCTTGTTTTGTCCGTTTTCGATTACGGTATAGCTCCCATAACCGGTCGTTCTCTTCGCTGTATATCTTGAAAAATTGGTCGTACGAACCTATCTTATCTATTAAATTCAACTGACTCAATGTCGCGAACAGCGCCTGGTACGAATTGGAGGTGAAATCCCAAAGCGTATTGTCTAAATCAAAAAATAGGTGGGTGTATTTTTTCGAGCTCATCCAGAAATTGCAAATCTTTAAACCTATTGTGTCCACTGTATTTTAACTACTGTGTCTTTTTCTATTGGTGCCCTACTGTGTTTATTTTCTTTTTTTTTCACCACATAGGCACATAGATCACATAGAAAGCACATTAGAATCTACTCATCATCCTCGTCCCGCTCACTAGATTTCAGACTTGGTTTACCTTCCAGCACAATAACTATCTCCCCTTTGACAGTTTTCGATTTGAAATGGGCTAGAACTTCAGTTATCGTACCTTTATAGTTCTCTTCGAAGAGCTTCGACAACTCTCTGGAAACCGAGACTTTTCGGTCAGCTCCGAAATATTCACTGAATTGTTCAAGAGCTTTCACTAAGCGATAAGGAGACTCGTA
>Ga0209829_10003479_pt1 | contig 11469 bp, 9 predicted proteins | sample C_140205_EF_Meta_FD_187311 | JGI IMG/M metagenome (GOLD analysis project Ga0209829, IMG submission 187311) | Freshwater microbial communities from Lake Croche, Canada to study carbon cycling - C_140205_EF_MetaG (SPAdes) (version 2) | ecosystem: Environmental > Aquatic > Freshwater > Lake... | reverse complement strand
AAGGACGGATCGTTCTGGCTCACCCAGCGCCCGGAAGTCACCCGCATCACCGACAAGGATAACGACGGTGTCGCGGACAAGTTCCAGACCCTCTGCCAGGACTGGGGCATCAGCGGCGATTACCACGAATTCGCCTTCGGCAGCGATCCTGACAGGGATGGAAACATATGGGTCGCTCTTTGTCTAACAGGTTCCTGGAACGCCGAATCGAACTGGCGCGGCTGGGCGGTCCGTGTCACCCCGGATGGAAAAATGATCCCCACCTGCTCCGGCCTCCGCTCCCCCGGCGGTGTCGGCATGAATGCCAACGGTGACATGTTCTACACCGACAACCAAGGCACGTGGAACGGCTCCTCATCCGTCAAATGGCTGAAGCCCGGCTCGTTCCAAGGCAATCCCACCGGCAATAAGTACCATAAGCTCGCCAACCTGCCCGCGCCGCCGGAAGTCACTAGCAATTCACGCATTCTAACAGAACGCACCAGATTCCCGGAATTCATTCCGCCTGCCGTCATCCTTCCCCACGGACTGGTGGGCCAGTCGCCCACCGCCATCGTCTGTGACCAAAGCGGCGGAAAATTCGGTCCATGGGACAAGCAACTCTACATCGGCGAGCAAACCCACTCGCAGGTCCAGCGTGTCTGCATGGAAAAGGTCAAGGGGCTCTATCAGGGCGCGGTCTTCCATTTCCTCGAAGGCTTCGAAGCGGGCATCATCCCCATGCGCCTCGATCAGGAAAAGGGCCTCCTCTTCGCTGGCGGTTCCAACCGTGGCTGGGCCTCCCGTGGCACCAAGCCATTCACCTTCGAACGCGTGAAGTGGACCGGAAAAACTCCCTTCGAAATGCAGACCATCACCGCCGCGCACGACGGCTTCGATCTCCGCTTCTCTGAACCCGTCGATCCCAGCACCGCCGGCAATCCCGCCAGTTACTCGATCAACACATTCACCTACATCTATCAGGCCGACTACGGCAGCCCGCAAGTGGATGCCACCATACCCACTGTCACCGCCGCCACCCTGTCCGCAGATCAAAAATCCGTCCAGCTCAAGGTCGATGGCCTCGTGCGAGGTCACGTCCACCACCTCGTTGCCAAGGGCGTGACGTCCGCCACTGCGCAACCCCTCTGGCACCCGGAAGCCTGGTACACGCTCAACGAAATTCCTGACTGACACAATGCTCCATCGCCTTCTATTCGCCTTCTCAATCGCGAGCCCGCTCCTTGCCCAAGACGGTCCGCAGCTTTACACCCTCTCCTGCTCTGCCTGTCATGGTGCCGACGGGAAGGGAGCCACCGTCGGCACGTTTCCTCCGCTTGCCGGCAGCCCGTACTTGGCGGGGGACCCAGACCGCGCCATCAAGATCGTCCTCAAGGGCCTGATCGGTCCCGTCGATGTTCTTGGAAAGAGCTACAATCTGGAGATGCCGCCACAAGGGGCTGCGCTTCCCGATGATCAAGTCGCCGCCATCCTCACCCACGTCCGCACCTCATGGGGAAACCACGCCGGACCCGTCACCACGGAACAGGTGAAAGCAATCCGCTCCTCGGTGGCCGATCGATCAATGCCGTGGACCGCGCCGGAAATTCTCAAGCTCCACCCGCTGCCCTTGGAGAAAACCGCTCTAACCAATCTCACTTCCCGGGTTTACAAGGGCGAGTGGAACTACCTTCCGGATTTCAGCAAGCTCAAGGCGGAGAACATCGAGGAAGAACACGACGGCATCATCAGTCTAACGGATTCTCCTTTGAAGGAGCACTACGCCATGGTCTGGGAAGGAACCTTCGAGGCGGAGACCGAGGGCGATTACTACTTCCGTCTCGACTCCGCCGGGGCCGCCAGGATCATCTTCGACGATGCCGTTCTAACAGAACTAAACGGCTTCGGCCCGATGGACGGGTCCCGCGCTCAGGGCGACCTCTCCACCCGCGCCAAAGGACCGCATTCGATCCGTGTGGAGTACCTTCAGAACGCCGGGGCACAAGGCATCGCCATCGGTTGGAAAGCCCCTGGCTCCGACCAGATGAGATGGCTCACCGATCCGCCGGCCAGCGTCTCGAAACCTCGACCCTCCATCCTGCTCGCACCCACCGGCGACCGCCCGCTCATCTATCGGAATTTCATCGACGGCACCACGCCCCGGGCCATCGGTGTCGGCTTTCCTGGTGGCCTCAACCTCGCCTACTCCGCCGACAACCTTGCGCCCGAACTGCTCTGGACCGGCAAGTTCATCGACGGGGCCCCGAAATGGCTTCAGCGCGGTACCGACAAAAATCCACCCGCCGGGGAGAACGTCGTGCAACCCACAAACTCACGAACCCTGCCGGAAGAAGCCCGCTTCAGCGGATACGAACTTGATGGCGCTTCTTGTCGGTTTCTCGCCACGATCGGCGGACACACCCTCGTGGATTCATTCCACACCGAGGCTGGAGATCGCTCAGTCCTGCATCGTGCCATCCTTGTCGAAGGCAGCTCGCCCTTCACCCCCATCAAGCTGCTCATCGCCGATCATCTGAAGGATCCGGGCATTCAGAATCACAAGGGGGTCCACTCGGTGAATCTGGAGAATGGCTGGACTGTCGAGTTCAACCGCCCGGAAAACTTCGCGGTGGTGGATCAAAAACTGTATCTCAGCGTCGAAACCGGCATTTTCAATTTGACCTACAAGCCGATCAAAACCGCACCCCGTGAGTGATCTGATCCAATAGCCAACCACCGCAAGCCTGACACCGGATCTTTCGCAATGACACTGATGCCAGGTCAAGGGGCCATGCCCGACACCGCAGCATTTCCAATCCGCCATCCTGATCTAACGAAATCACATTCCATGATATTTGGTGATAGATTCCAGCGCGTGGGAAAGTTATTGTCCGGCTCATGAGCCGTTTCTTCCTGCCCCTGCTCGCCACCTTGCCTCTCGCCGCCTCCGCCCAAGACGGCGGTCAATTGTTCGCCACCTACTGCGCCGCCTGCCACGGGGCAAAGGGCGAGGGCGCGGTCAACAGCCAGTTTCCACCGCTCGCCGGCTCTCCCTGGCCGCTTGGAGATCCCGACCGCGCCATCAAGATCGTCCTGATGGGATTGCAGGGCCCGGTGGAGGTCAACGGCCGCACTTGGAACCTCGAGATGCCTCCGCAGGGTGCCGCCCTCACCGATGACCAGATCGCCGGTATCCTCACCTACGTCCGCAGCTCGTGGGGAAACAAGGCCGGCGCTGTGACGGTTGACCGCGTGAAGACCGTGCGCGCCTCGCTCGGCAGCCGTGCCGACCACTGGACCGCTCCGGAAATTCTCAAGCTCCATCCGCTCGACCTCACCCCGCCGATCAAGGACCTCATCTCGTATATCTACGAAGGCACCTGGCAGGAATGCCCGGACTTCAGCGCGCTCAAGCCCGTCGCCACAGAAGAAGAGCACAATGGCGTGATCTCTCTCAAAAAGGTCGGGAAAGACGATCACTATGGGGTGGTTTGGGAAGGCTCGCTCGAAATCCCCGCCGATGAGAGCTACGAGTTCTACTTCGACGCCGACGACGGCGGACGACTGATCCTCGACGGCAAGACCCTCGCCGAAGTCAAGGGCATCGGCGCCATCGAATCCCGCGCCGTGAAGGCCGGTGAAAAGCTCACCAAGGGCCCGCACAAGATCCGGGTCGAGTTCTACGAATTTGAAGGCAATGAGGAAATCCGCGTTGGCTGGCGCAAGAAAGGCAGCCCTGGCTGGATCTGGCTGTCCGATTCAAAATCCACCGCATCTTCGAAGAAAGGGCGGGAGATCCCGATCGAGGCCATCGCGGATCGTCCCGCCATCTACCGCAACTTCATCAAGGGCACCACGCCCCGTGCCATCGGCTTTGGTTTCCCGGGTGGCGTCAACCTCGCCTGGAGCGCCGACAACTTGCAGCCGGAGCTCGTCTGGACCGGCAAGTTCATGGACGGCGGCCACCATTGGACCGACCGGGGACAGGGAGCCGAGCCTCCGGCCGGTGAGGACGTCGTCACGCTCCTCTCCACCAAGACGATGCCGAAGGATGCCCAGTTCAAAGGCTACAAGCTCGATCCGATAGGCAACCCAACCTTCGCCATCCTCCTCGGTAACCGACGCCTGCTCGATAGCTGGAAATCGGGAAACCTTCAGGGCAAGCCCGCCCTGGTCCGGACCCTCACGCTGGTAGGCTCCGGAGACCCCTTGGAACTCGTGCTTTCCGACAAACTCCCTGCGACCCTGGTCAGCGGGACTGACTACACCCTGGGGACCACAACCCTCCTCCACCTGGACCAAGGAAAGATCGAATCGCGTGGCAACTCCGCCGTCCTGAAACTCGCTCCCGGGCCACCCGTCACCCTCACCTACGGCTGGCAATAATTCCTTTCCTCGCGAATCCCTCACCCTCTTCCTAAATGCCATTCTTCACCTCTTCCCTTCAACGTTCGATGTTCAACGTTGGATGTTCAATGTTCCTCCTTACCAGCCTCTCATTCGCAGGCCAGGAGGAATACTACCTCCGCCAGCAGATCCCCACGCCTCCCGGCGAAATCATGGAGCTCGGCTCCATCGCCCTGCTTCCCGACAAACAGATCGCCGTTTCCTCGCGTCGCGGCGACGTCTGGATCTGCAAGGGTGCCTACGATGAGGATCTTTCCAAGGTCACTTGGAAGAAATTCGCCTCCGGCCTGCACGAGCCCTTCGGCATGTTCTGGAAGGACGGCTCGATCTTCCTCACCCAGCGACCGGAAGTCACCCGGCTCAAGGATGAGAACGGCGACGGCATCGCCGACACCTACGAAACCCTCTGCGACAAATGGGGCATCAATGGCGACTACCATGAATTCGCCTTCGGCAGCGCACCGGACAAGGAAGGCAACATCTGGGTCCTCCTCTGTCTGACAGGCTCCGTCAGCGCCGACTCCGACTGGCGCGGATGGTGCATGCGCGTCACGCCAAAGGGCGAAATGATCCCCACCTGCTCCGGGATTCGCTCGCCCGGCGGCATTGGGTTCAATGCCGAAGGCGACACTTTCTATACCGACAACCAGGGTTTCTGGAACGGCTCCTCCTCCTTGAAATGGCTGCGCCCGGGCGGCTTCATGGGAAATCCCTCCGGCAACAAGTTCGCCAAGCTCGGCAACTTCCCCGCTCCGCCCGAACCCGCCAACCCGTCCCGCATGATGATCGAGCGGAAGAAGTTTCCCGAACTCGTCCCGCCCGCCGTGATCCTCCCGCATGCGAAGGTCGGCAACTCCCCTAGCGGCATTGCCTGCGACACCACCGGCGGAAAGTTCGGCCCTTGGGCCAAACAGATGTATATCGGTGAACAAACCGCCTCCCAGGTCCAGCGCATCAACCTTGAAAAGGTGAACGGCCTCTATCAAGGCGCGGTCTTCCATTTCCTCGAAGGCTTCGAGGCCGGCATCGTCCCCATGCGTCAGGACGAGGATGGCACCCTCTTCATCGGCGGCACCAACCGCGGCTGGGCCTCGAAAGGCTCACAGCCTTTCACCTTCGAACGCGTCCGCTGGACCGGCAAGACGCCCTTTGAAATCCTGACCATGACCGCCACTTCGGACGGCTTCGAACTGACTTTCACCAGTCCTGTCGATCCCGCCACCGCAGGCAACCCCGCCTCCTACGGCATGGAGGCCTGGACCTATATCTATCAGTCGGGTTACGGCAGCCCTGAGGTCGATCAGGCCACTCCGAAAGTCACCGCCGCCTCCGTCTCAGCGGACAAAACCAAGGTCCGACTGAAGGTCGACGGGCGCGTGCAGGGACTCGTTCACCATCTCATCGCCAACGGAGTGAAATCCGCCAGCGGCACCGGTCTCTGGCACCCCGAAGGCTGGTACACGCTGAATGAGATTCCGAAATGAGAAGTGGAAGAGGTTGAGAGCCTGGAGTTGAGAGTTGAGGGCGAAAGGCTGAAGTCCACCTGTTCTCTCTCCGACTCTCAACTATTCACTCTCCACTCTCAACTCCATGCGTCTTCTCCTCTGCGGCCACGGCTACCTCGGCCAGGCAATCTCCCGCGACTTTCTCGCCGTCGGCTGGAATGTCACAGCGCTGTCGCGCAGCTCTGATGCTTCCAATCCACAATCCGCAATCCGCAATCCGCAATTGTCCGACCTTTCCTGCGACATCAGTTCGCGGGATAGCGTTCGCCAGCTCTCTGACCACCGGCCCGACTTCATCGTCCACTGTGCCGCTTCTGGAAAAGGAGGAGCCGAGGTTTACCGGCAGGTCTATCTCGATGGCTGCCGGAACCTAACAGAAATATTTCCGGGGGTCCCGCTGCTCTTCACTTCCAGTACCTCGGTCTATGCCCAGATCGACGGCTCCGAGGTCACCGAGGACTGCCCGGCCGAACCGGATCGCGAGACCGGAAAGATTCTGCTCGAAGCCGAGAGACACGTCCTCGACCACGGTGGCATCGTCACCCGCCTCGCCGGAATCTACGGCCCGCATCGTAGCATCCTTCTCAAGAAATTCCTCAACGGTGAAGCTATCATCGAGGAAGACGGTCGCCGCTTCATCAACCAGATCCACCGCGACGACGCATCAGCTGCCATCCTCCATCTCGCCGACCTGCAATCAAAAATCGGCAATCATCACTCATCAATCGTCAATCCCTCCTTCTTCAATCTCTGTGATTCGAGCCCACTCACCCAGCGCGAGACCTACGAAGCCCTGAGCCGAATGTTCGACAGGCCTCTGCCGCCCAGCGGGCCTCGCGATCTCGGCCGCAAACGCGGCTGGACGAACAAGCGCGTCTCTAACCGCAAGCTCCGCGCCACTGGCTGGGAACCAAGCTTTCCCAGCTTCCTCGACGCCGCGCAATCCGTCGCGGCAACCCTCGCTTAGGCTGCCGATCCTCTCTGATTCACTTCAACCAGGCATCCACGAACGGCGCGAGCCTCCCAGCCATGTCCGCGGCGAACCACGCGGCGAAGGCTCCGGCGACGACATCCTGCGTGTAGTGGGCGCGCAGCACCAAGACCAACAACGCTTCGCCCACGGCGATCAGCACCGAGAGCAGCCCGACCCACCACGGCGCGACGTGGCAGATCTCGATCGCGCCGAGCACGACCATCGCGGTGTGTCCGGAAAAAAGAAGTCATTGCTGACGCCGTAGTCCTTCCTTAACTGTTTCGGCACCGTCCTGCGACCCAACCACAGCCAGAAGCGGCTGAACTTCGGCCCGATGAAGGCAGAGGGCTTGTCAATGACGATATTCTGCATGGAGTGGTATGGGTCAGGCAACACCCCGGGGACACAGGCGCCAAGCAGGAATGGAGTTGGGACATTCCTGTCCCAACATCAGCTAAGCTCCAGCAACCAACAGGGACTCCAAATCCAGCGGCCGCGTGAACATCGCCAGTCCGCCATTCGCATCCACTGGCCACTGGTCCTTCGGCCGATCCCAATACAGCTCGACGCCATTCTGATCCGGATCGCGCAGATACAGCGCCTCGCTCACCTCATGATCCGCCGCGCCGTCGAGAGGGATGCCTGCGGTTTCGAGCCGTCTCAAGGCATCTCCAGGATCCGCACGCTCCGGGTAGAGGATCGCCGTGTGGAAAAGCCCGGTGGTGCCCGGGGCGGGTGGTTGGCCGCCGAGGCTTTCCCAGGTGTTCAGACCGATGTGGTGATGATAGCCGCCTGCGTGCCGAAGCGCTCCATCAGCATGAAGCCGAGCACACCGCAATAAAACGCCAGCGAACGCTCCAGATCCGCGATCTTCAGATGGACATGACCGATGCGGGTTCCGGCGGTGACGGGGGTGGTCATGGGGGAGATTCGTGTAGGAATGCGAATCGATCAAGTTGAACCGCCAAGACGCCAAGGTCGCCAAGGTTTGGAGTTTTTCACCACGAATGAACACGAATGGACACGAATGGGTTTCAGAGTTCGGATGCTTGAGTCCTTTTGGTAACTAGGTTCGAGGGCTGACGCATCGCGACAAATCTCCATGGTCCCGCTGTGACGGAGAAAGGTCGCGTCAGGTTTTTACGGCTCGTCATTTCTGAATGGCTTGAGCGACACGTAGTTTATTCGAACTTTGAAATTCTTACTGCCCCAGAGGGGCTTCGGATATTAGCCGGTGCGCGCCAGCCACCGGTTGGTTCGATCAATGGATTGCGCCCTGATCGGGGCGCTGGAAGGGCTCTCAGGCCTTTGGATTCCGACGCCCCTCCGGGGCTCAATATTCGTTGAAACCCATTTCCGGTGGCTGACGCGCACCGGCTAATGTCCAAGGTCCCGCAGGGACAAAGAGAAGATGTAGGCGGCCAGAACTGAACGCGATTGAGACGGCCTTGAGAAATTGTCGGGACAGAAATATCCCGACTCCTCAATCCAGCAGCAACACCTCGCCGCCTTTGGAACGGAGGTTGAAGGTCTTTTTCGAGAGGTCGTGGGAGGCCTTGATCGAGCGAACGGTGCGGCTTCTCACGCGCATGAGCACCGAGTGCGTGCGGGCGATGTTGCCGCTGACCTCGACACCGCGCAGAAGCGGGCTGTCGGAGATGCCGGTGGCGCAGAAGATGATGCTTTCTCCCTTGGCGAGGTCCTTGGAAAGATAGACACGGTTCAACAAAGCTTCGTGGCCTTCCGCCACGAGCGCGCGACGTTCGAGCGAATCACGCGGCCAGATTTTTGCCTGAAGTCCACCACCGAGGCAGCGCAGGCCGGCAGCAGAGAGCACGCCCTCCGGAGCCCCGCCGATGCCGACATACAGGTCGACGTTGCTGTCCGGCAGCGCCGGCGCGATGGCCGCCGAGATGTCGCCATCGGAAATCATCCGTAGCTTCGCCCCGATACGGCGGACGGCGTCGATGTAGGGCTGGTTGCGCGGGCGATCGAGGACCATCACGACGATGTCGCGCACGTCCTTCTTCAGAATCTTCGCAGTGATCTTGATGACCTCCTCGGTGGGTGCCTCGACGCTGATCGGCAGCGAGGGATCCGCCATGAAGGCTTTTCTAACAGCTTCCGGATAGGCGAGCTTCTCAAGATAGAATGCGGGGATGTCCTCCAGCGCATTGGTGACGCCCTCGGCCGGAATCGCGGCGGCAATGCAGGAGACGGAGTTCGCCATGCCCTTCGAGACATTGGTGGTGCCATCGACCGGATCCAGTGCGATGTGGAAGTGCGGTGAGCCAGCCAGCCAGGTCCCGACCTTCTCGCCTTTGAACAGGCCCGGTGCCTCGTCCTTGATGCCTTCGCCGATGACGACCTCGCCGCACATGTCCATCAGGTCGAACATGCCGCGGATGGCGTCGCACGCAGCCTCGTCGGCGGTTTCCTTCTCCCCACGTCCCATCCAACGGTGGGCCAACAGGGCCGCGCTTTCGGTGGCGCGGAGGAAGTCGGATTCAAAGACACGTTCTGGATCGATCATGGTTGGAGCAGTTTCTTGAAGCGTTCGTAAGCGATGTCCCAAGCATCCTTGTCCTGAGGCGTGTAGGTGACGAATTCAAATGAATTGCGGATGAGCTGACGGCCAGCCTCGAAGTCGGGAATGCCACCGGTTGCGATCATCTGCGTGATGAGATTGCCGCATGAGGTGGCTTCGACCGGTCCGGCGACGACCTCGATGCCGAGGGCATTGGCGGTGGACTGGGTGAGCAGCTCGTTCTGGATGCCGCCGCCACCGGCGTGGAGGCGCTTGAAATCGTGACCGGTGAGCTTGCGGAGATGATCGAGGGTGACGCGGTATTTCAGGGCGAGCGACTCGCTGGCGATTCGCAGGATGCAGCCCTTCTTCTTCGGCACGGTTTGGCCGGTCTTCTCGCACCAAGCGGCGATCTTGTTCGGCATGTCGCCCGGACTGGCGAACACCGGATCATCCGGATCAATGAACGCGGTGAAGGGCTCGGCTTCCTTCGCCAGTTCCGCGAGGCCGGCGTAGTCGAGATTCTCACCGTCCAGCGCCCACTGGCGCTTGCATTCCTGGATCAGCCAGAGTCCGGCGATGTTCTTCAGGAAACGCACGGTGCCATCGACCCCGAGTTCATTGCAAAAGCCGACCGCGTAGGCGTCCGGTCCGGTGTAGGACTCGCGGGTTTCGATGCCCATGATCGACCAGGTGCCGGACGAAAGCCAGAGGTTGTCGTCCGCGCCCATGGGGATGCCGGCGACCGCGGCGGCGGTGTCGTGACAAGCGGTGGCGACGACCGGAATTCCGGCCATGCCGATGTGCCTCGCCACTTCCTCGCGGATCGGCCCGAGCACCGTTCCCGGTGCCACGATTTCCCCGAAGATCTTGCTGGGCAAGCCTAGGGCCTCGATCACCCCCCAGGCCCAATCACCGCTTCGTGGATCGAGGAGCTGCGAGGTGGAGGCCACGGTCCGCTCGACCGCTTGGCGACCTGTGAGCCAGTAGGCGAGGAGGTCGGGCACGAACAGCAGCTTCTCAGCGTGGGTGAGTGCAGGGCTGCCCTTCTTGAGTTCGGCGAGCAGGTGCAGCGAGGTGTTGTAGAAATTCGTCCGAACGCCGGTGTGCGCGAAGATTTCGAGCTCCGGGAGGATCTCATGAAGCGCATCGGGCATGCCTTCGTGCCGGGCATCGCGGTACTGGTGCGGCATGCCGAGGAGCTGGCCGTTGGCATCGAGAAGTCCGAAATCGCAGCCCCAAGTGTCGATCCCGATCGAAACAATGCGGTCGCCGTAACGATCGACGGCAATCCGCAGGCCCTCGAGGATTTCGCGGTAAAGGCCGATCAAGTTCCAATACGAGCCGTCGGGGAGATCGGTGCCCGGATTGTCAAAGCGATGGACCTCTTCGAGATAGATCCCGGCATAGTCGGTTTTGGCAGCGATCAGGCGGCCACTCCCGGCTCCGAGGTCAACGGCGATGAATACTTTTTTCGTCATGGATTGAGTGCGCGATGGGTTTGGTAAGGGAATCGTTTCCTAATGGGGAGAATCGTGCAACCGAGAAAGCGGAAGCCGCGCCTCCAGGGCAGGAACCCGTCTCCGGAAGGGCCCGGAGGGTGGCCGGAGGATGATCGTCACGGCACCCATCCGGGCAGCTTCGAAGCCTGCCTGATCCAGGCCGCCACGAGCTCTTCGTCGAACGCCTCGTTCTCGCGGAGGTGCAGGTAGCGCACGTCCGCCTGCTTGGACTCGACGGGCGGGACCGGATGCAGCGACGCGCCGCGGAAGAACGACACCTTGACGTAATTCGTGAGGCAATGGAACCCTAGGAACCAGCCCTGGCCCTCGATGCCGTAAAACGGAGTGTTCCATTTCACGGCCTTGCAGACCTTTGGCACGTTGCGTTCGATGAGCGCGTCGAGCCGCTTTCCGATGTCGTGCTTCCAGCCGGGCATCGCTGAAATATAGGCCTGCACCGGAGCGTCGCCGTCGGCTTTCGCGATCTGCGGGTTGCCTCCGGAAAGGAGTTTCACCAGCTTGGCCTTGGTGGTCGGCTTGCGTGGATGGTTCGCGGGATTCATTTCCAGAGTGGGA
>Ga0209829_10003478_pt1 | contig 11471 bp, 7 predicted proteins | sample C_140205_EF_Meta_FD_187311 | JGI IMG/M metagenome (GOLD analysis project Ga0209829, IMG submission 187311) | Freshwater microbial communities from Lake Croche, Canada to study carbon cycling - C_140205_EF_MetaG (SPAdes) (version 2) | ecosystem: Environmental > Aquatic > Freshwater > Lake... | reverse complement strand
GAGCGCCTATGGAAGAGTATGCGAGAAAAAGAAGAGGGTCGATTCTGCTATCTGCGCCTCCTGCCAATACAAAGTCTGCATCGTCTCTTGCAATTAATCTGAAAGCTTCGCCTACTGCTTGAGTTCCTGCAGCGCAAGCGGTGGTGATGGTATTGTTGGGGCCTTTTGCGCCATGAATCAGCGAAATATGAGCAGCAACCATGTTAGGGAGATATTTTAAAATCCAAAGAGGAAATAAAGCGCCCGAGCCCTGTTTGCCCAAGTGTTCAGGTCTGAACCCGCTTCCATTACAAGCTTCTGCAAGTAAAGGGGCGATATCGGGAAGATCCATTGGTACAAGGCCGGTGCCCATGATAACGCCAAGTCGTTCAGGATCAATTCTGCTAAGATCGAGCCCGCTGTCGGTAATTGCCATGCCTGAGGCAGCAACGCCAAACTTTGCGGCGCGACCCATGATTTTAATGCTTTTACGGTGTTCGTGGGGGACGTAGGAGTCGAGGTTAAAATCAGGAACTTCTGCAGCGATTTTTACAGGGTGAGATGAGGCATCGAAAGTTTTAATAGGGCCAACGCCACTAACTCCCTCAACGCAATTTTTCCAAAATGCATCTTTGCCAATACCGTTTGGAGCAACAACTCCTAAACCTGTAACAACAACTCTTCGCATGATAGAAACGCCCAACGAAAAACGCTGGACGAGCCTCCCTGAAACAAAAGTGTCTAAACAAAACGCCTATTCTTGCTAAGCTTCCTATGCTCAACCGTACTGCGTGTCCTCATACGCCCCATATTACCCATATTAAAAAGTAATGCGCAATAGTTATGTGAAGACTGTTTGCTTAACAATTGTTAAATTTTTTGAAGTTAGCCTCTTTGTCTGAAGAATCGTTACAACCCCTACGGTTTTTAAAATGCCTAATGCACGCCTCAAGTGCAAATCACCTTTGTTTTTCTTTTCACTTTAAAGTCAGAAAGTGCTATTAATTTTATTATTAGCTTGGACCCATTAAATCGTGCCAACTATTATTTTCAAGGATTCGAAATGAACATGAAATGGTTTTCACGCGGAGATTGGAACGCCTTTTTTGGTTTGTCCATCGATAACCTCGCAGTCATGATTTCTCTGTTTAGCCTTTTGACCTTTGCTGGTATTCCCAATGGGTATACTCCTGAATTCGTATTGACCCGTATGTTGCCTGGAACTGCATTAGGTGTGCTTATTGGCGATATTGCGTTTACATTGATGGCTTGGGGGCTTGCAAAAAAACTTAAGAGTGACACCGTCACCGCAATGCCCTTGGGTTTGGATACACCTAGTACCTTCGGGATGGCATTTTTGGTGCTTTTGCCCGCACTTGCAAAAGGCAACGAACTTTATCCTCAGGACCACCACCAAGCCATGACCTTTGGCTGGAATGTTGGTCTGGGCGTTTTAATTCTTACGGGATTAATAAAAGCTTTTTTCTCTCCCTTTGGAAATCTTGTAAGGCAATGGGTGCCTCGTGCAGGGTTATTAGGTTCTTTAGCTGCAATCGCTTTGACTCTGATTTCGTTTATGCCTTTACGCGAAGATATTGCAGGTATGCCCGTGGTTGGTTTGCCCTGCCTTTTGGTGATACTTGTATGCCTTTTGGCCCATCGGATATTGCCCTTTAGATTTCCCGGGGCATTGTTTTCGGTGTTGCTGGGGTTGGCCCTTTATACGATTTCGATATTCGCAGGGAAAATTTTAGGCATTAGTATCGTTGCAGAGATCAAGCCTTTTGAATTCATTGGGCATTTTGGGTTTCAGGTGCCATGGGCGTTTGCCGAAGGTGATTCGCAGTGGTGGAACACTGTTTTCTACGAGGTGTTGGGCCGAATGCCTATGATTTTCCCCTTTGCTTTGGCAACCATCATTGGGGGCATTGATTGTACCGAAAGTGCTGCTTCTGCAGGGGATGAGTACGATACAAGATCCGTGCTTTTTGTGGAAGCAATCTCTTCATTAGTAGCGGGGTTAGCAGGTGGTGTAATTCAAACTACACCGTATATTGGCCAACCAGCCTACAAGAAAATGGGCGCACGGGCAGGGTATACTCTACTTACCGCTTTGTTTATTGGGTTGGCAGGTTTCATGGGAGGCTTGACCGTTCTTTTCCATCTGCTTCCCAAAGTTGTGCTTTTCCCGATTCTTATTTTTGTTGGACTTGAGATTACTTCCCAGACTTTCCGAGTGGTAAATCCTAAGCATTATCCCGCACTCGCATTAGCTATTCTTCCCTCGCTTGCCTACCTTGGCTTGCTGTTGATAAAAAGTATTTATGGCCCTGTTTTGCCCGGAAACCCAGAAGCTATTAACGCCATTCAAACCCTTCGATGCCTTGCCAACGGGTTTCTTATTTCCGGAATGTTGTGGGCTGCAATGATGGTTTCGATTCTGGATGACAAGATGTCCAAAGCCAGTTGTTATTGTTTTGTGGCTGCACTCCTGGCGTTTATTGGAGTCATCCATTCTCCATTGTCAGACGAAACCGTTGGATTTCCTTGGACCATACTTGCTTTGATTGATAAGCCTTTTCTTGAAGCGGTTAAAGTGCAATCACCCTATCATTGGGCTTCTGGGTATTTGATCTGCGCTGGGTTATTGCTGGTGTTATCGAAGTATGGCAAAGCAGCAGATGAAGAGTTGGCACAGGGGGAAGAATTTCAATCAAATGCTTCCGGGAAGATATAATAGGAAATATGAAACATCCCATGGGTATTCGCATGAAGTTCAGCATTGGATTAAAATGTCTTGGATTAACCATCTGTGATTTTTTTACATCGTTGCTGTTTATTATGGCCTTTCTTTTCTTTGGGGCGGATGCCATTGCAAACGCTCCTTTCCCTGCGATTGTAATACCGGTAACCACGCCTTTTGAAAGCGAAGGCTCTAAAAGGATTCGCAATCTGGCTCTCGAAGCTTTGGACAAATTTATTCTTGAGACCAAAGGTATTCCCGCTGCGGAACGGCCTGTTTTCAAATTGATCATTGATTTTAATCCTGAAGGCAAAACCTTCACTTCTGAGTTTGGCCCTGCTTACGATCTTGCACAATCCTTGCGACTGTTAAAAAACAGGGGCAGCTTGAGCATTTTTGGTTGGGTACATGGCGAAGTGCAAAGGCATGCAGTGCTTCCTTTGCTTGCCTGCGATAATATTTATTATTCTAAAGATGCGGTGGTGGGGGGAGTAATTGGCGACAGCGGTGAGTTTTTAAGTAACACCATTCGAACAGCCTATGATGAAATAACTGCGGGAAGATTTGCCAAGGTTGTAATTCGGAAAATGTACTCGCCAGATTTGGTGATAGTTAAAGCCACCAACCCCAAAGGCAGGGAAATTTTTGTCGAGAGGGCGGAAGATCCGCAGGGTGAGATTGTAGTGCAGGCGGGAAAAGAAGGTCGCTACGATTTCTCTAACGCTAAAGCTCTTGGCATTGCTGAGCAGGAACCTGCAGATGATCTTGGTGCACTTGCTTCAATTCTGCGACTGTCTGCAAAAAGCTTGGGCGATGCCACAGCCTCTAGTAGGGAGTTGGTACCTTGGAGGATTGTGTTGACAGGTCCGATAAATCCTGAGTTGTTTGAGCGGTTCAAACGCAGGGTAAGCAGGGCGGTAGGGCAGGGCGCCAACTGTCTGATTTTGCAGTTTGAGTGTGGCCAAGGCATGGCGGAGTCTGCGCTTGAGATCGCTAGCTTTATTCGTGATCTGGAAAAATCTTCCCGTGTTAATCCCATTAAAACCATCGCTTTTCATACAACTCGGGCAAGGGATTTATCGCTAATCATGTCGCTTGCTTGTTCGAAAATTATTATGGAAGAGGGAGCCTCGCTTGGATCGATCGAGGAAAAATTGGTTGCCAATCCGGAAACCAAGCTACGGGTGCGAGCCCAATTAGAGGAGTTGCTTAAGGATAAAATGGGTGATAAACCTGAAGTGAAATTACTTGCAGAGGCGTTTCTAAACTCATCAAGCAGAATAGCGTTGGTGGTTCAAAAGGTTACTGGCGAAGTCAAGCTTATCGATTCTGAAGATCTGGTTAACCAGCCTGCGTATAAACTTGAATTACAAATCAAGCCGTTTGCCAAGGAAGATGAAAATAAGCCATTGCGACTTCGGGCAGAGCAAGCGGTAGATTCAAGAATAGGGGTAGCTAATACCGTAGCCAAGGATATTGAAAGTGCATTGATTTCAGAAAACTTTAAGCCGGAAAGTGTGCCTATTTCGGGGACTGATTGGCTGGATGAGTTGGCGGAGTTTCTTACCCATCCTTGGACCCGCGTTGTTCTTATCATGCTTGCGATCACTTGTCTAATACTTGAAGTGAAGATGCCGGGCATCAGCTTGCCTGGGGTACTATCTGCGTTTTTCTTTGTCTTGTTTTTCTGGTCGCACTCGCAGTTTTCAGGTCAGATTTTCTGGCTCGCAATCTTTCTTTTTTTTCTGGGCATGATTCTACTTGGTGTCGAAATCTTTGTTCTTCCTGGATTTGGTATTACTGGAATTGCAGGAATTTTACTGGTTTTAGGAAGCCTTGGATTGGTTGCTTATGGTCATTGGCCTAAAAACCCTGATGAATGGGTTGGCTTGGGGAAATCGATGGCTCCTTATGGCATTAGTTGCATGGGCGCTTTGGTTGCTGTTGTTTTTATTGCGCAGTTTTTGCCCTCTATGCCAATGACTAGCAAACTTTTTCTTAAACCCCCTGATAACGATGATCAGCCTTTGTTTGCGGAAGATGAATTGCATCAAGGGTTGGCTGGTTTGTTAGGTTCGATTGGTGTTGCAGAGACTAGCTTGCATCCTTCGGGGAAGGCAAGGATTGGGGATCACTGGCTGGATGTGGTTTCTGATGGCGGCTTCATCGTTCAGGGCGCTAAAATAAAAGTATGTCAGATTGAAGGTGGTAAAATTGTTGTCAGTGAAGTTTTATGATCGCATTCATTAAAAAGTGTTAGTTGCACGAATTGTAAAAAGGAAATGAAATACCCATGGATTCATCGAGCTTAACTTTTGCTATTTTTTTGGTTTCTACCGGGTTTGTGCTGTTTGGGTTGGAATTGTTTCTTCCCACGGGAGGCATCCTTGGCATGCTTGCTCTTTCGAGCATGATTGTGGGCATTACTTTTGCATTTAAACAGGGTTTGCTTCAGGGGGCGATTTTCTTAACTATTTCAGGGGTTGGTGTTCCTGTTGCTTTGAAATTGTTCTTTTGGGCCTGGCCTCGCACCAGTATGGGCAAGAAAATGACCGTGCGAAGTGCTGCAGCAGAGGAAACCATTGGAAACATGGCTTCGCACCAAGCTTTAGACCTATTAGTCGGGAAAAAAGGTAAAACGCTTTCAGAGTTGCGCCCATCTGGTATAGTGGACTTCGAAGGTCGTAGGATTGATGCAATTAGCGAAGGATTATTAATTGCTGAAGGCTTACCCGTTTTGTGCATTTCAGCTCAAGGTGGGCATGTGGTGGTAAAACCATTTGTTGTAACCGGGTTTGAAAATGAGCAAATCTCTAACATGGATTTAAATTAGTTAAAGTGCAATAGTTATTTGAATATAGGGAGAGTTTAATGTTTGGTGAAATTCTAGCTGCTTCTGAATCGATTAACACCGTTTATTTAGTCGGCGGTGTTATCGGGTTTATCATATTTCTTCTTGTAGCATTCTTTCTCTTGAACTTCGTTGGCCTTTGGGTTCAGTCGTTTCTTACGGGAGCAGGAATTGGGTTTGTAGATATGTTGCGGATGAAGCTGTGCGGGCTCGATTACGCTACGATTGTGAAACAAAAAATTGCATTAGTTCAAGCTGGTGTTAAGGATGTGACCCCTCAAGATATGGAAGCACATGCGCTTTCCCGAGGTAATTTGCAGAAAGTGGTGAGTGCTGTTATCGCAGCCCACAAAGCTAAGATGGATTTGAAATGGAGTGCCGCCGCTGCAATCGATCTTGCCGGCCGTGATGTTTATGAAGCCGTCAAGCGCAGTGTAGATCCCAAAGTTATTGATTGCCCTGATCCTTCCAAAGGTAAGGCGACTCTTGATGGTGTTTGCAGAAATGGTATTCAGTTGCGTGCCCGCGCGCGTGTCACGGTTCGAACCAAGCTCGACAGGTTGGTTGGTGGTGCTACCGAAGAAACCATTATTGCCCGTGTTGGCGAAGGTATTGTTAAAGCGATTGGTAGTGCAGAGCATCATACCGATGTGCTTGCAAACCCGAACTTGATTTCACAGGCGGTTTTGAAGAACGCTTTGGATTCTCAAACAGCGTTTGAAATTGTATCGATAGATGTGGCTGAGATTGATGTGGGCGTGAATGTTGGTGCAAAATTGCAGGAAGAGCAGGCTGGTGCAGATCTTCGTGTAGCGCAGGCAAATGCTGAAAAACGCAGAGCCCTTGCAGTAGCGTTAGAGCAAGAGATGCGTGCAAAGACCGAAGAAAATCGCGCTCAGGTTATCCTTGCAGAAGCAGAAGTTCCCAAGGCGATTTCCCAATCAATCCGCGAAGGCAAAATGGGTTACATGGATTACTTCCAAATGAAAAACTTGCAGTCTGACACGCAAATGCGCAATGCAATTGCGGGTTCTCCAGAAAGGGCTTCTTCCTAAATCGTTAATCAGGTATTTGCTATGGACTTGATTTTTGCAGTAGGGTGGGAAGGGTTTATAATCTCTGGGATTGCATTTGTAATCTGGGTTATAAGTTCATTGGCTGGGGGCAAAAATGCTCCTCCAAATCCGAAGGCCGGGGCTAAAAACCTAGGGCCAGGCAACCGAGCTCCGCTTTCAGATCTTGAACGTTTTTTTCAAGAAGCCAAGCAGCGTAGAGCTAAGCCCGATCCTGTTCCCACCGCTTCTCTTAATGCTGAACCTGTTGCACCCAAGGTGAAACAGCGCCCCGCTAAAAATACAGTTAAAAGAAATAAAGTTGAGTCATCTCCCAATCCTTTTCTCGTTGATCAAATTGCGACTGCGTTAGATGCCCCGGCTATTCCTGAGAAAGATATAGTAATTAAAAAGGTGGCTATTGAGAATCAAGTTTTGCCAGCCGGGCCAGCTACCATAACCAAAGATTCAAAGCGAAAATTCGCATCCAAAACCAGCCCATTAATTGCAGAGGCTCTTGCGCTTTTAAAAAGCCCTAAGGTGATTGGTTCAGCTTTGGTTTTACAGGAAATCCTGCAGCCACCTCTTTGCATGCGCCGTAGGCCGTTCAGATAAACTGAAGCCCGGATTTCTATTCGTTTAGAAAACTCCAAATCTCTGACGATGCATGAATCTTATTAGAGGGCTTTCCCGCAAGTCGTTTGTTCAGAGTTCCCTTGCCCCCGGGCCAATGGTGCCCCAATTCGTCTACTAAAATGGTCCGAAATTTTGTGTTGTGTTTGCCACAGTGCCTGTCTGTAATTTGGACTCCATTTTGAGTTGCGGTTTTACTTGAGGTATTAACCCCGCCCAGAGCTTTTTCCCATGAGGCGATGGTGGAAGAAACTGCGGGCCTGTTTTCTGAAAGACGGGTCCAGGGGGAAAGGATTGCGCCCCCATCAAAAGGCATCAAAGGGTCGGCTTTTCCCATGATGTATATGGTTGGGATATCTAGGTTGCAAGCTGTTTGATCTTGACGCATTAGGCCTGAAACGGGGGCAATGCCCTTGGGCTTGTAAGTTCCCTCGCTTGCGAAACGAAAGGTCATACCTGCGCCATTCGAAAAGCCCGTCATGAATATTTTTGATGGATCAATCAGCTTAAGATTTAAAACATGATTGATTAAGAGATCAAGAAATGCTACATCATCAACGCCTGGTTGCCCCATTTGTGCTCTTGGTGAGCCATCATTCCAAACCTGGGGATTTTGCAGAAACCCAGGCCCACGATTCATGTCTTCCCGGGTGCCTTCGGGAACTAGTAGAACGATATCTTTTTCATCTGCAAATTTATCGAGTTCAGTTTCGTCAAGAGTCCAGGCTGCGGTGCCACCTGCTCCATGAAGCATGATGAGAAGTGCGCAGGGCTTGGAAAAATTGCGGGGCTTTCGCAATAAAGCGTGCCTTCGCATGTTCCCACTGGTTAATTCGATTCGTTGCGTTTGTCCCATGAGTTACATCCGAATTATGCAGAAGCAAGTTCTGTCCAGAGGCCTTTGTATGTGTGTAAAAACTCAATGGTTGAAGCTTCATCGGGGAAGGTCTTGCCTACTTCAATCATCGTTGCCGTATTATAGCCCGATTGCCTGAATAGTTTGAATAATTCGCGATAGGGGTAGGTGCCTAGTGAGTTCTTGTAAAGATCATTGATATGGCAAGATTTAATCCAAGGTTGCAGCATTTTAAAGGATTCTTCAACGCTGCCATTTTTTATATCATCGGGGTTTGAATTCCAGGTGACCCCAACCGAGGCATGGCCACATTGTTCCATGATGGTTTTCATGTTTTCAGGTTTGGCGGTACCTGCGCCATGAACTTCCACCCAGATTTCGATACCTGCATCGTTTGCAGCTTTACCACACGGGATGAGAGCCTTTCCAATTTGTTCCAACGTTTTAGGGATGGGGACTTCTTTAGGGAGGCCATTGGGCCTGACTTTTACCCCTTTGCCCCCGATGTCGCGAACCAGATCGACGAATCTTTTGCAGGTTTCGATGTTTTCATCGACTGTTTTTTTGCTGGTTGAGTGGAACTCGCAGACCGAGCCTGCACCCCAGATTTCGATGCCTGCATCTGCGAATTTTTTGCGAACTTCTTTTCTTTCGTCTGCAGAAAGCGAGGGTTCGACTTTGTGTGCATGGGTGGTGCGAAGCTCAATGGGGGAGATACCCGTGGTTTTGCAGACCCTTAGAAGTGCTGGTAGGTCAAGTTTTGCCCCGAGATTGTAAGTGACCAGGCCAAGTTTAAAAGGGATGCTTTTAGGTTCAATTTTGGTGTTTTGTACGGCAAAGGCTGGGTTAATACAGGCTAATGTGGCGATGGAAGGCGCATAAGTGAGGAAGTTTCTGCGGGTTGTAGCGTCCATTATGCGAATCCTTGAGTATTTAGGCGGGTTCTGCAATCTTTTGGCCCGTTGCCTCGTCTTGTAATCAGGGCATACTACCCTTGTAAGTTGATAATGTCTACCTTTTGTGCGATAAGTATGACTAATAGGTTCTTTTGTTGTGTTGGGAATTTGCGAAGTATTTGATGTGTCTTTAAGCTAGAATAATTAATGTTGATAGCTTCCTTTCTGGGAGAATTGATTGCAATGGCTACTGAACTAAAATCACCACCTGAGCCCCGAGTTTCCCGAAGCGAAAGGGCGGTTGAAGATCAGATTCAGCGTATCGAAAATCAGATTCGCTGGATTGATGTAGGCACGGGTGCCTTTGGTTTGCTGGTCATTCTGTTTACGTATGGCTTGATTGTGATATTGTTGGATCGATTTTTAGTGCTTTCTTCCTTGGCTAGGCAGTTTTTGTTTGCAGGGTTTGCTGTTTCTGTAGGTTGGTGGATTTACAAGCGAATTTTGATTCCTCTCGTGCAATCGGTTAATCCAATATATGCAGCTTTGATTTTGGAGCAGGCGATCCCCGATGCCAAGAATAGTCTTGTTAATTGGGTTGATCTTAAAAATGATAGGATTCCTGAATCGGTGAAATTGGCGTTAGGCAAACGCGCTGCCAAGGATTTGAAACCTCATGAAGATGAGGAGTTTGTTTCGAGCAAACAGCTCTTCATGATTGGGACGCTTGCAGGGTTTTTGTTTTTCGCATTAGTAATACTTTTAGTCGTTTTTGGTAAAGCTCCTTTCTTTTCAATGCTTGGCCGTACCTTCACTCCTTTTATTGAAACTACCATTGCAACTAGAAACACGGTTGCAATTCTCACCCCCGAACAAGGCAACATCACTGTGGCGATGGGTATGCCAGTTGATATTGTCGCCAAGGTTACGGGGAAGCTTCCTGCTGCAGGCAGTCCCGAATCTCCTAGGCTTATGATGCGTTACCATGAAAACGAACCTTGGCAGACGAAGTTTCTTGGCGCAGGGGAGTTAAGCAGTGAGCATAAAATCCGCATACCTTCCAGCGAAGTGCGTAGCGGCTTTTCCTACTTAGTTGCTGCAGGCGATGCCAAGACTAAGGATTATCAAGTCGATGTTAGGCTTACGCCACTCATCGTTGATTTTCAGGCTGCTTATAAATACAGACCATACACAGGGTTGCCAGAAGCCACTACTGCGCAGCGTAAGATTTCTGCCCCGGTAGGTACCGCTGTTAAACTTCGCGTTCGAGCAAACTGTACCGTTAAAGATGGAACTGTTCGGTTCTTTTATGGCAAAGACAAAACCGACAAAGTTTATTTGATCAAATCGCCTTCCGATCCTTCCTTGATGGAAGCTTCTTTTGTGGTTTCTCAATCGGGCACTTATCAAATTGAATTTACATCTTCCGTAAGGGATGAATATGTAGATGCAATGCCTGCCCCATTAGAGGCGATTGTAGATGCTGCGCCCACGATCGATTTAATGTTGCCCGGTAAGGAAGCAACTGCTGCAGTTAATGGCGTGCTTGATCTCGAAGCGAAAATTATTGATGATTTTGGGGTTAATAAAGTCGTATTAAAGATGATTGCTTCGGGCGATCGCCCACTGCGTCCTCAAGTATATCGCGAAGAAAAAGCGCTCAAGCTTCCTTCCGGAGGCAATCTTCCCAGCTTGCTTTACAAGGATTTTATTAATATCTCTTCGCTTCAGGCTGAAGATGGGCTCGCTTATAAAGCAACTGCTGGTTCTTACCTCGATTACTGGCTTGAAGCTGAAGATGCCTGCGATTTTCCCAAGGCCAACCTAGGTAAAAGTAAGGTATTTAGGCTGACATTTGCAGATCGTGCCCCCGAGGAACAAGCTAAGAAAGAAAAAGAAAAAGCTGAAGAAGATAAAAAACAGAATGATCAAAAGCAGGATGAAAAGCTGAAGAAAGAAAATCAACAGCGCCAGGACCAAAAGAAAAACCCTCAAGAACAAAAGGGCTCTGAAGAAAAGCAACAGCCTGGCCAGCAGGGTGAAAAATCCGAGGGCAAGGATAGTTCTGATAAAGCCGATGGCGGAAAACAAGGCGAAGGCAAGGGCCAAGAAAAATCTAAAAATGATGAAAAAGGAAAGGGCAATCCTGACAACAAGGGCAACGACAAAGATGCCAAGAATGATCCAATGGGCAATAATGAAGATTTTAAAGATCAGGAAAAACGGTTGAATGATGCCCTTGCCAAGAACAACCCTGAAGATGCGGGTAAAGATGATAAAAACCCAATGGGCAAGGATCCCGCAGACAAAAAAGGGGATTCGAAAGGAAATGATAGCAAGGATGATGCAGGAAAAAATGACCCTAAGGGCTTAGATAAGAACATGCCAAAAGGCAACGATCCAAAAGGCAACGATCCAAAAGGCAACGATCCTAAAGGCAACGATTCAAAAGGCAACGATC
>Ga0209829_10003477_pt1 | contig 11472 bp, 10 predicted proteins | sample C_140205_EF_Meta_FD_187311 | JGI IMG/M metagenome (GOLD analysis project Ga0209829, IMG submission 187311) | Freshwater microbial communities from Lake Croche, Canada to study carbon cycling - C_140205_EF_MetaG (SPAdes) (version 2) | ecosystem: Environmental > Aquatic > Freshwater > Lake... | reverse complement strand
TGTACGTGTTGCGATTGAACTTAAGTCGGGAAAACACTGCAACCTAGTACGATTACTTGTTAAACTCATTAATTTTATCGGTCATTCAAAAAAATTAAAATTAGGAACTAACGAAAAACAACTTCAAAGCATTCCTAATCGACACGCCAGCCATAATAGTAGTCGCAGCAGAAGCAATAGTAGTCGCAGCAGAAGCAGAAGCAATAGTAGTCGCAGCAGAAGCAGAAGTAATAGTAGTCGCAGCAGAAGCAGAAGCAATAGTAGTCGCAGCAGAAGCAAAAGCAATAGTAGAAGCAGCAGAAACCTCGGCAGCAGTAATGGTTTAAAAAAAACTATCTAAACAGTTACATTTGAAACGCAGCCGGCACGCTAATACTTGGTGATATCATTCGTGCGTTTAATTGTTCCCGGCTAAGATATGGGGATTTAAGGTCGCTGTTATTGTAACCGTAAGCGGGTTTACTGGTATCAAAAGACGACGCGTACATAAAAGGCGTATTGGGTGACTTTATATTATTCGTCTCGGTGTTTGAATTTAACCCAAGCTCGTAGCACGATTCAAGAGAATTATATTTCATTACTTGTGATGCGTTGTTTTGTAAATACTGTCTGTAAGCCCAATTTGTGTTTATATTTTCTTGTTTTTGAATGCGTTGATTTATGACACATTCAGGTTGATAAGTCGTAAATAATCTTCCATCAGACACAATGGGAGGATAATCAAAATGAATATTATTTGAGCCGTTATAACAAGTCCAAGATGACATATTTTAATTAGTGTATATATTATATTATCAAATATTTTTATTCAGTTACTCCTAACAATTTTAATAATTCCGGTTTCTTCAACTTGGATGATTTGGTTGAATCTTCCACAAGTCCCTTTAATAATACAATCTCTCTTAATTTATTGATCGAAGCCTTTTTATAATCGAACGTAGTAGTTTCTGTACTGCTTTCTTCTAAATTAGAAATGTTGATTGACTTTAAATCAAAGTCAATAAATTGCTTGGGTAAATCATGTTCATCTAGCTCATCTTCTATTTTTACTTCTACTTCTAGATCTACTATTTCTACTTCTACATCGGGTTCTACTTCTGGTTGTATTTCTAAAACAAAAGGTGCCTCCTTGTCAACTTCTGCTTCTTCTTCAAAAGAAGATTCCGAAGTATCCGAATCAGTTTCGCGACTATTATCGAAATCAATATCATACTCAAGTGTTGTTTCCCAAATAGCATCATTGTTAGACATATTTACCTTAAGTATTTTAATATTAGGGTTTTTAAATTCCCCGATTTCAATAATTTCAGGCTTGTTTTCAATTAATGAAACGCTAACAGATACCGCGTTGGAGTCGTCGTCGTCGTCGTCGTCTTCGGAAAAATCATCATCATCGGTATCTTCATCATCAGAAACTTCAATTAAAGTTACCATTTCGGGTAAAACTTCGCTCAATGGCACGGAAATCGTATGATGAGGTTTTTCAGATCCACCACTAATAGCTATTTGCTTTACTGTGTTTAACTCATCCGTAATAGCAGTTACTAAACTAAACATGGACGTGATTTTATGGTTCTGGTCTCTCATCTTACTCTCAAAGTAAACAATCAACAACGCGGCAACTAATACTAACATCCCTAAAAAAATAAAAAAAGTTGGATTAAAAAAATCAATAAACGAGGGCATTTTATTTCTATTTATTACAAAATAGAAATATATTTAATTTATTTAAAAAACGAATAAATTATTATTATATGAAAAAAGAAGATTAAATAAAGTTTTGTTAGATGTTATTACTTTACAACTTATATATATAGCTAGAGTTATATAACTAATATTTTTTAGACGTTTTACTGCGTCTTCTCTTATTATGTCTTGTAGAATGCTTCTTTTGTTTTGTTTGCTTTATAAAGTGTCGTCTTTTTCTGCCACCAGAAATATTACACGTTGCCTGCAATCCCAAATCCCAATCTTCATAATATGGCATAACTTTGTTTTCTCTCTTCAACATTTCGTCTCTTGCTTTTTCTTTACATTCTCTTTGACTACGGAGTCCTTCAATTATGGCGTTAATTGCCTCAATTTCTTCAGCATTGATTTTACGTATAAATGCTATATTTTCTAAATACAATTTTTGAAGTATTTCTTCTCGAGTTTCAGGATTTGTTTGAGACATTATATAAAAAAAGCAAAAGAAATAAATATTTTAATTTTTTAATATATTTATTTTATTAAATATTATTTTTCTAATTCTTCCAATTTTGCGTAAAACGCAGATGTTTTGGATCCTTGTCTACTGCGGCATTATGAAATTGAAGAGGGTCGTTTCTTTCTCTGATTAGCCGTTCTTCTTCAAGTTCGGTTATATATTTATCAAGTCTTTGGATTTCGGCAGTGTTCTCTTTTAGTTTTTTTATTTGTGGTTCTCTAGCGTTTAAATAAATTATCTCTGCATCAGATAAACTGTCTGTTTTTTTAAAATGAAGCTGGCTTGGTCTTAACATTTGTCTTAAAAATTTCAATTCGTCTGGCTCCTTTGATTCTTCTTTTAGATTTACTTTGACATTTTGACTCTCATCTTTTTCTTGCCTAATTTTATTAGTTGTCATGTTTTTTTTATAAAAATGATTTCATTGTTTCATTGATTAAAAATAGACGTCTTTATTTTTTAAAAAGTTAGAGAGAAATTTATTGTAATCCGTATTTTACAGAGTTTTCAATTATTTCTTTTGGATAGTTCATATCGCTTAATACGTTAATTCCGCCTTTAACATCTGATATGCCATCTTTTAATAAATATTTATAAGTAATTCGATTATTACAATCCTTACTGACGTCCATGCGGTAGTTAACGACTTCTGTATGACTTTCAAATCTATCACAAATTTTTCTAAAATGAGTTGTCAGTACGCATGTTACGTTTTTGTTTTTTACTAAATATTCTAAAAAAGCGATGGCACTTACTACAGCCTCATCTGGGTTGGTTCCTGAGTATAGTTCATCAAACACGCAAAAATGTGTTTCTCTCTTAGTTTCTTTTATAATGTCTAATATTTCTTTACATCTTCTTGCCTCCGCTTGAAAAAGACTATCGCGACCGGACGTATCCGGAATATTTAAATAACAATGTATGTGATTGTAAGGTTTTAATTTCGCAGACTTGTAAAATCCGCAGCCAAATTGTTGAGATAAAATAATATTTAATAAAGTCGATTTTATAATTGTAGTTTTTCCAGCTGCGTTTGGGCCGCTAATAATAAAATTTTTGTCTAATTTAACATCATTTTTTATTGGGGTTTTATTTTTTAAAGGGGCGTAATAACTATCTACAAACCGATTAATCTTTTTGTGTTTTTTTTTACTTGACCCGCTTCCTTCATATAAATCCACAAAATTCATTTTGCCGTCACAAATACTTTCAGAAAGACCATCGACAAAATCAACGTAACCGTTAAATCCAAAAGAATAAACAAACGCACTATTATACGCCGAGTCACTATATAGTTCATAAAAGTATTTTAAAACACTCCCTATATCCATTAGTTTTTTTACTGTTAATTTGTAATCCGATAAGCAACTAATATTGTCCCTAAATTCTGTTATCTTTTTCTTGTTGCCGATTAAAACATCATTAAACCGTTGATGTGTAGGTAATGGTAGCGAACACTTTAAGTAATTATCCATTCGTAAAATAGTAAAGTTTAAGTATTCATTAATCTGTTTAAAATAGGAATGTATCTTATACATGTTTTTATTAAACCGAACGCAAACTTGAACGTTTTGATAAATTGAAAAGACATAAAAAAAGGCAGAAATAATTAAATATGCTTTGTCTTGTAACTTAACTTCACTAAAGTCTGTAAATAATTTAGCAATTGCGTTGTCTTGAACTAATCCTTTTAATATTTCAAAATACTCGGCTACTGACAACTTTACGCCGCGAATTTGTACTACAAAAAAGGGAACAACTAATATAAAAACGGGAATACAAAATGACAGCAAGGGCGACGCAATGTTAAAAATGCTTAGTATTTGAAGAAATAACTCGTTTTTATTTATAAATTCTAAGCACGCCCAGTCTATGTAACAGTATTTGTTTTTAAAATCATTATCATTTTTAACATCACACCATATGGATAAAATATTAGAATAATCTAGTGCAGCAGCTGACGGAACTGGTTGATAATTTTTTAATAAGGTTTGGTAATCTTTTAAAAATTTTACATCAGTTGTATAAAGTTCTGATATTTGATTAACTACCTCATTTGAGAGATGATTTGTTTTATTTTCTAACACAAAACTATACATATTATTACACGAGGGATCAATTGTTTTAACTAGTTCTAAATCATTAATAATATTGGAATTTAAATTTACCTTAGAATCATTGTAATAAATGGGTAACTTAAACTCACTATTAACATCAATAAACATGTCATCAACTGCTATTGTTTCAGAGTCCTTCAACTCAACGTCAACGTCAATGTCGCGATCGCAATCATTTAAAATATCTAATAATTCGTTAAACATAATAAACAAAAAAAAAGTATTTATAAATGTAAAATAGATTTATATTACATTTATTTGACGAATACAATTGTCGTGTGCTGAACTAATTAGTTTTTTTATATAACACATTCACTACTTATGTAACAAACTTAAATCCCCTGGGCACTCGTTTATGTTAATTCCATAATACTCTTCGATTTCTTTCATTTTAGGCACATCGCGGCGAGTAATAAAATTAAGAGCAACTCCTTTGCGTCCCCATCTTCCGCTTCTGCCTATTCGGTGTAGATAAAAGGTGATGTCTTTTGGGACGTCAAAGTTAATAACTGTATTGACTTGTTGAATGTCAATTCCTCTTGCTGTAAGATTAGTAGATATTAATACCCTGGAACCACCACAACGGAAATCATCAAATTTTTGTAATCTTTCAGACATTTCCATTTCTCGATGAATGTGACAAACTGGAAACCCATCTTCACACATGGCCTCGTACAAGTCAATTACTCGTTTCACACTGTTACAGTAAATGATGCACTGCGATAAGGAAATATGAGAGTAAAGATCCTTTAACGTCGCATATTTTTGTTGGTCATCCTCAACCGCAACAAAGTACTGAGAAATTCCTTCAAGTGTTAGTTTATGAGCCTCCACCCGAATTGTAACTGGATCCCTCATAATTTTTGAAGTAATACAATCAATGTGTTCAGGTAAGGTGGCACTAAATAAGGCAACTTGAACATTGGTTTCAAAATGTTGAAAAATGCTGTACATTTGATCCTTAAACCCGCGGGACAGCAACTCATCCGCCTCATCAAGCACTACAATGACTAGCTTATCGGGGCGTAAAGTGCCTTTTCTAAGCATTTCAAATATGCGTCCAGGACATCCACATACAACGTGTGGGTGCGGAATTACTTTCAAAAAACTAACGGATTCATTACTTTTACCAGTCGAAACGCCCCCAAACGCCGTTAAAACACGCAAAGGAGGACTCATCATACTTCCTAACGTAGAAATAACTCTTGAGGTTTGCGACGCTAACTCTCTAGTCGGAGATACAATGACTGCCTGGGTATAATTTTTATTTGTGTCGATTCTACCTAAAACTCCAATCGAAAACGTGGCCGTTTTGCCGGTACCTGATTGAGCTTGACCAATGACATCGCGTCCAAAAAGAATTGGTAAAATCGCTTCCTGTTGGATTGGACTTGGGTTATCAAACCCATAGGAAATGACACCTCTTAAAATATTACTGTCTATTTTGGTGTCAATGTCGTCCCACTTGGTAAAAGTATCCTTATTTTTTGGAACATCAGTTTCAATGTCATCAACCTTTTTTTCTAAGTTCATAAAAAAAGCCATTTATTATAAAGTAATATAAAAATAGTATTTAAGTTTTAATTAAAACCAATTATATTTAATACTCTATGTAGTGTTGTCTTTTTGTAAAATAATGATTTTTGAGAATTAATTAATAAAAATCATTATTTAACAAAAACATTTTTATTACAGAAAGAATTTAAAGTATTAATATAAATATAAATACATATGACATCGGAAGTTTTAAACCCACCAACGACGTTTGTTTATTATACGTTGTCTGATTTTTTTAAAATACAAAGCAGGGGTTTAAACTATACTCTAGATGATAGAACCATTAATCTTATTAACTCAATTGAAAAAGAAGTCGAATCGAGAGTAGGTTACTCAAAACCACTCACTACTAATTCTGCACAAAAAAGAGACAATAAACCAACCACTTCGGGCCCAGCACAACAATTTGGAGGTTTTACTTTACAAAAAAAGAAAGGAAAAACTGCTGCTACTATTGCGGATGAAGAAACTTTTAAAACTATTAAAATTATTCATAAGTCGGAGGATGGGCAAATTGACCTAATACGCTCAGAATTTAACAAAATTTCTGAAAAAGGATACATTGACTGCCGAGCAAAAATTATTAGTGCTCTTGATAGCATTAACACTGAAAAAATAGATGAGTTTGCAAGAATTACTGATTTACTATTCGAAATTGCTAGCAATAATCGTTATTGCTCAAAGCTATATTGTGACATGTTTAGCGAATTGATTACTACTTATTTACCAATGCGAAATGCCTTTGATTTTAATATAGTCGTGGCAAATTTTTTACTATTGTTTGAAAACATCGAAGACGTCGATCCATCGGTTGATTACCAAAAGTTCATCGATATGAATACTAACAGTGAAAAACGAAAATCAATTAGTAACTTTTTTATTAACTTAATGGCTAATAACATTGTTTCAAAGGCCCAGATATTTCAGATAGTGTTTATTTTGATTACAAAAGTAGCAACCAATGTATCGTCAGAAAATAGGGTAAAGGAAATTGACGAGCTGACTGAAAATATTGTAATATTATTACAAAAGGATTTGTTTGCGTTGGCAAAAGACACAAAGGACGCTAAGCATTTAATTAAAGGCACGATAAATGAAAACAACCCGCTCCCTGTTATGAGTGTTGTAAAATTGTTATCTCAGTGCAAGCCAAGACAATTTCCAAGTCTTACAAACAAAAGCATTTTTAAGTTCATGGACGTTATGGATAAAGACAAACCTGCTGCCAAAAAATAAACGCTTTTTTAACCTAACTCACATATAGACATTCTCATGTTTGTTAAAAGATAATTAATGCTGCTTTTGTGTTTAGAATAATGTTTAATAAAATTATGATAACATTTTTCAGTAAGTTCAATATTTTTAAGCATTAATATTGTTCTATGCTGTTTATTTATAAAAAGGCAAAATTTTTCAATATTCATTTCAGTTTTTGTAAATTGTATAATATTTGTATTGTTTAAGTAACACCAATTTAAGAATAATTGGTAATTATTAATTAAAATTGTTTTTATAATATAATAAGACAGCACATTTGTCTTTTCTTTATAATAAGTACTTCGTAATTCAGTATCGCGTTTGTTTTTAGAATATAAGTTTTTATAAGTTAATTTCATAAAATCGAGTGTTTTCACTAGCTGAAAAAAACTATACGTTCTCTCTACATTGATAAAAAAATCGCAATTCATAAGAAATAGTTTTGTATCTTCTTTTTCATGCAATGAATGAAAACTACAAAATACAGCATTAAGAATCTCTGCCCAAAACTCGGTATAAGCCTCATACAGATTAACTTCTGACTGCACATCAAATGTTTTTAAAATATTTAAGTTACAAGACGCATTGTCCATTCCAGAGAAATCTAACGCAAATGTATGAAACGTTTCGTGTAAAAAAACCTTAAACCATTCTTCTTTTCTAAAAACGATGATTTCCGCGTCACGTTGGCACGTTTGTGTAAAGGCAGTATTTACATGTATTTTGTCAAGAACATCAATACTTGACTTTGGCAATTGTTTTTTCAAAGAAGTAAAATAAAAATAAAGACTTAGAGAACTGGAAGCACATGTTTTGCCTCCATAACGGTCTAGTAGAAATAACCATGTCAGTATGGAATCCACATAACGATTGTAATTATCTATTTCTGATACTAAATATTTGTGTTCTAATATAAAATAAATCTTTATTTTTCGACCAAAGAGAGAGAAAGTATAATGCAATTCAGATATAGTTAATGCGTTAATTTGTTCTCGAATTTGCGATGGAAAGCTATTAAACCCTGTTGTGATGGGTTTGGTGATTTGGGAGGCCGATTTAATTATTTTACTTTTAACAACATAAAATTTAGCTCCATATTTGTTTTTTAAATTTAAAATAAATTTGTTTGCGTTATAAATATCAGAATACATTTTTTTTAATATTTCAGTAGTGTGTTTGTTGGTAGTTGGGGAATCTACGCATTTGTTTTTAGTAAAATAAGATATTAAGGTCTCGCTTTCATTTGTTAATCGCATGTTTTTAACAATTTTTATTATATATATAATATATAATAAAAATACTTTTCTTACTATGGAGATAATTCTTGTTCAAAAGATAACAAAAAAGAATTAAACAAATACTCTTTCTCTCTTGTAAATCACTTTTAAAACCAAAATGAGAGAGAAACACAACTATGTTTTTCTAATATACAAAATGAATTCATTAATATATTAGAAAATGTCTTTAAAAAAAGAAGAATTTTGTTTTGACGAATTGTTATGGAATTACATCAAGTCTTTTATTCTTTATAGGCGTTGTGGTTTTTATCCCAAACCTAGTTGGTCTAGTTGGTCTTGTACCAATCCAGGAACCGAGATATATCTTCAGTCAGAAGATATGTTGTGTGAGTTTGTGTACTCATGTCGAGATTGTTATGCGAAAATGTTTGTTCGAAAACATAAAGAGAAACATCTTTACGATGTCATTAGACAAGAGGTTAGTACCAGAGTTGTTGGCATTGCTTCTTTGAGGTCAAAAATTAGATCGTTATCTGATAAAAACCTATTGAGAGTGTTGAACATCCCGATGACTTATCGTAACAACCGCCCACTTAAAAAAATGAGAAGTTACGTATTGTTGTACAAAATTCCTGCGGAAATAATGTCTAGTTTATATTAAGTATTTTAAAATATTATAACGTATTATATTTTATTTCTTCTTGTACGTTCTACGTCTGCGACTTTTACTTTTACTTTTTATGTGTTTTTTTGATTTCTTAGCTTTACGATGTTTTCTAGTTCTTCGTTTTCCACCTTCCGCCGTACCAGGTCCTACGTCATCATTCATGGACTCAATTTCTTCACCTGGGTAAATAGTGACACCAAAGAAATAATCGTCACTAGTTGCCCTGGTACTCAAGTTGTTACACAACGACTCGGCAGTTCTAAGATGAATGAGTTGTACCTCAAATTTTCCAGCTTCTATTTTTTTGTTTACCATTCGGTCCTTTATCTTTCTGTTAACAGTCCAAATATCTGAAGCAGTTGAAGCATCTTTTGAATTAACATATTTCGTAAGCATAGATTGTAAGCTTGGCAAGTTTTGCCAATCTGAACCACTAACTTTATATTTTATTTGTAATGGCGTTTTAGTTTTTGTCATAATATTTAGAGGAGGACGACAACCACTATCTGGTTTCATGTCAGTGGGGTTATATTCTTTAGCAGGCATAGGTCTCGTGACATCATCATTGACATAATTTTCAAAAGGGTCTTTATCTGTACCTCTATTTTTATCACCACGAAATCTGTACGAGTCGTCATTATTATCAGCGTCATTGTAATCCGAGAATTCACCCATACTGGTATCATTTGGGGTGTAAGTTACCTTTTCGCGATCAATACCGCGCGGCATAATTTCAGTGCTGTCAAATGGCTGATATTTTTCGGGCAATGATTGCAATGAAGTAGACGTGGCATAATCGCTTCCGCGAGCAGGAACATATGGTGTTATTGACATTTATATATAATACTACAATATTTTTCCTAAATATAAATAGTTTCGTTAATTACTTCCGCACGTTCTATTTTATCACGCACCAACATTAATTCATTACACAACTTTGGCGATTTTCCAGTTAAATGTTTTGTTAGTTTTGCTTTTTTGGTAGCTAATAGTAGTTTTTTCAGCTCATCGTCCTGCGTAAATTTCGCATAATTCGCATCAAAAAGTACCTGTTTATCGTTTTTATTATAAAAATCGGGATCAATTTTCACCTCTACTGGTCGTAATAATTCCTTATTATGCTTTCCGTTTTTACTACCCGCACTTTTGGCTAACTCTGGGTTTTTCGATAGTTCACTACCTGATTCTACAGTAAAACTTAAATAAAACTCCGGGTTCGTTCTTTTAAACTTATTTGCCTGATAATAATGCTCTACACTAGACCACTTGTGATTTTGTAAACTAAATGGCTTAACAAACATTGTGTCAAGCTTCCTACGCCAATCAGGAAATCTCGCCAGTTCCACAAAATCTGTCAGCTTGGCTTTTGGAACCTTCTCTCCCGAACCTTTCCCTGGAAGTGGTTTTGTGTCCGATTTACTATAATAATGAAGAGTTACTTGGTCGTCGTATAAGCCTCTCATCTTTGCCTCACTTAAATCATCAAATGTTTCTTCTACGACTTGAGATGGTCCCCCCGTTTTTATTGTTTTGCGAAATATTTCAAAATCAGGAATTATATTGAACGTGCCGGCGTTTTTCTCCATACACTTTTCAACAACCATTTTTTTAATGTCGTAAGGCAACTCCTTAAATTTGAAAATTTGTTTATTTAAGTAACTAATTAATTTAAAATTCTTTCCAGTATTCTCAAGTAGTATATAAAATTCGGGTGTAAAAATACCATTACTTATTAGAATAGAATCCTTTAGTTGACCACACTGCAAGACATTATCAAAATCCTTGTTTTTATAAGACTCACTAGAGAGAACTATTAACTTCACATTCAGTAATCTCTCTAAAGTAGCAATTATCCATGAGGTCTCTGACCAGAAATTAGTAGTATTCATCTGAGAACGCAGCTTCTCCACTGTAGGAGCCTTTTCCATAAACTTGTAATCCTGTAAAATACGCTTTGTAATTAATGTTTCATTTTTATTTTGATCAAATTCGTTTTTAATTTCTTTCGCCGAATTTATTAATATTTGTTGCTCTGTTCTATCAAGTGTACTTGAATATTTAGATTTCAGATCTTGGTATTGAGTGGTAAGTTCTTTCGACTTTAAGATGTCTTGTTTTAAAGAATTTTTATAAACTTCGGACTCATTTTTATATTCATTAAACATGTCCGTGCTTATTTCTTTGGATAAATTGGTTCTTAACTTATTAATGGTTGTTTGTTGACCGATTGTGGCGAATGCGTCCCGAATGCTTACGAAAAAGGCATCCCCGTCATTTAGTTCAACATTGGCGATGCCATAATTCTTATTCATCATAAACTTCTGAAGCCACAGGTCTGTTTTATTTTCATGATATTTCTCTCTAATATCTTTTGCTACTTGTGGGGTTTCCTCTTCCAGTTGTTTAGGAAAAATAGCACCAGTAATA
>Ga0209829_10003472_pt1 | contig 11482 bp, 8 predicted proteins | sample C_140205_EF_Meta_FD_187311 | JGI IMG/M metagenome (GOLD analysis project Ga0209829, IMG submission 187311) | Freshwater microbial communities from Lake Croche, Canada to study carbon cycling - C_140205_EF_MetaG (SPAdes) (version 2) | ecosystem: Environmental > Aquatic > Freshwater > Lake... | reverse complement strand
GTATGTCCCCCAGGGTATTCGCTATAAGTATATTTTATTTTCATATCATCAAATTTCGCTAACATTATTTGACAATTTTTATAAGCAATATCGTCTTTTCCGCCCATAACAATCCAAAATTGCTTTAGATTGTTATTGACCGTACTTGAATTATTTTTTAAAAATTCGTATTGGTTGTTGGCTATTTCGTTTTGCATTGGACTAATCCATCCAGAACTAAATACGCCCAAATAAGAAAATTGATCCGTATGTTTTATTCCAGTGTAAAGTGTATGAATACCTCCCATGGATAAACCAGCCAAAGCTCGACTATTGGCAGTTGCTTTAATTCGATAATTTTTTTCAACAAATGGAATGACAATATTATTAATTTCTGATTCAAATTTTTTCAAACCCGTCTCATCAAATGCACTAGCGCCCATATTAGCATCAGGCATTACCACTAACATTGCTTGTGCTTTTTTTGCAGCAATTAAATTATCTAAAATCAAATCTGTTTTTCCTTGTGTAGCCCATCCGGTTTCATCTTCACCACCACCGTGTAGAATGTATAATACTGGATAGGATTCATTAATGTTGGCATCATATCCAGGGGGCGTATAGATATACATTTGTCTCCATGAATTAGTTTCCTTTGAAAAATATTTTTTAATTCGGATATCTCCGTGAGGTACGTCTCTTAATGCGTAATACCCGCCACCTGAAAAAGGTATCTCTATGCCACTTGCCATTCGACCCATTCCATAAAATGTTTTACTTGCCGGATCGGCAATAGCTACTCCATCAATAAGTAGGGAATAATAATGGAAGCCTTCACTAATTGAATCTGTAGTAACTGTCCAAAAGCCAGCAGTATCTTTGACCATATCATATTTCTTAACTAAATCAACTTGAACTTTTTTTGCATCTGGTGCTTTAGTTTTGAAAATTACTTTTTGATTGGCTAGGATTTGAGGATAATTGCCATTTCTTATATTTGTTTGCGCTGGTGCTCCTACCACTGGATATTTTGAAAAAGACAATTCATCTACAGTTTTGAAAAGTAACTGTGAAAACATATATAAACCATTTTTCCAAACTTTAAAATCATGTACCCCTGGTTCAATAAAATAAATATGGGGTAAATTATTTTTATTTAAATAATCATGTAGTCTGTAACTGAAAGAAATTAATCCATCACTTGCACCACAGGACATAAAAAGTAATTTTATTTTATTTTTAGATTCGGCTGGATTAGGCACTAACACTTCAGGTGCTTTTGTATTGGGTGCAGAGGAAAAACCACCAATCCAGGAAAACTTATCTAAATGACCAAGCCCAAAATTTAAAGATTGGCCTCCGCCCATGGAAAGCCCAGCAATCGCTCGATGTTCTTTATCCGTTAAAACAGCATAAGATTTTTCAATAAATGGAATTAAATCATTTAATAAATCTTGTTCAAAATTTGCAAAAGCTTGCACTTTATCTGGTGCCATGATATTACCAGTCGCACGATCATCTTTCATTGCTCTACCATTAGGCATCACCACAATCATAGGTTCTATTTTACCATTAGCATATAGGTTGTCTAATATAACTTGCGGACTGGCTCCATTTAACCATTCTTTTTCATCTCCGCCAATACCATGCAAAAGATATAAGACTGGATATTTCTTCTTTTTTGAATAACCTGGGGGCGTATAGATGATTGCCTTGCGTTTGCTATCCACTGTTGTTGAATGATAAGCAATGGTATCGATTTTCCCATGCGGTATAGTTTCCTGTACCAGATCAAATCCAGCGGACGCTGGTTGAATAGCTTCTTGAGCTGCAACAGAAAAGCTAATCAATAAAAAAGCCAGAATAGATAGAAATAAATTTTTCATTTTCGTTTATGATTTTTTTTAATTTTATTGTTTAATATCAAAAACGCTTAGCTCGTAAATTGACCAATGGTATAAACTATCTGTTCCATTTTGATTGACCCTAATATATCGAGCAAACTGTGTCGGAAAAGAAATTTCAGTGATGCCTAAAGTTCCAGCTCCAGTTGCTATAGGCTTGGTCCAATTGATACCATTATTAGAAACTTCAACTGAATAGCTTTTGGGTGAATCCCATAAAGCCCAGGTATTATCTAATTCAATTTTATTAAAGCGCTGTTTTTGTTTCATATCTAGTTTAAACCATTGACCCTTATATTGTTTTTGCGTAATGTCGCGCCAACCAGTCCAATGATCACCATCAATTGCATTATTGGCCGAGACTTTTATCGGAATTTTATCATCTGTAAATAGGTATACGCTATCATTAACAGAGGCGTTTGCGGTCCAGTTGTTTTTATTAAGCGGAATTGCTACTACATTATTTTTGGCAGGGGATTTTGGTGTATTTACATTTACGATTCCACTTGCTAAAAACTGCCAGTCGCCTGCATTTGTTTCGAACATAATATAATTATCATCCTCGCCATAAAAGCGAACGTCTTTTAATTGATTTAAAAATTGTTTATCCCATATAAGCTTGCCATTGAGGCTAATGGTTTGAAGTTTAGTAAATGATTTTTTTGGAATTCCCACTACAGATTTACTGAGTTTAGGGGTGTGAAGCTTAAGTGAATAATTATTGTTTGTTTTAATAATATTAACTGATATGCTACCAATAATAGCTGGAACCACCACTTTAATAGTACGTAAAAAACTTTCTTTAGGCAGCACCTGAAATGTTTTCCAACCTGCTTCAATAGGCGTAATGCCCGCAATGGTTTGTGAGAGATTTATTACCGGAGGATTCCAGCCATGATTAAGGGATGACCCCTCATCAAAAGCATCAATTCTGGATGCCCACCACCTATCGTAATGCTCCCAAAGTGTAGAAAAACTAGCAGGAATCATTGTTTTGTATCTATTAAACATTCTAAGCAATGCATATTCCTCTTTCCCTATAGTACAAAGTGCTTCAAAAACCCATCTATCAAAAAAACAGCTAGAGAAGGTTTTTTTAGTTAAAACAAAATCATAAATAGAATTCCACTTAGTTCGATCCGCTAAGCCTGCATTGATGGCCATAGCATTTGCCCTGTCATCTGGCTCAGTAACTTGATCAGACATATAATAATTTCCCTTCCAATACTTTTTATCAAAAGTAGTTTTAATACTATCCATTTTAGTATTAATAATAATCGTGTCTGCTAAATGCCCTGTAATCAATGCCATCTTTTTTAGGGTGCCCAAATCTATATACATAAAACATTTTTCAATAATGGCGACATCTTTATTTTCTTTCCCCCAATCAAACCATTGATTTTTCTTGCCAAACTGATAGGTATTAAACAAAAAGTTTTTTGTAGTCGAATATACCTTTTTGATAGAAGCAATATCACCTGTTTGTAAATAATAATACCATAAGCCATATTCACCTAAAAATTCTAACTGTTGTCCTGGATAAAATTTAGCATCTAAGGGTCTTAAAACTAATTCCTTAGCAAGTTGGTGGCTATTCTTATCAAATGCATAAAAACATTGATTTAACTCTGGGGTACCATCGCCCCAAAAGCCCACACGCTCTCTGTCGGGACAGTCATAATACCAATCGCGCATACACAAATAAGCGGTTCTCGCCCCTTTTTTCCAAAGTATATTATAGTCATTATCGTTGCACTCAAATGATCCAGTAAATTTAGTGTCATACCCTGTTTCACGATATTTTACCGATTTAACTACTACGCCAGCTGGTATAGTATAAATGGCCCCTTCCCCACTGACCCAATTTTTTGCCTCATAGGTTTCGAAATATTTTTTTGCAACAAAACTTTCGGTTGGTGTTAAATAAAGTACAAGTGGATTGCTTGAATTTAAATGAATTGTTTTGCCTTGTGCATTTTCTACCTCTATCCATGGTTGAAAATGGCAATTGTAAGGTAATTTTCCTACCAATGTCCAAGGAACAGAATCACTATAGGGTAGTGTTTTATTAAGTGATACATATTTTTTTAACCCATAGTTTTTAATAGCAGGATGGGTAAAGTTATTATTTGTTTGCGCATACCCTGTTAAGTGTAGAAAAAAAAGTAAAAATGAAATAGGAAATAGGATCTTAAAGGACATAAATAAAGGTTTAATTAATTATTTTTACCCAAGTATTATTAAATTTAACCAAAAATCACAATTAAAAAAAATAATACTCTAATTGAATAAAGTGTTTATGATAGCTGGGAAAGAATCACTTTTTGGAGAGACCATGTATTTTTTAAAATAGGTCATATTTTATGAATAAAAAGGGTTTAAAATTAGCGAATATTAAAAATATTACTTACTTTAAATAAGTAAATAACCACATCAATGCAATAGTTACATTTAGAATTAATCCAATCAAATAATTCCTAGACACTTATTTAATCATTGAGATAGACTACCCTCTATTTCTAAACCAAAATGTATGAAAAAATATTATACAATCTTAGCGCTTCTTTTAACTAGTATTTTTTGTCAAGCACAAAGTCCAGAAGAGAATTTAAAATCACTTGGCATAACCCTACAACAACCCAATGCACCAATTGCTAACTATGTCAATTATGTTAGAACAGGAAACTTAATCTATTTTTCGGGATCAGGAACTGATAAAGCCTATGAGGGTGTAACTAAAGGAAAATTGGGGAAAGATGTAACAATTGAAGAAGGCAGAGAAGCAGCAAGACATACTGGAATTAATTTAATTGCTAGTTTGAAATATGCTATTGGGGATTTAAATAAAGTAAAAAGAATTGTAAAAGTATTTGGAATGGTGAATAGTACCGAAACTTTTACAGATCAACCAAAAGTTATCAATGGATTTTCAGATTTAATGGTTGAAGTATTTGGGGAAAAGGGTAAACATGCAAGATCTGCAGTTGGAATGATTGCACTCCCAATGAATATGGCTGTAGAAATTGAAATGATTGTTGAGGTAGAAAATTAACCCTCCAACAATTATCCTAATAAATTGGTATTTGTATCAATTTTGTTTGAGTGGTATGAGCCGAGAATAGGCCAAGAGCACCCCCGCTGATATTATTAGGCGGATTGGTTGGTGCAGTTCCTCCACCCGGTCCTGCTCCACTTTGTTGGCTAAGCGTATAATAATATAAACTAGCCGATGCACTGATACATTGCATTTCTACCGAGACAATATCAAAAAATTTGATGGTAAGATCTTTATTGCCATTATTTAAAGGGCGCTGATTAATCTTACCATTATTTAAATTATCGTTGAATATGTTATAGTTCTTATCTAAAGTATCATTAATCTTTTGAATAAATCTATAACTATTACCAAGTTCAAGTGGGTCTAAAAAAACCGGAATAATACTATATTGGTTTTTACCATTTACAGGAAAAATATTTATTCTTAGACTGTCTAATGTTACTCTATAAGGCATTGTGCTTTGCGCAGTATATTTTTTCCCATCGACATTAACTTCTAAAGAATAAGTTCTTCCATATATCCCACGAAGGAATCTTGTTCTGTAAATTCCACCACTTGAATATACAAGTGTGTCCTTAGGGCCGGTATTGTCGGAAATAACAATAGTCCCATTTTCAATAACCGGGTATATATTAGCTTCATTAAGCTTAATTGATCTGGAAAGCTTTACAAAATAAGGACCTGGTTGATCCGTAATGTTTCCTTCAATAACAACCTTTGAATCATTATCTTCAATGGGGAGCGTAATTATTTTATCACAACTTGCCAATAATAAGATTGAAGAAAATAAGTATAAATATATTTTGATGTGCATCTATTTAAAATTTAAAATTATAGGTAATGCTTGGCACCCATCTAAATAAAGCTGTTTGGATGATCTGAGTTTTTGAATTATCTAAAGGATCATCTTGGAAGGATATTCTATAAGCATTTTCTCTTCCATAAACATTATACAAGCTAAAATTCCAAGAACTTTCTTGTTTTTTTCTATTTGTATTTTCATAGGTCACACTTAAATCAAGTCTATGGTAGGTTGGCATCCTGTTAGCGTTTCGGTTGGCATATTGGTAAATAGTTTGTCCTCCCAATGAATATTTACCAGTAGGAAAAGTAACGGCATTACCAGTATTGTATACAAATACACCGGAAACAGACCATTTCGAATTAAGTTCTACAATTGTAACAATTGATATATCATGCGTTCGATCTTGCTTTGCATTATACCAGTTACCCCCATTAATCCCCTCAATCTTTCTTTCTGTTTTAGATAAAGTATAGCTAATCCATCCAGATAGTATCCCAATTTTCTTTTTTGCTAATAATTCAAAACCATACGCACGTCCTATTCCATATAATAATGCACTTTCCACATCTGCAATAGTGTTAATATTGGTTCCATCTTTATAATCTAATTGGTTTTGCATTGCCTTATAATATAGCTCTGCGCCAAGCTCATAGGTGTTATTTTTAAAATTCCTAGTATAGCCTATACTAGTTTGATCCGCTAATTCAGGTTTAATATTATAGGAGTCTCCTATCCATTGGTCCGATGGATTAGAAGCTGTGGCATTGCTTAGTAAATGTAAATGCTGAACATTACGAGCATAGGCTACTTTTAAACTACTAAAATTATTGATCCTGTAATTACTGGTAATTCTTGGCTCAAGATTAAGATAAGTTTTACCGAAGGCGTTTTTTTCTAGTAAAATAGAAGATGTTTTTTCATTGCCATTATACAAATTGTACACATCGCCACCCATAATTGAATATGCAGATACCCTGAAGCCATAGTCAAATGTCAGTTGTTGGTTGACTCTAAAATTATTATTAAGATAGATGGCATTCTCCAATCCATTTCTCCCTACTTTATTTATATTATTATTTACAGTACCGCTAAATATGCTTGGTGTGATAGTATGTAAAATAGAATTAAAACCAAAACGAATGGTATTTTTTGGATTTAAGTAATAGGTATAGTCTTGCTTAATATTAGCGTCCTTTATATTTGAATTAACATTGAAGTTAGTTTCACCATTTTTTAAACCTACATTATAACTATAGTCGCTATAAATAAAGGAGGTATTTAAGAATAACTTACTATTGATAACCCTATTCCATCGTATTGTTCCAGTTTTGTTGCCCCAATTAATTCTAAAACTACTGCCTAATCCTAATTCATCTTTACCAAAATAACCGGAGAAATAGACTCTATTTTTATCATTTAGTATATAATTTGCTTTGGCATTAAAATCATAGAAGTATAATATATTATCTTTGAACTTGTCAGTTGCCTTTAAAAAAACATCAGCATAGGTTCTTCTTCCCGATAAAATAAAAGAAGATTTATCTTCTTGAATAGGACCTTCTATACTTAATCTGCTACTAATTAAACCAAGACCACCGTTAATGGTATAATTTTTATTATTCCCTTCTTTCATCTTTACATCTAATACCGAGGATAACCTGCCACCATATTGAGCGGGTCCATTGCCTTTAATTAAGGTGGCATCCTTTATGGCGTCACTATTGAATGTGCTAAAAAAGCCCAATAAATGAGAGGCATTATACACCGGTGCTTCATCAAGTAATATTAAATTTTGATCGGCTGACCCGCCCCTAACATAAAAACCACTATTGCCTTCGCCAGCAGATTTCACACCAGGAAGTAGCTGGATAGTTTTTAAAACATCTTTTTCGCCAAATATAACGGGCACTTTACTAATGGACTTCATATTGAGCGTTTCCGTTCCCATTTGTGCTTTAATCAAATTATCATCTTTTCGTTTAGACTCTACAACAACTTCTGCTAATTGATTCTTGCTTTCTAAAAAAATAGGAATAGACAATGGATCATTTAATGAAATAGGAATTCTTTTTTCTTCATACCCAACAAAACTAATTCTTAAATCATATTTGCCCTTGGGCAATGAAATTGCAAAAAATCCATATTCATTTGAAGTTATAACAACATTGGCTAGCTGATCAATTTTTATTACAGCTCCATTAATAGACTCCCCGCTGAGCTTGTCTTTTACAGTTCCGTTTACAGTAGTTTTTTCTTGCGCCTGAATTTGAAATGTAGATCCTATGATAGATAAAATGAGGAGTACAATATATTTTCTATTAATTAATAGCATTTGTAAAAATATAACTTTATTAGCTTCCTATTATTTAAAATATTCCATAATCTCATCGGCAATTAAATGATGGCCATTTTCATTCGGATGATTTACCTGAGACATAAAATTGACTAAAGTAAGCCCTTCCTTCGTTTTATTTTTAAAGAGTGTATAAGTATCAATTAGTCCCACTTTGTAGAATTTTGCTAATTGTATGATTTGAGCTGCATGCTGGTCAAGAATGGTGTGATCATCCTTAATATCAACTGTTTGGTCTGGGCTGGGTGTTAATAGGATTACTTTTATATTTTTATCCAAAGCCGCAAGAATCATTTTTTCCCATGCATTTTTTGCACGCGCTAAGCCAATCCCTCTGTCATTTAATGCATAATCAATAAATACAACATCAGGATGATGAATGAGTACCTCAGACTCAAATCTTTTTTCACCGCTTTCTGAATTTTCACCTCCAATGGAGGTATTGATAATATTCACAACTGTAAATGGATATTGTAATTTTATTTGTTGTAAAACAAGATATGGATAGGAAGCGAGTGTATTAACTATTGGTGTTTTAAAATAACCTGCAGGAACTGAATGGCCATGAAATACCAAATTGATGGTTCTATTTTTTGGCCATTCTTGCTTCATTTCGGCTTTAATTTTTTCTAAATAAAATACTTTAGATGCAAGTTCTTGGCTTTTAAGCAATGTGCTTAAAAGTAAAATAAATACGACTAATAAATTTTTTAGGTTCATTCTTATAGGTTTAAAATATGGTGTATTTTAAAATTAAGCTTTCAATTGCATATTTAATTCTTTTAATCTGAATCATCTTACATTATACACTTTTTAAATTTTAGATCATTAAACTGCCAGTTAAAACACAAACCAAAGATCAATCTGGTTTTAATTTAACCTTGGTAAATATTTGTAAATGTGGGAGTGCTAGTACAGATAAGCTTATAAATAATAGGGTAAAAATACCAGAAGCATCTTTACTATTGAGTGTTAGAAAAGTAATATATATAAATCCAAACCAAGCCATAATTGAAAAAGGGGCAGCTTTTACAAGCAAACGCTTCCATCCATTGAAATTATTGGGCATGCTAAAAGTGATTCTTATTTTATCAAATGATAATAAAGAATGCCAGAAGCCAAAATAAAATGCAAAACAAAGCCAAAGAGGCATAAAAAATGCAAAAATAATTAGCGTAAGCTGTTGTATAATGGAATAGTAATAATATTTGTTTTTTGAGAAGAACTGTTCTTTAAAAAAGAATAAAATAAAATAAACAACAACTAGTCCAACTAATGTTAAGGGATAAGTTTTTTGAGCAAGTGCAATCCATTGATTTTCATTAAAGGCAGAACGCTCCATTCTAATAAAAATTTGTAAAGCGAAATTGATGTTCTTAGAAAGCAATAATAAAATCCATAATAGCCCAATTATAGAATAAGCAATTTTATGAATAACTTTTTCTGTTTTGCCTAACCAATCAATTTCTCCAAAATGATAAGCAGTAATAAGTATAAAGATGATTAAAGCGGCAATGGGGAAAAAATACCAAACTAAAGCATACGCAATTATATTACCAATATATTTTAGAAGAAATATTTTTTGATTGCTTTCTGATTTATGTAAATATTGATCAATGTATAAATCTAAAGCCCCATGAGGAACTCCAAAAAGAATTAAAACGACAATTAAGAATGAAATTTGAGTGCTGTTATTTAAGGCAAAAACACTATCAATCAGAAATAAAATAAATGCAAATAATATTAAGTAGAGGCGAAGTTTGATTTGCATGTATGTAAATTACAAAAAAAAGGGGCAAGTACCCAACTTGCCCCATTAAGTTATTTTGATAAATTAAGCAGCTTTTCTACTTAAGCTATAAATAACCAAACCAAAACCGATTTTATTGACAGCATCTCCAATATTGTAAATAACGTTCATGTCAATTCCAATATTTTTGAAGCTAGCATACCATTGTCCATCGGCTGTGCCAATTAAATATCCTAACGGATAAATAGCCCAACCCACTAAAACGAACCAACCTAGTGCCGCATTAGCAGATGCTACTGCTGTGCCTGCTCCAGTGGCTAATTTCTTAACATCTCCCATCCAAACTTCATATACGATGTAGAAGTAAGCGATAGCACTTAAAGTTCCCCATAATGTTGCTTGAGCTGGGGCAACAGCCTCTCCCCAATATCCTGTAACTAACATTACAACAGAAGCTAATATCATTTTCCATAATAAACTTGTAGTACCACCTGCTTTTTTTGTGATTAAATAGAATTCAACACACATTAAAGGCACAGTTAATAACCAGTCTACATAACGGAAAAAGGTAGGACTTTCATGCGTCTCTAAAAAGTAACCACGCATGTAGTAATAGTGAACAGCAGCAATAAAAGTGATTAACCCTGATACCAATACCGAGGTTCTCCATTCTTTACTGGTGTTGTTCAATTCTAAAAAGAAAAATACTGCCGCGGCCATCATGGCCATTGTGCCAATGAAGAAAGTGAAAGACACATAATCGGTCTTCGCTATCGCCATTGAAGCATCAAGAAGGAACAAATGATCCATATTGTTTAGTTTTGGTGAACATATTCATTAACAACAATTAACAGTCAATTACGATGTCATTAATGTATATTTTCAAGTACATAATGCCAAGCAATAGCAAAACAATCGTTGTTTTCAAATCGAAATAAAAGTTAAAAATAAAAATTAGAATATTTGTTAAAAAATAGTAAAAATCTAAAATTTATTTTTATTTGTTAAGTAAATGTCTAGTGATTATTTTTATTTCTTAAACAAAATTGTTGTCACAAACTGCATCCCATAAAAATGCTCGTATTTTTAATGAATCAATAGCTGCTTTTGTAGCTTCTTCCCACTTTTCTGCATTGTCCCCACAGAGCTCTGAAACCATTTCAATGGCAAGTTCACTATGGTGGCCACCATCCACCTCAATATGTCTTTCAATATAGTATTTGAAAATAGATACTTTGTCTGGATGCTCGGCGTGAATCTTGTTTAAAATTTGTGTGAACATATCTGGAATTAAATCCTCTCTGCCAAAGGTAAAAACGGCGGCTTTTACATGCAATGGCACATGCATGGCGATGTCAAATGTAAATTGTAAAAACTGTTTTACCTGTGATGGAATTTCAAGTGTTTCAATGCAATCATTGATAGAACTCCCGGATTTTAGTAAGCTTAATAATTGATCCATTTTACTTGTATCTGCCCCCATTTGACGCATGGCAGATAAATAGAGTTCAAAATGGCTTACCCTATTTCCTTGTTCATCTATATCAGACTCTTCGCCAGTAACTATTTAATTAATTAAAAAACGAGTATTGGCAGAACCAACGGGCATCCAAGGCAAACTTACACAGGTAAG
>Ga0209829_10003469_pt1 | contig 11486 bp, 10 predicted proteins | sample C_140205_EF_Meta_FD_187311 | JGI IMG/M metagenome (GOLD analysis project Ga0209829, IMG submission 187311) | Freshwater microbial communities from Lake Croche, Canada to study carbon cycling - C_140205_EF_MetaG (SPAdes) (version 2) | ecosystem: Environmental > Aquatic > Freshwater > Lake... | reverse complement strand
CGAGGAGGGGCGGCGCGCCGCGGAGGAATCGATGAAGTCGATGCGCGTCCTCGTGGAGCGGCTCACGCTCGACAGCGATCGATCGAGCTTCGAGGCGACCATCGATCCGACGACAAAAGCGATCGACGTTGCCTTCACGATCCGAGCGAAGAGCGCGACGCCGATGGCCGAATGGTTTGCCGCCTACGGCACCCTTCGCCCGCGATTCGTCGCGGCCGGGGGAGAGGCGGGGGCCGGGTGGGTGGGAGTGTCAGTGCCGGCGAATGCCTTGACGAGAATGGCATTCGAGTCGACCCTCGGCAGGGGTATCGACGGTATGAAGGCGATGCTACCGAAGTTCGAGGGGCATCCCGACCATGGCAAGGCGGCGGCGGCAATTGCCGATCTCGAGCAGATCGTCCGGCGGATGATGGCGATGGATCACCTCGAGCAGGAGATCATGTTCTCGGCGGCCGAATCGGGTGCGCCGCGGGTCGTGACGCGGATCGCGTTTGCGGAGTCGCGGGCCCTGGTGGCGGCGATCGGCCAGCTCCTGTCCGTCGGCGACTCGAATGGCACGTACGCGGCAGATGCCGACGGCATCCTGGCGATGCCGGTGGCGATGGCAAATGCACCCGTCGAGCCGTTCGGAACGCAGCCGGCGCGGATCGGCGCCACGGATGAGGCAGTGGTCTTCGGTCTGGGCTGTGCCGATGCGGCCCCGGTCAAGGCGGTGCTCGCTGCTGCATCCCAAGGCTCCGCCCTTCCCCCCGTCTCGGCACGCATCGATCTGGCGACGCTCTGGCCGGTCTTGGCAAAGTCGAATCCCGCCACCTCGTCGCTGGCCGATGTCGTCGGGCAGGACGGAAGGCTGCGCGCCGACGTCAGCCCGCTCACCGACGGGATCGAGCTCCGCATCAACGCCGATCCCGGCGTGCTCCGGCTGCTTGGTGCCTTGGGGGCTGCAGCAGCGCAGGCCCGGGGCGCCGCCGGTTTTCCCGGCGCCCCTGGTTTTCCCGGCGCCCCTGGTTTTCCCGGCGCCCCTCCGGCCGGACTCCTCCCGCCATCGATTCAGGGCTTCCCGATCCCACCGATCACGCCCCCCGGGCCGCCGCAGCCCCCCGCCCCCTGACCGACCGGCAGCGTCGAGTCATCGATCTTGGCTCCCTCCGGCGGCCGGACCGGCAGACGGCACTCCGGCCCTCGGTAGGATGGTGCCATGCCCAGCCCCGCCGCGCCGCTGTTTGACCTTGCCGATGTCGGCTTTGAGCGCGACGGCCGGAAGATCATCGACGGCGTGAACTGGCGCGTGCTTCCGGGGGAACGGTGGGCCCTGCTGGGCCCCAACGGCTCCGGCAAGTCGACGCTTCTCAAGCTCGCCATCGGCCAGCTCTGGCCTGCGACAGGGCGGATCGAACGGCTCGGGAAGGAATACCAGGATCTCCGCGACCTGTGGCGGCGGATCGGGCTCGTGGCCGATTCCATCGCCCGGGAGATCCCCGCCCACGAGCCGGCCCTCGATACGGTCGTGTCGGGGACGCTCGCGCAGCTCGGCTTGAAGTTCTTCGTGGGGATGGAGCCGAGTGAGGCCGACCGGGCGCGGGGGGCGGCGGAGCTCGAGCGGGTCGGCTGTGCCGATCTTGCCGATCGCCCCTTCGGCGTCCTCTCCCAGGGGGAGCGGCAGAAGGTGATGGTGGCCCGGGCGCTCGTCGCCGACCCGCTCCTGCTGGTTTTCGATGAGCCGTGCGACGGGATGGATCCCGGGGCGCGCGAGCGCTTCCTCGGCTGGCTGGGGGAACATCTGGGGGGGGGCCAAGGCCCGGCGGTGGTCATGGTCACCCACCATGTCGAGGAGATTCTGCCGGCCTTCGAGCGGACGATCGTCCTCAAAGCCGGGCGCGTCCTCGCCGCCGGCGCGACCGTCGAGGTGCTCACGCAGCCCGTCTTCGAATCGCTCTACGACACCGCGCTTGCGCGGCTGGAGCGGGCCGGTGGCCGGGCCTGGCCGATCTGGGGCGGCTGACACCAGCGGGGCGCGGGCTGTCAAGGGTTGAATCCGATGGTTTCCCCCCTCAAACCGCAAGAAAACCGCGTGACGGTAGCTTTTCCCCGCCGCCGCCAAGGGGTACGATCAACTTTGGCTGTCTCCCCTGCCCCGTCCACCCCCCCGTCCCGCCGTCCTCCTGCTGCTTCGACCGTTCGGCCAATTGGGCCGGGGATCGGGCCTGGCGGGCCCCACCACGGTCTATCCGCATGAGCATCGGTCTGGAGGCCACGGACGGGGATCTCGGTCGGATCGATGTCGCCGGCTTCAGTGCCGGCATCGACCGCATCAGGTCGGAGGCGTATGCCGCGATCGGCCCTGCCGACTTCCGCCATCTCAAGCGGATCGAGCGCTATGGGCGTGTGGCGACGCTCGTCGGCTACGCCACTGCCTGGATCTTCCCCAATCCCGTCAGCGCCGTTGCCTTGAGCCTCGGTCTGTTCACCCGGTGGTTCCTGGCACACCACATCCTTCACCGCGGATACGACCGCGTGCCGGGGATTCCCCGCCGCTACACCAGCCAGGGTTTCGCCCGTGGTTGGCGGCGGTATCTCGACTGGTTCGACTGGCTTCTCCCCGCAGCCTGGGACCACGAGCACAACGTCCTCCACCATTACCACACCGGGGAGGATGATGATCCGGACGTGGCCGAGCGGCATCTGGAGTTTCTCCGCCGGATGCGGATCCCGGTGGCCCTCAAAGTCGTATTTGTCGCCGTCGCCGCTTGTATTTGGAAGATTTTCTACTACGCCCCCAATTCGCTCGCTGTCCTCGAAGACCGCGGCCGCCGGCGGCGCCGGGGAGTGCCGATGGCCGTGCTGACCTTGGGGAGCGTCTTCGATGTTCGCCGCCCGGCGGTGCGTCGATTGTGGCTGGAGAGCTATGCCCCCTACGTCACCTGGCATTTTGTCGTCATTCCGCTCCTCTTCCTGCCGCTCGGGGGCATGGCGGCGGTGTACGTTCTCGTCAACAGGCTGCTCGCCGAGGTGATCACCAACGCTCACACATTCCTCGTCATTGCCCCCAACCACACCGCCGACGATCTCTACCGCTTTCGCTTCCACTACGGCGGTAAGGGGGAGTTTTACGTCATGTCGGTGCTCGGTTCGGCGAATTACCACTGCGGCCCCGAGATCGTCGACTACTTCAGCGGTTGGCTCGGTTATCAGATCGAGCACCACCTCATTCCCGACCTGCCGATGCGGCAGTATTGCCTCATCCAACCGCGGGTGAAGGCGCTTTGCCTCCAGTACGAACTTCCCTACCGACAGGAGAGTGTTTTCCGCCGGTTCGGGCGGCTGCTCGACATCTGTGTCGGAAAGACGACGATGCGACAACTCGAGGCCTTTCCCGCCGCCGTGGCGGCCCCCGCCGAAGACACGCTGCCGTCGTCGGGGTGGGGGGGGAGCGGATCGGATATCCTCTGCGGGGCGACCGTGGCAGGTCGCAGTGATTCACAGGGTGCGGCCGGGCTGGCCTGACGTGTGGTGGAGTCTGAAACGGTGTCGGCGGGTTTTGGGGCAGTGAGGAGCACTTGATGATCTCGTTCCGGTTCGACCATGTTCGCCTCGAGGCGTTCGGCCTCCACTTCCCCACCACGCTGCTGTCCTCCACGGAGATCGAGGAACGACTCGCCCCCGCCTACCAGCGGCTGCGGATCCCGTTCGGCACGCTTGAGCGCGTCAGCGGCGTCACCACGCGCTGCATGTGGCCGACGAACGTGACCCCCAGCTCCATGGCGACGATCGCCGCCCGGGAGGCGCTGGAGAAGTCCGGCTTCGCCGCCGGGGATGTCGGTGCCCTCATCAACTGCTCGGTGTCGCGCGATTTCTTCGAGCCGGCGACGGCCTGCCTCGTCCACAACAATCTCGGCGTCCCCGAGCAGTCGCTCGCCTTCGACATCACCAATGCCTGCATCGGCTTCAGCGACGGCCTGATCATGCTCGCCCACCTCATCGAGGCCGGGACGGTGAAGGTCGGGGTGCTCTGCTCAGGCGAAAACATCTCGAAGGTCGTCCACTCCACCTTCGACCAGATCCTCGGCGACACCGAGATCACGCGCGAAAAGATGCTCCAGATGCTCCCCACGCTGACGCTCGGGTGCGGCGCCGTGGCAGCTGTCCTCTGCCACTCGAGCGTCTCCAAAGGGGGCCACACGTTCGTCGGTGGAGCGTCGCGTTTGGCGTCGCAGTACCACAATCTTTGCATCGGTAATGGCGACTTCAGCGTGGGCCAGGGGGAGGAGATCGCGCCGATCATGACCTCCGACGCGGCCCAACTGATCGCGGCGGCGGCGAAGCTCGCCGGCCGAGCGTTTCCGGACGTGACGGCGTCGCTGGGATGGTCGAAAGACCACGTTGACCACGTCTTCTGTCACCAGGTGGGGCGGCAGTGTAACGACGCGTTTTACCGTGAGATGGGGCTCGATTTCGACAAGGACTTCGCGATCTACAAGCGCTACGGCAACATGGTCTCGGCGGGCCTTCCCGCCGCGCTGGCGATCGGTGCGGAGGAGAAGGGGATCAAACGTGGCGAGAAGGTCGTCCTCGCCGCTTTCGGCAGTGGTCTCAACACGCGATTCCTCGGATTCGAGTGGTAGGAGACAGGCCCGATCCAGCCATGAACGGACTTCCCCCCAGCGACCGCCAGGACACGCGGAACCAAAACCCTCGTAGCCAGGCCGCTGGTGGTCTGGCCACGCTGTTCCCGTTCCGCTCCCGGTTCCTCTCGGTGGGAAGTTGTCCCGGCACTCCCGCGGGGCACCGCCTCCATTATGTCGACGAGGGGAGCGGGCCGGTCGTCGTCTGCCTCCATGGCAATCCCACCTGGGGATTTCAGTTCCGCCGCTTGATCGCCGAGCTGCGGGGCGACTTCCGAGTGATCGTCCCCGACCACATCGGCTGCGGACTCTCCGACAAGCCAGCCGACGTCCACTTCCGGGCGGTCGACCGGATCGCCCATCTCGAGGAGCTCCTCGCCCACCTCGGGATCGGCCGATTTTCGCTCGTGATGCACGACTGGGGGGGGCCGATCGGGACGGGGCTGGCTGTCCGACGCCCTGACGATGTCGACCGGCTCGTCTACCTCAACACAATGCTCGCGGAGACCGCGCTCCTTCCGCCGGTGATCCGGATGGCGGCCTCGCCGCGGGTCGGCCGCTGGCTGACGCAGCATTCGCGCTGGTTTCTCAAGTTGTTGGTGAGCCAGGGGGCCGCCCACGGGCTGGCGGCCGACGTGCGGGAGGGCTATCTCCATCCCTATCCCACGCGCGCCAGTCGGACGGCGATCTGGGGCTTCGTCCGCGACATCCCCTTCAAGGCCTCGCATCCGAGCCATGCCGCGATGAAGGAGATGGAAGCGGGCCTGCCGCTCTTGGCGGGGAAGCCGGTGAAGCTGATCTGGGGGATGCTTGACCCCTGCTTCCATCCCGGGATCCTCCGTCATGTCGCCGCCCGGTTCCCGGCGGCGGAGGTGGTGCCGATCGCCGACGCCTCGCATCTGGTCATCGAGGATGCCCCGGAGCGGGTGGTGGCCGAGGTCGGGACGTTTCTGCGGGCCGCTGTCCCCGGGGCGCAGCCGACGCTCGCTGGTCAACGGGGGGAAAAAGCCGATCCGCTGCGACTGGCGACCGATCCGGCCGGGCCCGCCGACTTGCGTCCCGCGGCTGGCGGGCTCTATGCGGCGCTCTTGGTGGCGGCCGCGGCCGCGCCGTGGGTCTCGGCGGTGACGCGGGCGTCGTTCCCCCGCTGGCGCGGGGCGCCCAAGTACGACGCCATCAACTTCGCTGCCCTCTCGGCCCGGATTCATGCCTACGAGCACGGCCTGACATCGGCCGGGCTGCGGGCCGCCGAGCGGGTCATCATGCTCGTCTCCCCGGGAGCCGATTTCCTCGCCTTGAGCTATGCCGTGATGGGGCGCGGCGCGGTGCCGGTATTCATCGATCCCGGCATGGGGATCGATGCGGTCCTTGCCTGCATGAAAGAAGCCGAGCCGAGCGGTTTCATCGGCGTGCCGAAGGCGCATCTCCTCCGTCTCAAGGCGGCCGGGCTGTTCCGCTCGCTCCGGTTTTGTGTGGTGGCGAGCCGGTTTCCGATGTTCGGGGCGACGCGGGTGCGCGATCTGCTCCGGCCGTCGAGCGAGCCCCCTGCCCCGATTCCCCGCCTGGCCGACGACGCGGCGCTGGTCGCCTTCACGTCGGGGGCCACCGGCACCCCGAAGGGGGTCGTGTTCACCAACCGCATGCTCACCGAGCAACTGGCGGTGTTCCGTTTGCAGTTCGGGTTTCGCGGCGGCGAGCAGGATCTGCCGCTCCTCCCCGTCTTCAGCCTGTTCACCGCCGCCCTCGGCGTGGGGAGCATCTTCCCGCCGCTCAACCCCAGCCGGCCGCTGTCGCTCGTGCCGGGGCGGATCGTGCGGGTCATGCAGGATCTCGGCAACGAGACCTGCTTCGGCTCGCCGACGCTGTGGTCGAAGCTCGCGGAGTATTGCCGGCAGACCGGCACGTCGCTCCCCCAGCTGCGGCGCGTGTTCATGGCCGGGGCGCCGGTGTCGCAAGCGACGATCGACCTCGTCGCGGCCGCCTGCCCCCAGGCGGAGAGCTTCACCCCCTACGGCGCCACCGAAGCCCTCCCGGTGACGATCGCGGCGGCGGCGGATCTCCGTCATCAGACTCTGGTGATGGCGCTGACAGGGGAGCAGGGAACGCCAGTGGGGCGCGCCATCGACGGCGTCACCCTCCGCATCGTCCGCCCGGTCGTGGCCCCCGCAGCCCAGACGCTCGTCGATTGCGCCGAGCGCGAGATCGGTGAGATCGTCGTCAGTGGTGCCACCGTCAGCCGGGAGTATCTGCGGCGCCCCGAGGCGACCGCGGCTGGCAAGATCATCGATGGCGAGCGGGTGTGGCACCGGATGGGAGACATGGGCTACCTCGATACCACGGGCCAACTCTATTTCTGCGGTCGACGCCTCCACATGGTCGACACGCCCGGGCGGGCGTTCCACAGCGTGCCGGTGGAGAACGTCTTCAACCGTCATCCGGCCGTGGGCCGGTCGGCGCTGGTCGCCGTCGACGGAAAGCCGGCGGTCGTCGTCGAGCCGAAAAGGGAGCACTGGCCCCACTCCGTCGCCGCCCGTCGCCGTCTGGCCGAGGAGCTGGGGGCTCTAGCCGCCGCTGATCCGGTGACGGTGCCGATCCGGCGCTTCTACTTCCATCCGTCGTTTCCGGTCGACGCCCGGCACAACGCCAAGATCTTCCGCGACAAGCTCTCTGTGTGGGCCGCCACCCAGTCGGCGATCGAGATCGGGCCAGGGGGCACGGCGCTGGCATGAGGATGCTCGTCACGGGGGGAAGTGGCTTCGTCGGCTCGGCTCTTTGCCGCCGTCTCCATGCTCTCGGTCACGACGTCATCGCCCTCGCCCGGCGACCGTCCCCCTTGCTCGCCGCCGCGGGGATCCGGACGGTGATCCACGATCTTGCCGCCCCCGCGGCCGAGTCGTCGCTGGCCGGGATTTTCACCGGCGTCGGATGCGTGTTCCACACCGCGGCGCATGTGAAGATGTGGGGTCCAAAGGGAGCATTCCGGGCCGGCAACATCGTGGCCACCGACCATGTCATTGCCGCCTGCCGTGAGGCCGGAGTGCCGCGGCTGGTGTTCACCTCGTCGCCGAGCGTCGTGGCCACGCCGGCCGGGCTGCGGGGGGTCGATGAGTCGCAGCCCTACCCGGCCCACTTCGAGGCCTTCTATCCCGAGACGAAAGCGGCCGCAGAACAAGCCGTACTCGCGGCCCACAGCGCCGAATTGCGAACGATTGCCCTGCGGCCCCACCTGATCTTCGGCCCCGGCGACACGAATCTCGTGCCGACGATTCTCGCCCGCGCCCGGGCCGGCCGCCTTGTGCAGGTGGGCGACGGCTCGAACCTCGTCGATCTGACCTTCATCGATGACTGCGTGGAAGCCCATGTGCGCGCGGCCGTCGCGCTCGACGAGCGGCCGGCCGCGGGGGGGCGGGCCTATTTCATCAGCCAGGGAACGCCGGTGCCGCTGTGGGGCTGGATTGCGCGGGTCCTCGAGTTGCACTCCGTCGCCCCGGTGCGGCGGAAGATCTCCGCGCGGCTGGCGCGAGTGCTGGCAACGGTGGCGGAGACGACGTGGCGAACAGGCCGCTTCAAGTCCGATCCCCCCCTGACACGGTTCCTCGCCGAGGAGATGGCGACCGACCACTACTTCGACCTCTCCGCGGCCCGCCGCGAGCTCGGCTATGCCCCCAGCCTCACCGTCTGGGAGGCGACGGAACGATCGTTCGGCGGCCCCGCTGCACCGCCGTGACTGACGCCGGATCAGGCCTCTGGCAGCGGCGCGAAAACCTCATGGAAGACAGCGTCGTGATCGGGCGCCGTTGCCACCGACAAACTCGAGCCTGCCGAAGCGTTCCGGGGCGGGGAATGTCGGCTGAAGCGTCGGGGAGAAGACGAGCCCTCAGGGAGGAGTCTCGCGCTCGGTGGAGCCTCGCTCACGCACCGTTTCATACATCCCATCGGGAGCGAGATCGGCCCCGTTGGGCCAACCAACGGCGCCATCGATGACGTGGGCCCGCGCAAAATAAGCGTCGTCTCGAAGGGCCTCGAACAGGGTCCCCCCGACGGCTCCGCTGCCGAGGAAACCGGCGAGGTCGACCCGCCCGGTCGTGCCGTCAACAAACCGCACGACGAGGCTCTTGCCTGGCTGCGGGCTGACGGAAACGACCCGCCACGGGGCCTGGGAGCGGGCTGGCGGAATCAATCGAGCGGCGGAATCGGATTCGGCGGCATCGGGTGACTGCATAAGCCCCAATTCTCCCGAAGTTCGTCGCGGTGTTCCTCTGCCCATTCCAACACAAGGCCTTTCGCCCGCCTAGAGATCTCCGGCAAGTATATCGAGCGTCTCGATGGCGACCGTCGCCTCATGTTCGGCGTAGGTCGCGTGAAAATGGGGCGGTCCATGCTCCCGCCAGAACATTTCGATCACGATGCCGAAGAAGGTGCTGATGGCAGGCATGAGCATAATGTACGCATGACCACTCTCGATGCCAACGGCCCCGGCCGACCGGTCAACGCGGAGCGAAGGAGACCGGGGGCCGGATCGGGGGCTTTTCGCGGCCGCCGGGCGCGGGTTTGACAGCCGAATGTACGCGCGTATAGTCCATCGGAAGTGGTGGGCGACTGGCATGAAGAAGCATGCGAGGTGTGGCGATGGACCGAGACGACGGGCGGATTGCGAAGGTGCTCGAGGAGCTTGCCGATCTGGGGCGGCGGATCGGTGAGCGGGCGGGGGAGCTGGCGCGGCTTGCGAAGGCGCGACAGCGGGTTGACGCCGACCCGGCGGACGCCCGCGTGGCCCTTGTCGCCGCAGCGGCCACCGAGCTCGCGTCCGGGGCGGCTGACGTGGTGGCGACCCGTCATTCTTCGCGGAGTGAGCCCTCGAGCCCAGCAACGAATCACCGACGACAGCGCCGCGTGCCCAGCGCCACGGCCAGCAGCCATCCAGCGAGTGACCGCCGCGACAGCGACCTCAAGAACGATAGCGAAACCAACCACGCGATTCCCAACAAAGCCCCCCAACCGGCGCCGGGAGCCGGGCGCCGTCGGGGGCCGCCCATTCTCCTCCGGCCGCGCCGAGCCGGGGGAACGACCGCTCGGAAGCGGGCTGTCGGGCCGTTGCTTGCAAGCGCGTTGGCTCATCTCGCCGCGCTGTTGAGCATGGCCGCGGTCTATGTCGTGGTTGAAGCGAAGCCTCTTCGACTGGCGCTCACCGTGGGTGACGCCGCAGAGCCGGCCTTCGAGGAAGCGGCCTTGGTTTCGATCGACACTCCAACGGAGCTGACCGAGCCACTGGAGCTGTTGGCGGACACGGATCCGACGGACGTGGCGCCGACCGACGTCGAGCCGCTCGCTTTTCTGGAGCCAGCGCCGTCGGAGCCGCTGCTTGCCGAGCACGAGCCTGCCGATGATGCGGGAGGGGCGATGGCAGCGCTCGATCCCGGTGCGATGCTCGCCGAGATCGGGGGGCCGGGGGATGCCAAGCCCGCCGGCGGCGGGCAGGGAGGGGGCGCGGCGGGAGGAAAGCGGCCGGCGACGTTCTTTGGCCGTGCCGGGCAGGGGCGCAGCGTCTGCTTCATCTGTGACAATTCCAACAGCTATTCTGACGGCAGTTTTCATGTTGTCCTCGAGGAGCTCGCGCGCGCCGTCGACGCCCTCAAGCCCGAGCAGTCGTTTTTCGTGATCTTCGCCAGCGACGCGGCCTATCCGCTCTTCCATCCCGCCGCCGTCGAGGGGCTCCAGCCGGCGACAGCGGAGAACAAACGCAAGCTGCGGGCCTGGCTCGGCACAGTCGAGATGTGCCGCGGGGGCCAGGGGATCAACGAGGCTGTAAAGCAAGCCGCAGCCCTCGGGGCGGAGGTGGTCTATCTCCTCTCCGACGGTGAGCTCGGCGCGAGCGTCGTCGACCGGCTCGAGGGGGCCGATTTCGGCGGCGCGGTTGTCCACACCTTTGGGATGCAGCAGCCGGTGATCGATCGGCGCACGGGAGAGGTCAATCCGGACAAGCTCCGCGAGCAGCAGGGGTATGACCGCAATCTGGTCGTCATCGCCACCGCCCACGGTGGCACCTTCACGCCGGTGATGGTCGCGCCGGCGGCTGTGGCCCTCGAGCGGCTCCGCCCAATCCCCCGCAACCGCGCCCGCGGCTTGGTGTGGGGCTTGAAGTTGTGAGGAGTGCGGATTGGAGCAGAGATCCGGTATGGGGAGAGGGCAGAGCCGGTGTCCGCTTTTTTTAAGAACGCCCTGATTCGATCGGGGGGACGACTTCGTGCCCAGACTTTACGACCAGATCGCCAGGCTTGTCGCGGAGGGTCGGTATGTGATTGGTGAGCACGCTTGGGAGCGTCTCCTGGAGCGGGGTATCATGGAATGGCAGATCATCGCTGGCATGTCGGAGGCTCGGCTGATGTCCCAACGGCCGCTGGCCCGTCCGCATCAAATCGTCGAAGTTCGGGTCCCCCTTCCCGATGGCGCTGAATGCAAAGCGGTGTGGAGCCTGTTGCGGCGTGAAGGCGTGGCGAAATTGGTTACCGCCCACCTCCTTGATGAAGACGACCTGATCGAAGAGGCCTGATCGATGCGTATTCCCGGGCAGAGAATCAAGCGGATGAGGCTCGTGCAGACCGATCGGCTGATCGTGGTCGTCGAGGTGGAAATGGTGATCCCCGAATCCGATCCGGGTGAGCCGTGCCTTGAATCGGAAACGGTCGATCTCCTCCGTCAGGTCCACGAGCATGCCGTCGACGGGGATATCGACTGGCTCAAGACCAGGGGAAAGGTCTACAAAATCGTCGATGCCGCCTGATCGCACGGCCGCAATGCATGGCCTGCCCGCCAGTTGGATCAGGCGAGGTCGAAGCGATCGAGATCCATGACCTTGGCCCAGGC
>Ga0209829_10003468_pt1 | contig 11488 bp, 12 predicted proteins | sample C_140205_EF_Meta_FD_187311 | JGI IMG/M metagenome (GOLD analysis project Ga0209829, IMG submission 187311) | Freshwater microbial communities from Lake Croche, Canada to study carbon cycling - C_140205_EF_MetaG (SPAdes) (version 2) | ecosystem: Environmental > Aquatic > Freshwater > Lake... | reverse complement strand
CCTTATCAAAAAGATGATCAGAATGAGCTTTCAAATGAAATATCTTTTGGAGCTTAAAAAATGATGAAAAAAATCAAATTCTTATTTTTCTTTCTTTTTGCAGCCAATACCTTATTGGCTGCAGGACAGGGAGATATCCCTGCAAAACCCAATGGCTATGTGTTGGATGCTGTATCCGCTTTAAAGCCTGAGGAACGAAATTTACTTGAGCAAAAATTGCGTGGATATGCAGACACAACATCGACTCAATTTGCCGTTGTATTGGTTCCGACAACCGGAGGCCGAGACGCCTATGATTACGCGATGGAAATAGGGAAAAGTTGGGGTGTCGGCCAAAAGGGAAAAAATAATGGAGTAGTCATTTTGGTTTCCATGGATGATCGAAAGATTCGAATCGTTACTGGCCGAGGAATAGAAGACGTTTTGACTGATGCTATTTGTAAAAGAATCATCAATCGTATATTAAAGCCCTATTTGAAACAAGGTGATTTTTATGGAGGTTTAGATTTAGCAACGACCGAAATGATGCAGCGTGCTAGTGGCGAATTTAAAGCAGATGCGTCAGAGGATCCTCAAGGTATTCCCTTGTTTGCCATCATCATCGTAGGCTTTGTTATAATGACATTAATCAATGCCTATCGAAATAGAAAAGGAGGATCTGGCCCTGGTTCAAACGGCGGTGGTGGTATGTTTTTTCCACCTATATTTTTAGGCGGAGGAAATTATGGTGGCGGCTCTGGTGGATCAGGAGGTGGCGGTTTTGATTTTGGTGGATTTGGTGGGGGAGATTTTGGTGGGGGAGGTGCGGGTGGCGATTTTTAAATAATCTGTATCTTTGTTGAAAAAAATATATGTATAAAGATATCATCCAACAATCGCTTCGTGAATCGCAAGATGTATTAGCGCAATTTTTAGCTGATTCTAGCAAACTAGATGCGATAGAAACAGCGGCGGATTGTTTGGTGGAGGCACTCCAACAAGGAAAAAAAATTCTTTCTTGTGGCAATGGGGGAAGCCATTGTGATGCGATGCATTTTGCGGAAGAATTATCCGGTCGATACCGAGAAAATAGACCTGCTCTAGCCGCTATGGCGATTTCTGACCCCTCTCACATTACCTGCGTCAGTAACGATTTTGGCTATAATTACATCTATTCTCGTTTCATTGAAGGCTTGGGAAACCCAGGTGATGTGCTTGTGGGTATTTCCACTTCCGGCCAATCGGCAAATATCATCGAAGCGGTCAAAGCAGCAAAGGAAAAGGGAATGAAAGTTGTTTTACTAACGGGTAAAGATGGGGGTGCCTTAGCAGGAATGGGCGCCATTGAAATCCGAGTAGATCATTTTGGCTTTGCTGATCGGATTCAAGAAATCCACATTAAGGTTATTCATATTTTAATTCAATTGATCGAAGCAAAGATTTTCAATCGTTAATTACTGACTTTCATCATATTACTTCATTTGAGTGATAAATATCAGACAAGTCCCAGCATTTTGTATCTACCTTGTTTTCCTAACATAAATACAATATGGAAACGCAAGAAATATTAGTAGAAAACATCAAATGTGGTGGATGTATGACGTCGATTAAGTCGGCCATCATGAAATTTACCGGAGTCAAATCGGTGGAGATTAATTTGGATGAAGAAAAAATCACGGTCGTTGGCAAGGGTGTTAAAAAAGAAGCCATCATAAAAAAGTTGACCTCCTTAGGATATCCTGAAAAAGGCCAAAACACGATTTTTAATCAGGCCAAATCGTATGTAAGTTGTGCCGTAGGTAAAATGTCTTAACGAGTGGTATTAAAAAATATGATCTAATTAAGTATCATACTCACCGGCATCTTCATTTCCACCCATCAGTGTGTCCACCATACGATTAAAAATTGATTTGATGCCGGGGGGTTTTGAGCCTCCTGATTTGGTATTATTTCCGGAGATTTGTTCTTCTTGTGCCATCGCTAATTTTTCCTCTTCCGCATCATTCAATTGGTCAAAGTACACTTGTACTAGACCTATGGCCGTGGCAAAGGACGGATCCTTGATCTCATCGGCAATATTTGGGTTGCTTGAATCTGCTTTTGGAAGGCCTATTCGGGTATCCATGTCGATGGTCCTTTGAAATAATTCATCTATATCTGGCATTTGAGCCCCACCACCTACCAAAACAATCCCGCCTCTTATGTTGGCCGGATCAGTCACTTTGGAGATTTCCGACATTACGATGGCGGCTAATTCTTTCATACGCTCCTCGATGATGATGGCCACATTTTTAACGGAAACAGGACTCGGTTTTCTCCCAGCAATTCCAGGAATCATGACGATTTCGTTGATGTCAATTTCTTTATGCAAAGCCGACCCAAATCTGATTTTTAATGCTTCAGCGTGTTCCGGACTTATATCTAGCCCAATTTGGATATCTTCCGTAATTCGATCGCCACCCCAGTTTAAAACGCTTGCGTGGCTAAGTCTCTTTTTTAGGTAAATGCTAATCTCGGTTGTGCCGCTTCCTATGTCGACTAAAACAACCCCTTCTTGTTTTTCCTCAGAACTCAGTATGGTACTTGACGTAGCTAATGGGCTAAAGTATAAATTACCCCCTTTAATATGTTCTGACTCTGCGGCTCTTAATGCTTTTTTAAATAGCTCAAATTTATCTAAGCTTGCCGTAACCACCATAAAATCGCCTTCGATTCGATCGCCAATTTGGCCGATGGGTTCCATCGTTTCTGGTAAGGAACCCACTCTAAACCCGATGGGTAATCGGTGTAGAACACATGGGTTTTTTTCAGCAATGGCTTTTTTAGCCTCTTCATTTAATTCCCATATTTCTTTTTCTGAAACAGCTTCGTTTGGATTCTTTCTTAGTTTGGTTGACGTGTGTAAAAACACTTGGATGTGATTTCCAGACAGATTGGACGAAAAGTAATATTCTTTATTTTTTCCTGAAATAGCCGATTCTATTTGACTAATTACCTCAGAAATCGCTTGGGAAGTTTTATTTATGTTGACAATGTTTCCATGTAGCAGGTAGCCCGACGTAAATGATTTTCCTGTTGCAATGATATCTAATTGGCCATTATTTTGCCTACCTGCAACGGCCCTAATTTGAGAACTTCCAATGTCAAGGCCAATAATTAAATGATCGCGCATAAAATGTATTCAATTAAAAATTTAGAAGGACTAGGAGATTAAATAAAATTTAAAAATAAGAAAATTGGCTAATAATCACAAATTACCTGATTTTTATATTTAAGGTGAATCCAAGAATAGGTGTTCCAGCCTTTATTGGGGATAATTTTTTTGTAAAATAAGGCCAACTTCTTGAATTTAGATTCAATGTTCATGGGAAGGCCAAAATCAATTTTGGTATTTCCTAAAGTTGGAACCATCACAATTCCACCGTCTGCAGCGATCACTAATTGAGCTATTTGTGCGCGCCAAAACTCATTGTTGTTGATAAATTCAAAAAGCGGTATAAGTGTTTTTCCTTTTTCATCTCTTAAATTAGTCCGTGAATTTTTAAAAAATGGACCTGAGACCACTAAGGTTCTCGGAGTAAAAAGGTCACTTGTGCCAATGAACTTACCTTCATTAGTCACATATTGATCACGCATATTGCTTTCGCCAATCGTATATTTTAAAATTCGGGCAATGGGACTAAACTCCTTGACCGAGACCATTATTTTTCCACTAAAATCATAATGTGCTTCACAAGATTTTACTAGCGGAATTCTTTTTACTCGGGTCTCAATTTTTTTCAGCGATATATCTTTCAAGGGCTTATCTAAGTAATAGTCGGCCCCCTCATTGGTTATCATTAAATTAATTTCATTTTTACCTAATAGCGGTCTTTCATTTTCTGAATCTAATTTTACCACTATGCCTGTGCAAGTGATTGATCTATAATTTATTTCGGCGTAAATGATGGTAGCCACAGCCATGGTCAGTAAAATGATCAAGGTGACTATTTTTTTAAACGCTTGGAAATTTCTTTTAGATAAAGGCTTCATATTTAATGATGCTGCAGGGCCAATTTTAAATCTTTCAATATTAAATCAATGTCGCCAGCTCCCATGGTCACCAATAATTCAGGTTTTTCAGCTTGAACATATTGGACAAATGCTTCCTTGCTAATGACCTGTTTGTTCGTGTTTGGTATGTAGCTTAGCAACAGCTCAGAATTCACACCTGGAATGGGTTGTTCTCTGGCGGGATAAATATCCAACAAAAACAGTTCATCTGCAATAGCAAGGCTCTGACCAAAATCAGCGATGAAATCCCTTGTTCTCGAGAATAAATGGGGTTGAAATATAGCAGTTAATTTTTTGTCTGGGTACAATGCTTTTATCGAATTAAGGCAGGCGCTTATCTCCGTAGGATGATGGGCATAGTCATCAATCATCACATGATTTTCATTTTCCACATGGTATTCAAATCTACGTTTTACGCCTTTGAAGCTTGAAATGCCCGCATGAATTTCTTCCGGTTTAAGGCCCACAAACATAGCTAATGCCGCTGCGGCTAGTGCATTTTCGATGTTGTGAAATCCAGGTATACGCATGGGAATATTCAAAATGTGGCCATCGGGATAGACCATATCAAAAATCATTCGGTGGTTTTCTATTCGAATATGGGTTGCTTGGAAATCGCCAACATCAATTCCAAAAGTAGCCTGCTTGTGATTTGATTTCAGATGTAAGCCATTTTTTTGGATAAAAAATCCATCAGGCTGAATTTGATCTGTAAACATTTGAAAGGATTCACGTACTTGTTCAGCCGCTCCATAGATGTCTAAATGGTCTGCATCGGTGGAAGTTACCACGGCTGCTTTGGGGTGTAAAGTCAAAAATGATCGATCATATTCATCAGCTTCAACTACGCAAATAACATCATTTGGACCTTTGTTGGGGATGAAATTGGTCCCATAATTCTGAGTAATCCCCCCTAAAAAGGCCGTAACATTTTTATTTGCTTGAATTAATAAATGAGCCAATAGCGAGCTTGTTGTCGTTTTCCCATGGGTTCCAGCGACGGCTAAGGTGGGTATTTGCTCGGTAATCCAACCTAAAATTTGGGATCTTTTCCACAAATTAATACCTAGGCCGATCAAATATAATTTTTCCTGATGTGTGTCTGGTATCGCAGGAGTAAAAATAAATAAGCATTTTTCTGGTTCGGAAATATATATGTTGGGAATTAAGTCAATCGAATCTTCATAATGAATAATCATTCCCTCATTACTTAATTGGCGTGTCAACGTACTTTCAGTTTTGTCATAACCAGCCACGGCAAAATCATTGTGTAAAAACCAACGCGCCAGTGCCGACATGCCAATACCCCCTATGCCTAGAAAATAGACTTGTTTTAATTCACTCAGGCGAATATTTATTTGCATTGTTCTATTATTAATTCTACAATTTGTTGGGCTGCTTTGGGTCGACCCATTCCGAAACTATTTTCTGCTAGCTTGGCCAATAAATCTTTGTCATCCAATGTTTTAATAGAGGTCTTAACTAAGGTATCTATTGCGCTTTTATCAGCGATGAACATAGCGGCATTTTCCATCACTAAGCTTTTTGCATTTTCGGTTTGATGATCTTCTGCCGCATTGGGTAAGGGGATTAATATACTAGGTTTTCCTGACAAGCAAATTTCAGATACGGAGAGGGCTCCCGCTCTAGAAATCACCAAATCAGCCATCGCATAAGCAAAGTCCATTTCATATATAAAGGCAGAAACGTAGGTGTGTAAATGAGGGAATTGGCCAACGGCTTTTTTTGCCTCCGATTCAAAATGTATTCCCGTTTGCCAAATGAGTTGAATGCCCGCATTTTCAAACAAAGGGAGTCCATCTAATATGGCTAAATTTATACTTCTAGCCCCTTGGCTTCCCCCTATAATTAAAATGGTAGGTATTTGTTCTTCGAGTTTGAAAAATGCGGAGGCTTTTTCCTTCTTTCCACTGAGGTCAATCAAATCTTTACGAACTGGATTGCCCGTAATCGTTATTTTTTGATTTGGAAAAAATTGGGACATGTTAGGGTAAGCGACGAATATATGCCTCGCTTTAGGCCCCAAAAATTTGTTGGTAATCCCTGCATACGAATTTTGCTCTTGAATGTAAAAAGGGATGCGGCTCAACCATGCACCTATTAATGTCGGCCCGGAAGCATACCCACCTACGCCGATGACCACATCGGGTTTAAATGATTTTAAAATGGAAAATGCTTGGTAGAGACTTTGAACAAGTTTGAAGGGAAATAAAAAATTCTTCCACAGATGCGCGCGATTAATCCCGACGACTGGGAGCCCAATGATTTTAAAACCGGCTTTGGGTACTTTTTCCATTTCCATTTTACCTTCAGCGCCTACAAATAAAATCTCAATGTGAGAATCAATGTCTTTAAAAGCAGTGGCAATGGCAATAGCTGGGTAGATATGTCCACCCGTTCCTCCCCCTGAGATAATTACTTTTTTAATGCTCACTAAATAACGGGTTTTGGGTCAAAAATTTTGTTTTCTTTATCGCGGCTAATCGATAGGATAAGCCCAATACTGAGCGCCGTAAAAATTAAAGATGTTCCTCCCGCAGATATCATGGGTATAGGTTGGCCCGTCACGGGAACGGCCCCCACTGCAACTAGCATATTGATGAATGCCTGTGAAACAATGGTACACGTTAAGCCTGCCGACAATAATCCGCCTAAGGGTTTTTCGCTATATTTTATGGCGGAGGCCCCACGCCACATAAACCAAATAAACAAGAGCGGAATGGCTAGCCCAAAAAAGATTCCATATTCTTCCAAGATAATGGCATAAATAAAATCTGATTCAGCTTGTGAGAGCAAAAAACGAAATTGACTATTGCCAGGCCCTTTTGGAATGAGAGCTCCCGTGGCGATGGCGTACCAACTTCTTTTCAATTGGTATGTGTCTCCTTTATCCTGAATCTTTTTCGACTCATTTGTTGGCGCAGATAGGGTCCTTGTGGCGTAGGTTTTTATTCGCGCTTTTACGGTGGCTGCTCTTTGACCTATTTCAAAGGTGACGACTATAATAGCTATGCTGACGACCACCGTGATAATCCCAGCTACTTGAGCTATAGGAACACGACCAAACATCATCAAAACGATACTGGTTGTAAATATTAAGACGCTTGTTGAGAAATTCGATAACATAATCAGAAAACACGTAATGCCAATTTCCGCCAAAATGATCAGAAAGAGAGGAAAATTATACGCGCTCGGGTCGGATTGTCTGGTAGAAAATATTTTTGCTAAACTTGCCGTTAGGCATAATTTGGCCATATCGGATGGCATGAATGAAATAGGGCCTAGTTCAAGCCATCGGCTTGCGCCCCCTTTACTCTCGCCAAATTTTAACGCAATGAGAATTAAAATCCATGAAAAAATAAGGGCAATATGAACAAACCGAGTTAATTTAATATAATTCTTCCGAGAGACCCATGCCATTAAACAGAAAGAAGCTCCTAAAAGTACAAGCGATTTAATAATGCTAGCCATGGGCTCGAAGGGCCCATCCATACTCATTTTTGCTTTAGCTGAAAACTGAATTAAAAGCCCAAACGTATTCAGCAAAATAACAATGAACCAAATTTGGTAATCGCCGGCTAGGCGATTTTTGATGTAGTTTGTGATTCTAGTTTCCATGGGTCAATTGAGTAACTGTGTGCTTAAATTGATCTCCTCGATCTTCATAGTTTTTAAATAAATCAAAGCTAGCACAGGCGGGTGATAACAAAATAACATCTCCTTCAGCACCCCATTCTATCGCTTTTTGAACGGCGACTTGTAGGTCGTCGGTCGAAAAAATAGCCTTACATATTCCACTAAAATGAGCTAATAATTTTTCATTATCTTTTCCTAAACAGATAATTCCTTTGACTTTGTCTATGACTAGTTGGTCTAAAACCTCGTATTCATTTCCTTTGTCAACTCCCCCCATAATTAAAATGATGGGTTGACGGAAGCTATTCAATGCATAATAAACTGCGTCAACATTAGTCGCCTTTGAGTCATTGACAAAACGAAGCCCATTCGAAAAACCGCAGGGTTCTAGTCGGTGAGGCGCATTGTGAAAAGTAGGTAGCATTTCTTTGATTTGATCCAATGAAATACCCATGGCTTGTGCGGCTAAAATGGCTGCAGACATATTGATTGCATTGTGTGGACCTTGAATGGGTGCTATTGCTAAATCGATTTCACCGGTTGCTAGCGTTATTTTATCCTGGCTTATGAAGGCCTCTGAATGATTATTTTTGGAGCTGATGGTCCTGAAATTACTGAAAGGGATCTGGTGTTTGTATGATTGGATCACTTGATCATCTTCCCAAAAAATGCATGTTTTTGTCAAATCTGCATTTTGAAAGATTCTAAATTTAGATGCAATGTAATTCTCAAACTTATATTCGTAGCGATCCAAATGGTCAGGTGTAATATTCAATAAAATAGCCACATCCGGATTAAATAAAATACATCGGTCTAATTGAAAACTTGAAATTTCAAGTACATAATATGCATGCTTATTTTCCAATACTTGTTTGGCAAAACTTTGGCCAATATTTCCGGCTAATCCTACTTGAAAACCAGCTTCTTTTAAAAGATGATAGGTTAAAAGGGTCGTGGTCGTCTTGCCATTCGAACCAGTAATGGCAATTATTTTAGCGGAGGTGTATCGAACTGCAAATTCAATTTCAGAAATCAGCGAAATATTTTTCTCCTTAATTTTTTTGACGACCTCATTTTTTTCAGGTATTCCTGGACTAATAATCACTTCATTTGCGCTGAGAATTTCGTCAAGCGTGTGTTGGCCTTCTTCGAAGCGGATATTATGATCTGAAAGTGTTTTTTTGAATCCTTCTTTCAATATCCCTTGATCGGACAGAAACACTTCAAATCCCTTTGATTTAGCTAAAAGTGCGGCGCCTACACCACTTTCTCCCCCACCTAAAACAATTATTTTGGACATGTATGATTAATCGTAAATGATTAGAAACTGAATTTAATACAATTTATAAAATGTCTTTGACTAATGAAAACAGATCAGGTTGACCAACTAAAAAAAATATGTGACAAAAAAAAGGCTGGTCGATTGGCCAGCCTTTGATGATCAAATATGGAGGAATTTAAACTAACGAAATGCGTTTAAACATTGATATCGTTAAACCCTTTTGCTTATTTTCTAACAATTGACGTATGGTGATGGAAGAGTCCTTCACAAATTGTTGGTTTAAAAGAGTCTGTTCTTTATAGAATTTCTCTAATTTACCTACGGCAATTTTTTCAAGCATTGCTTCAGGTTTTCCTTCTTGACGCGCTTGATCTTTGCCAATTTCGATTTCTCTTTCAATCGTTGCTGCGTCAACTCCATCTTTATCTAGGGCAACAGGCTTCATGGCGGTGATTTGCATAGCAATATCTTTACCAATTTCAGAAACATCTGCGCCTTGAACGTTTTCAAAAGCGACTAAAACACCAATTTTATTGTTGGAATGTATGTAAGAAACTACTTTTTCTGCTGAAATATTTTCGTAGGCAGCTAAGGTAATTTTTTCACCAATTCTTCCAGTCAATTCGATGATGTGTCCTTCTACAGAACGACCATCTGCTAATGGCTCAGCTAGTAAATCATGAGCAGAAGGAGCATGTGATGCTGCCGCTTTGTCGATGATGGATTTAGCTAGGTTATTAAAATCGGCTACTTTGGAAACGGGTTCTGTTTCACAAGCAAGGGCAATTAACTTACCATTTGAATGGTCAGCTGAAAGCGATACAAGCACCACACCTTCGTTGGTGGCGTTGTCTGCACGTTTAGCAGCTACTTTTTGTCCTGCTTTGCGAAGTACGTCGATTGCTGCTTCGAAATCTCCGTCGGCTTCCGTCAGGGCTTTCTTGCAATCCATCATTCCGGCGCCAGTCATTTGGCGTAATTTATTAACGTCTGCGGCTGTAATTGACATGATATGAAATTTATTCTTGTTCTGCTTCTTTTTCGTATTTAGCCGCTACCTTAGCTGCTTCTATTTCTGCTTCGTTGTCAATGGCACGTTTTGCCTCTTCTTCTTCAGCTACACGCGCATCATCTTTATCTTGCTTTCTTTCTGCTAAACCTTCTTCGATTGCTTTTCCAATAGCTGAAGTAATCACAGAAATTGATTTGTAAGCATCATCATTGGCTGGAATAGGATAGTCGACTAACTCAGGATTTGAGTTGGTATCGCACATGGCAAATACAGGAATACCTAATTTCTTCGCTTCTGAAACTGCGATATGCTCACGCTTCACATCGACAACAAATAATGCCGCTGGAAGGCGAGTTAATTCGGTGATACCACCTAATACACGCTTTAATTTCTCTTCTTCACGAGTCATCATTAAACGCTCACGCTTGGCAAGAGTTTTAATAATAACTTCGTCTTTTAACATTTTATCAATGCTAGACATCTTTTTGATCGACTTACGTACGGTCGCAAAATTGGTCAACATCCCACCTAACCAACGATCGGTTACGTAGGGCATGTTTAATTTGCTTGCTTCTGCAGTAACCACTTCTTGTGCCTGCTTTTTGGTTGCAACAAACATGATTTTACGTCCAGAACGAACAATCGCACGCATAGCGGCCGCAGCTTCTTCTAGGTTAGTAATCGTCTTGTTAAGATCGATGATATGAATACCATTCTTCTCCATAAAGATGTATGGAGCCATTTTTGGATCCCACTTACGTGTCAAGTGACCGAAGTGAACACCTGCGTCAAGCAGGTCATTGTAGCTTAATTGTGCCATTTTTTGAGTTTAAATGTGAATAAATTGAAAATGTGGAAAAGGCATCGGCAACACACAAGCCCTTTCCACGCAAAACGAATACTAACGTTTAGAGAATTGGAATCTCTTACGTGCTTTTCTACGTCCTGGTTTTTTACGCTCCACCATACGAGGATCACGAGTTAAAAAACCTTCTTTTTTCAAAGGAGAACGCAATTCTGAGTCTTGTGTTTGAAGAGCTCTTGAAATAGCTAAACGTAACGCTTCAGCTTGTCCTTTAATTCCACCACCATCTATTCTGGCTGTGACATCAAAAGTACCTGCCGTATTGGTTAGCGCGAATGGCTGATTAACCACAATCTGAAGAATCTCAGATGGGAAATAATGAGCCAATGTACGACCATTGATTTTAATTTGGCCTTGACCAGGAGTCATTGAAATACGTGCTATCGCCGTTTTTCTTCTACCAATTTTATTTAATGTTTCTGCCATTTGATTGAGGATTGATCCTAATTTGGATCATATTGTCCGTTAAAACTTTATTTCTTTAGGTTGTTGAGCCGCATGTGGATGAACAGGACCCGCATATACAAATAGGTTGTGGAATAATTCACGACCTAAGCGATTTTTAGGTAACATACCTTTCACTGCTGCCTCGACTACACCTCTTGGATTTTTGACCAAAACTTCACGCGGCGTAGAAAAA
>Ga0209829_10003467_pt1 | contig 11488 bp, 10 predicted proteins | sample C_140205_EF_Meta_FD_187311 | JGI IMG/M metagenome (GOLD analysis project Ga0209829, IMG submission 187311) | Freshwater microbial communities from Lake Croche, Canada to study carbon cycling - C_140205_EF_MetaG (SPAdes) (version 2) | ecosystem: Environmental > Aquatic > Freshwater > Lake... | reverse complement strand
TAACATCCTGCGAACCCTGCCGATCACCAGCCGCCTTCGCGTTAATTCCTGCCACATACCCCTGCGTCGCCCAGTTCCCCTTCGCCAGCTCTAACTGTAACTGTCGCGTCGCCTCCTTATCTCCTGCGTCCTGCGCCAATTTGATCCTCTCGGTAATAGCCCGGTAGTTTTCGATGATCAGTTTTTGAGCCTCGATATTACCCTTCCGTACAGCCTCTTGATATGCCGCCGCCGCCTTTGCTGGTAGCGCCTTCGCTTCCGCCTCCCGCTGCGCCGCTTGCGCGTCCGTTTCCCTAATCTGCGCCTGCTTGTACTTGGTATCAAGGGTAGGCGAAATAGGCGGATTAAAAACCGGATAGACCTTTGATGCGGTTCCTGGTGTTTGTCCCGATTGATCAGGAGTCAAAACATTGAATCCGCCCGTAGGCTTACCTGTTGAGTCCAGAATAGGTTGCCGAGAAACCGAGGGAATAGGATTATTTGGATTGACAGGCCCCTGCAATGAAAAAGAGGATACGATATTTTCTTTTCCTGATGCCTCACCCGGAACCGCAATCGGCGGTAACCCAGCCGCAGCCCGTATCTCGTTCTCTTGTTTTACTACCGCCGCCTGAACCGAAATCGGAGAGCCGACAACCCCTTGCATCCGCTTATCGCCACTGTCTACAACATCGTCTCTGAGCTTCCCTTCGGCAATTTTCTTTTGCAAAGTCAACAGAGAGAGCTTTGCCTTTTCCTCTGGCGAATCTTCCGGATCAACATTTGGATCCAATACCGTACCATTGCGATAAATCCGCTCACCATCCGAATTGACCGTCTGGTCGGCGCCCAGCTTCCCGTACATTTTCCGACCATCCGGTCCCGCCGTCATCGACATCTCATCAGGGACGCCGATATTAGCCCCGTACAATTCATTCTCCTGAATGTACTTCTGTCGCAACGCCACCTTATTCGGATTGTATTTCGTCGCCGTCCAGAACGCCGGAGCATTCACCAGCGCCTGTCGCCTCCGCTCGTCCTTCAGGTTCTTCTGTTGTGTCGCCCGCTCATCGAGCATATCTTTACGCTGTGTCGCCTGCTGATCAGCCGCCGTCTGCTCCTGATTCCGCATCGTGCGACCCTGAGCGTATCCGCCCACAGCGCCGCCCAGCAATGCCAGCAAAGCCGCCGCCCCATTGTTAGCCATGATTTACTTACCAGCCTTCCCGACCACTCTGCCGCCCTGACCCAGCAACGAGAAACCCCCGGAAGCCAACCCGCTCAGACCCTGTATCACCGACCCGAACCGCGCATCATCCGAAGCCTGCGCCGCCTGCGCCTGATTCCCGTAGAATTGCGACAAATACTTCATAATGTCGCCATGCGCCCCGAGCGCCTGATTTTCCTCGTTATTGCCCTGCGAGTACATCCCGCCGTACAAGTCACTCAGTTGACCCGCCCGCTGAAATCGCCGATCATCGAAATAATTCGCGGCATTGCCCTGAGCCTGAGTAATTGCGCCCGCCCGCCCGCCTTCGAGTCCCGCGAGACTGGCGGCCGTCGCGCCCTCATCTACCCCGTTACGCGCCGCATCCGCCAGCAGAGAATTCCTGGCAGTCAGGTAATTGGTTGTAACCCCGTTTGTCGATTGCCCGATAAACCGGTTCCGCTCGTCATCTGTCGTTCCCTGCTCGAGCATCCGCGCGAAATTCTCCGCCGCAGACCGCACCTTCGGTCGATAGTAGTTCGCCTGGTCGGCGCCGCGCTGCGCCTTCTGCCCGTAGATATTGCCCATGCCGGACAATCCCGCCGCGCTCGTATCCGCCTGCGACCTGTAACCGCTGGCGTCTCCGCCCGACCCTCCGAATATGCTTTCGATTCCCATTGTGATCTCCTGTTCAATCCCCATCATTTAGCCAGAGAATCGACCTGCTGTTGCAGATTCGCAATCTGGGCCGCCACCGCTTTCAGTCGCGATTCCAGGTCGTTGATACGCGCCAGCAACGCCCGGATATCATCCTCGTAGTCCGATACGTTCGGTCTCGCAGGATCAAAGAGAGGCATTATAGTTTTGCCCTTTCCACCGCACGGAAAACCACCTCGCGCAACGTTAGCGGATTAGTCGTCGCCGCCGAGAACGTCCAGTACAGCCCGTTCCCCTTGATCTGCTGACCGACAGGAATCAAGTGTTTTCCCCCGCCGTCAAAGAATACGCCAGCGACCACGCCAGAGACGATTGATTATTGACACCAATCGTGGCAGACCATGAATTATCCGCACACGCGGCAGAAAACCCGATACGTTCCGCCCGCAGAAGCGCATCCGCCGCCTGAAACCGACGAGACGCCACCGTTACCGTCACCGCCGCCACCGAGCCGCCCGACGTTGTCGTATCGCCCGTAGACGGCCCCAATTGGTAAATCTGCCCGCCGCTATCCCCGATGACAATATCTTCCGAGTCACCCGCGCCGCCGAACACCGCCCCCGCCGTCACCGTACCCAGAAGCCACCGGTACCACCGCGCCCCCATCGACCCCGTATCTTCCATCACATACGTCGCCCCGATACTCGATTGAGCCGGTAGCGGCGCCGAAATGAAAACGCGATTCGAGCTAAACCACAGCGCACACGTAGCGAACGCCGACGCATTCAACCCCTGTCCGAACGACGCCGCAGGAGCCAGCAGTTTCTGCACCGGCATCGACACGATATCAACAGACGCCCCATCCGTCGCCCGCAGACCGTCCGTCGCCAGATACCACAATCGCCCCGCATTCACCCCGCAAGCCCTGGGAGCGATTGCCCCGCGCCCGCCGTCGTTCTCCCACCGCCGCAACACAAAATCCCGGCAGTCAGACCCGGACAACAAGTAAATCGAACTTTGGAACATAACCCACAGACGAGACTGAAACGGGATCAGCGCCTGAACCGAATCGCCACCGGCGCGCGCCGATCCGTCCGTGCCGCGCACCTTCCCCGTCCAGCCCAGCAATTCGACATACGCCGACGCCCGGTCCGGCGCCAGCGACCAGTACAGCCCCACCCGCGCCCCGGTCTCCAGCCGCGAGACGTAAATCCCCGTATCGGTCCCGATCACCACCTGCCCCCGAAACGCCGCAGCCGCCCGCGCCGGAACCGTCGAGGAAAACGGAGTCGCATCGTGATCATCCAGCAGAGGAGCCAGAAACAACGACGCATCAGGAATATCGTCTGTAAACGTGCGCGTGGTCGCGTTCCAGTAACTCTGGTTCGTCGATGGATCGAACGGCGGTAAAACGCGGCGATAGTACGTATCATCCGTACCCACCAGCCCGCCTCGTCGATAAACCTCCAGCAAGGCGCCGCTGTTGTCCGGCAATGTCCCAGACCCACCGATCACCACCACACCCCGCGCCTGAGTCGTTGTTGGCGTAATCGTCGCCGAGAACCCCGAAGCCGACCCCGCAACCTCTGACAGCGTTCCCGCAGACTTGATCTCCCGCACCCGGTAGGTATAACCCTGTCCGATTGTCAGATTGCCAGAAAACAACAAATCGCCCAGGATAATTCCCTTCGATCCGTCCAGCGCATCTGTGCTGCTGGATACATCCGTCACGAAGTAAAAATCCAGATAGTTGATACCCGTCCTGCTCGATGCATCAATCGTCGTTAAGTCAACCGTGAGGTATTCCTGCCCGTTCGCCGTCGAGAATGTCATCTGGTCCGAATTGGCGGCCGCCGTCGTCAGCCCCGTTCTCAGCCCCAGCTTGACCCCGAAATCCTTGATACTGCCGACCCGCGTGACCGGTATCGATATCCGCGAAACCGTCGAAAGGTTTAGCGACGAAACGCCCACCGTCAGCCGGTTTTCCCCGCTGATCGAAATCAGCCCGTTGACGCCATCCGCGCCATACATCGTCACCGTTTGCTGTGCATTCGTCTGGGTAAACCGTATCAATCCGGTCGAAGCGCCGGTATTCTCGTTCGCCCCGATGGTCAGCCGCGTCACATACGGCCCGTTCGTCCCAGGATTGTCGTGCATACAATCCACCCGTACCCGGACGGATTTTAACTGGGTATCCAGACAGGCGCCCACGAACGAGAAATACAGCGTTTTATTCTCTGCACTGGTCGTCTGCGTCGCCTTGATCGTCTGGGACAGACGCGCCAGCTCCGTCGTTCCACCCGTATCGCTGTACCCGATAATCGTCATCTTCAGCGAGTCGTTCGTCGTCGTGGCCCGCCAGCGGAACGCCAGAGAATAATGCATCGCATACCGCGTCGCCGAGCCGATCCCCCCGCTGTTCGCCTTCGTTGGCGTCAGTATCGCCGCTTTTGTCTGGATGAAATCCTGCGTCACATCGAGCCGTGCGTACAGAAGATTGAAATTCACAGGATCGATAATGTTTCCAGATTCCACCTCCACCGCGGTCGCATTGTAATCCCAATACGTGGACGAGGGAGGATTGCCTGAACTCGACGCGGCGAACTCGTAGTCAGGAAGCGTCATGGTCGGAGTCGCGCAGTAATCCGCCGACCATGTCCCGACCCCAATCGCCGCCAGCAAGCCGAAACCCGTCGAAGCCGTCACCGAACGAGTGAACGCCCCCAACCCCGCCGAAGCGTCCGCCTCCACAGCATCTGTCAGAATGTTGTAGCGGTACAGCTTCCCGGCATTACCCGAATTCGCACCGGTAATGAAAATGTAATCGCCGAGCCGCGTCAGTTGCGCCGTGGTCGCATCGAACGTCACCGACCCGGAATTGGTCACCACCGACGCCGTCGTCGCCCCCTTAGCCCACCGATAAACCAATCCACTGGCGCCCGTCCCAGCCACAAACAACGCATGAGCGCTACCATCCGCCCTGCGGAAAGGGAGTATCATCCCGATCGTTTTTCCCAGCGCCGCCGATAGTTGCGCCCGTTTCCCCGGACGCGAACGTAACGCACCCCCATCCACGAACACATTATCTGCCTGAGTCAAAACACCCGCAGGGAGGCTTTCCGGCGCAGACGTTGCATCCAGACCGATAAACGCAGAATCGATGAATTCCATTTAACAGTTCTCCTTCTGCGTCCATGCCGTCACCGGAATCGCCGAAAACCCGAACGACGTACCATTGCAACCGTCCTTTAACGTCCACCCATCCGCCGGCGGAAATGATAGGGGAGGATCAGTCACGATCAGCGTACCCATCCGCGTACTGGTCGGAATCTGCGCCGCATTCGTCGAGTAAACGTAAATACCGATATAAGCCGCCGTCAGCGATCCATTGTAAACAAACGAGGACCACCCATCCGTCAGCGATCCCGTCACCGCAGAAGCCCACGTTACGCCATCATTCGACGTGTAAATCGTATACGACCGCTGGGGGAGAGGAGCCGCGCCTGGGACAGACGCGTACAGTTCCGCCTTGATCTGCGCGACAGTCTCCACCGACCCGAAATACATCGCCCCGAATAACCGCGAGTAATTCGGCCCACTATCGCCCGATTCGTAGGTTGTCCGCCCGTCTGGATCAACCGGAGAAATGTCCGAAAACTTAGCCGTCGTCGTCATGGCGGCCCAATTCGCAACAGCGAAGCTATACCGATACAAAACCGCCATAAAACCCCCTCGAATCAGGTAAAATCAGCGCATGAAAATCCGAGTATTACAGACAGCGCTGATCATATACCTGGTCATCATCAGTTTATTGTGCTACGAAAACAAAAGACAGGAAAAACTGATACAGTCCCTGCGTCAAACCATCCACGATTGCAACGCCGATCTGGAAAAATATCAACCCGGAGACGTTTAACCAGCCTGCGCCGCCACCGACAAAAACGTGGGCGCCACTGGACAGAAACGATCCCGCAGCGCCCCCGTCATCTTCTGCCACAGATTCGCACACCTTCCGTCAAAACGTTGCATCAGCACAGGAATCTTGTCCCTCATCGTCTCATCGCTCGAAACCTTCATCGCCACCTGCAATGCCGCGTACAATTCCACCGCTTCCGCTAAATCATCCGGCATCCAGGTAAACGTCACCGACGAGATAGACGGCGGCGTCACAAACCCCTGAACCGTCAACGTAGCTCCCGCCGACGGCGCCGGCCACAACCGAATCGATTGCCCCATATCCGCCCACACCAGCGGCGTACCGTTCGCCGTCGTCTCCCAGCCCGGCATCAGCGTCAGCGCCGCCATATCGGTCCGCTCCAGGTAGTTCGTACCCAACACCACCGAAAGACACGCCCACACCAGCGACCCGTCCGCCGAAGCCGAGCGCTCCATCTGGCCCGTCAAATCGTGCAGACCGATCACCCGCTGACCCGTCGCATACGAAGCCGTCCCGGTTCCCGGCAAAAGGTAGCAGGATCGACACAACCTTGCCGCGCCCTCGTCGATATATCTATCGATCACCGCCAGCGTCGCAATCGTCGCCGAGCCGCCCGACCCCGTCGCTAAATCGGCTATCGTCGTATTCGATGCCTCATCCAACAGCAGCAGGGTATTGTTCTCCAGCTGCACCTTAGTTCGTGCCATAGTTCCCTCCCCGGTTTCGCGGGAAGAACCGCGCCGCCTTCACTTCCAGTTCCCCGATCTCCCGCATCCGCTCCGCTTGCAACATCGCAACGCGGGCGCCGTTTTCCTTCGTGGGAAACTGTATGCATCGGATATACGACGCCTCATAAATCAGCGCAGACAACGCAAAATCCGGCAGAGGACACACGCTCGAATCCGTCAGCGTGAGCGCCGCGCCATTCGCGTCTCGCTCCCAGACCTGACCCGGAGCATAGTATCCCTCGACGAACAACCCGTTAGTCACCGCCACCGCCGGCGCCGGAGAGAGATCGAACGGCCCGCCCGCCGCATCGCACACCGCGTAAAGGGGCGTACCCGAAGCCCAGTTCTCCCAGCCCGGATTCCGCTTGTGCATCTGTCGCCGCTGTAAATCTTCCACCGGCGTCTTGTCGCTGGTCGCCGAAGGGTACTTGATATAAATTCCCGTCTCACGGAACACATTCGGAATGCAGTACCGAGACTGACCCGCCACCAGATTCGCCGATAGCAGACCGAACAACAGATAATGATCTTTTGCCAGCTTGTCCACCGACCGCGTAATAATCCGCTGCCACAGAAGCGGCGCCGTCGCCCCAGGCGCATCGCCCGTCTCGAACAGTAACTGCCGACATTCCGCCCGAATCTCTTGCATCGTCATGGTGTAGCCTCAATAAAAAATAATCCCCCATGCCATCATGGAGGATTATTTCTATTTATTTTTACGGTCGATTGACTCCGAGGAACGCATTGTACGTAATCGTTGGAGTAGACCCCGCCCCAGCAATCGTACAAACCAAACGGATGTACGGTTTATTGCTTGAACACGGAAGGAACAATCGCCCGACCTTCGCCGTGGTAGACAGAGAAATCGCGTCCGCCGCCCCGCTGGTGTGCGCGTAGAACGTCGAGTTATCGTCTGAGTGTTCGATGCTGAACGTCACCGTGTTCGACCCGGAAGCATTGGAAGCCGCCGAATAGAAGATTTCCGCGAAGATATCCTCACTCAGAAGCGAGGTTGTGGTCGGTGTGGAAATCGCCGTCGAGTTAAACGACGCCGTCTTCGTTACGCTGTCCTGAAGCGACAGCAAGCCATCATGTACCATAGTTGTGTACCAGCGGCGAAGTTTCCCCCGCCGCCTTTCTCCCTTTCTCTATTAGTTGATCGGAATCCCGAAAATTCGGACGAAAGAACGAGTGTTGCTGTAGTACAGCCCGAAGCCCCAGTCAATCAGCACGTTTTCGTAGATACCCGTTTCCGTCGATGTACCCAAATACTCCGGTTCCAGGATGTTCGTCTGCCACCCCTTGAAGTAGTTATCTCCATAGCGGACGATGTAAATCGAACACGCCGAGCCGCCCGTCACCGCCGAGCCGTTGGACGATTCGGTATTCGAAAGGATCAGGGAAGTCTGGTCCTTCTTGAATCCGATATCGCGCACTTTGCACTGGCGGTACATCTCCACCTCGCGCCCGAACGCGTCCGTATCGATGCGGAACGCCTGATTAAGCAATCGAGCCGCCCGGAGCCAGCGCTCCTTCACCTTCCAGTTGCAGTACGCGACACAATCGCGCCCATCACTGGCGCCGAGATACGCGAACGCCTGACCGATGGTTTCGAGGAAGTTCAGAGCGTCCGCCTGCGTCATCGATTGCTGAAGGTTCAGAGACAGCGCCGGATTGTTACCCACCGCCGCAGAAGAACCGTTGATCGCTAACGGAGTGTAACCACTGACCACCGGCAGACCGAACGTCGCCGGATCAGAAAGGCGACCCTTCAGACCAACAATCGCGTCCTGGTTGTAACCCGATACGGTCGGATCATTGTTGAAGAACGCGTCGTTGATATCGTACATATGCGCCTTAGCGGCGCCATCGATCTGCGTGGCGAACGGATCATCAATCCAGTTCGTCTGCGACTTCAATCGGCGGTCGACCTGGATCAGCTCGCGCACCAGCGAAACCTGCTCCTCGAACGGTCGCACCGTCGTTTTGATGTTTGCTGGCGCCTGGTTGATACGACCCCAGCCCGTGGTCGGCAAATCAGCGCCCGTAATGCGGCGCCCCTTGACTTCGAGGGACGGATTTGTTACCAATTTCAAATCGTCCAGAACGCCGCCGTTCTCCAACAGCGACATGGTAATTTTAAGATTCGCGGCGCTCTTGGATTGGCTTGCCCAATCCATCAATGTAAGCGCCTGAGAGGATACAGGCATGGTGATCTCCTATGCGTACACCAGAAATAAAAAAAACCCCGAACAATTTCAGGGTTTTTCTCCAAACAACACCGCGCTAATGAGCGCTATCGATCAAAAATCTTATACTCGTCGTCCCGATATGCCGAAGATATCCGACCAGCTATAGTTCGAGACATCCTTCGCCCCGCCCAGCGGAGCCGGAGCCGAACCGTTCGCGCCTCGCATCGTCGCCGGTTCCTTCGCCGACGCGGTCCGCTTCGCTTCATACGCCGCAATCGCCGATTGCGCGTGCTTGGTCAGCAAATTATCCACAAATTGCGCTACCGCCCGAGGATTGTAATCGCCGCCCGCGCTCTGCGCGATATCCGCCAGAGCCGCCACCAGCGTCGATCCCTCCTCGCCGGAAGCCTTCAGAGAAGGGAAACTTTCCAGCGCCTGAATTACCTGCGTCTGTTTGTTCAGATTCTCCATCGCCTCGAACCGCTGATTGATATCCGATTCGCGCTTGGCTAATTCGACCATGCGGTCGAATTCCTGCTCAGCCTTATCGAACGGCAACAAACCCGCATCGATTCGCGCCTGGATATCCGCCGCGATTTCCTGCTCGGTCTGTAGTTGCGCCGTCGCCAGCACCTGCTGGGTTTCGGCCGCCACCTGTTCCGCCGCCAACCGCTCCCGCAACGCCGCATCGGACTCCACGCCCTTAGAACGCAGCTCGTTCAGTAGGGGATCGAACGCCCTGTACTTCTCCAGTTCCGCCTGCAGCGATTCCAGCGTCACTTCCGGCGCCGCTTCCGGCGCCTTATCCGTCGCCTTATCCGTGTCCGTTGACTGCGTGGTTTCCGCCGATTTATCCTTCGCCCCGAAAATCTCGGACCAATCCGGTAGAGGCTTGTCATCCGCTACGTTCGAAATTTCTGGCGAATCCATCGGAGCCGGATCGAAATCCACCGCCGAATCCACCGCCGAATCCATCGATGAATCCATCGATGAGTTATCACTGGATGTTTCCAATGTTGCTATCTCCTCCATTCATTTGTTGCTGTACCAGTAGTTTCTGCACATCCTGCTCGTGCTTCAAATCCGCCGTTTGCATATCCTGCGCGTGCCGCTGCGCTTCCAGAGCCGCCTGAGCCTGCGTCCGAGCCGCCGCCACCTGCGCCACCGACTGAGACTTCACCTGCTCGGACTGCGCCGCCGCCTGAAGTTTCATCTGGGCAGCTTGCATCTCCTGATCGTGCTGATGCGCTTGCATCGCCGCCGCCGCCTCCATCTTCGCCTGTTGATTTGGATCAGGTCCGGCCGCCGCCGCCCGCCGCTCCACATCCATCAGATGCTCGAGGATATCGTTCGACTTGCTGAGAGACAGCAACCGAATCGCCAACGCCTTCGTTTTTGGATCCGCCGGATCACCCAGAAGACCCTGCCCGAACAAATCCATCACCTGCTGAAATTCGCCCGCCGGACTCTTTGGCGTCGCCGACCCCGGAGCCACATACGGCGCGCACATCCCGCCGCCCATCATCCCCTTGAACGATTGCACCGTCGCCGCCGCCTGGTCCGGATTGCCTGATGCATCCAGACCGATCATGCGCGGAAGGCCCGTCGCGGCGAATTGCGCGTACAATGCCAGCCGCCACTCCGCCCGCCACTGCGCCATCGCCTCCATTTGTTGCAGAGGTAGAGCCATCTGCGTCCTGTCACCCTGCTGTAGCATCTCAATCGCAACGCCAGCCGTCACCCCAGGCGGCGCCTGCCCCATGTCTACATCATGGATACCTGCGATATGTTGCATATCCATCCACACGCTCTGACGCAAACGATCCACAAGTTCCGATAGGGGAGGGGGCGCCATCCAGGAAGGTTCCCGCGACCCACGATTGAAGAAAATCTTCCGGATGTTGCGACCTTCCTCGATCCCAACAGCCCCCGGATCGAAATCATCCGGCGCCAACCCAGACCCCTTTTCGATCCCGACTGTGAGCTTGTCCTGATCGAATCGCTCGAACGCGCGCGATATCAGCCGGTTATACGCCACCTGCAACGGCGACAATTTAGAAACCAGAGACATTCCATACGCATGACCGAACGCCTCCCGGTAAACGCCCCGGATAAACGGAAATTTGTTGTCTGGTGACGCCGAAGATCGCTTTCCGCGCTTGTAGGGCCAATCGCCCGAATAGCACACCACATCGCCGCCCAGCACGATGTACCGACCCTCTGGATACTTAGCGGAAGGTTCCTCCCACATCTCCAGACACAGCGCCTCATTGTTTGCCGCCCCGCTTGGAGTAGAGAGAGGCCCCGTCCGTAACGCCGACGCCCCACCGAAACCCGCCATGAACGGAGAAATGAACCCACCGGACGCCGCCGTACCCATGCCGCCCATCTTGCCAGGTTGCACACGCCAGCCCGCCCTGCCGTACTCCTCGGAACCATAATGCTCCTGAAACCACGAAAGCGGGCGCATGGTCGCATGGATAATCCACCGCACATCGCGCCACCGCCGAGCCGACGGATCCAAAAACACCTCAAAGGGAGACAGAACCTCCTCCTCGACCTCGCCCACCGCCAACGATTTACACGCCCCGTCCACCGGAACATCCGCGAACGCTTCCGGCGCCCACCGCTCCTTTACCCACGCAACCCCGCAGACGCCGAGCCAGTATGCCGCCTCGATGGATTGCCCCGCCAGATTACAGCGCCGGTCCAGATGCCCCAGAATCGCGTTACCTTCACGCGCCGCCAGCCTCGATGCATCCGAATCGTTCATCGGAACAACCGAAGC
>Ga0209829_10003457_pt1 | contig 11509 bp, 7 predicted proteins | sample C_140205_EF_Meta_FD_187311 | JGI IMG/M metagenome (GOLD analysis project Ga0209829, IMG submission 187311) | Freshwater microbial communities from Lake Croche, Canada to study carbon cycling - C_140205_EF_MetaG (SPAdes) (version 2) | ecosystem: Environmental > Aquatic > Freshwater > Lake... | reverse complement strand
AAATAAATATACAATTTAAATATAATTTGTTATTTTACAGGTAATTCAACACTTGTTAAAAACCAGGGTCTTAATTAATAAAGTTTACCTCATTTCTGTTTACCTCTTCATTAATTAGCCATTTCCAACCTTCCTTTCCAGATTTTTTCTTTTACTCTGTTCAATTTATTTGAGCCGAACTGGCTTTTAATTAATTGATTGAAGCAACCAGAATTTTACTTGTCTTCGTGAAATTTTTAACGCTGAGTAAATAAATAAAATCATTTGGACAAGCTCCTTAAGAAAACCTAGATAGTAAGTTGAAAATTTCTGTATTAAAAATTAATTAAACCAAAACAGCCCATGATAAAATTAGGACACCTCATTTTAATAGCAGTACTAAGTTTGTCTTTTGGGCAAAAAGCTGCTGCTCAATTCTACTTTCGCGATAATAATTTTTACGACTCCCCCTTACTATTTGAAATGGGAGGCTCCGTTGGAATCATGAACTGTTTAACAGATGTAGGTGGAAATAAAGGAATGGGAAAACCTCTCATCAAAGATTTAAATATTGGCAATATCCAAATGAATGGAAGTATATATTTAAGTGCAATGTACAAATATGCTGTAGTGGCAAGACTAGAAGGAACTATAGGAAAAATAAAAGCTTATGATAGCATACTCAGTCCAGTAAAAGAAAGTACCCTTGGTCGTTATGAAAGAAATCTACAGTTTAGCAGTAAGATCACCGAACTGGCATTGACCTTTGAATTTCATCCACTTTTTATATTTATCAATTGGCTGACAAGGGAAGGTTCACCACCTTCGCTCTCACCTTATATCACCGCTGGTGTCGGCTATTTTAAATTTAATCCACAAGCAAAATTATATTCCAATTGGATTGACTTGGAACCTTTACATACCGAGGGCCAAGGGTTTGTAGAGTTTTTAGACAGAAAACAATACCAGCTGACTCAAATTAATTTTCGAATTGGTGCAGGATTAAAATATGAACTAACGCCTGCCATCAATTTGAGAGCAGAATTGGTTGCCCGTATTTTAAAAACCGATTACCTAGATGACATTAGCACAAAATACATAGACCCTAAATTATTTTCCAAATATTTAACCGGCATCCAATTGAACAATGCTCTTGCGCTCAATGACAGGAGAAGTAAGTTCAATCCTGCATTTCCTATTAATCCAAACGGTGGGCAACGAAGAGGCAATCCACTCAATAATGATTCTTATTTCACCTTCAATATTAAAATAGGGGTTACCATTGGAAGAGAAAAAATTAGCCGAAGGGGAACTTATAATTATTAAAAAAGGTGTTGAAAAAATTCAACACCTTTAAATATTATTTTACTAAAAAATGAAACTACCCCTATAACATTTTTTTAATTTCTTCGATCAACTCGCCTTTGGTAATTGCAATCCCCATAATTTTATTATAAGGTTTAGCATCCACGAAATAGACATCTCTAATAATTTTAACAAGTTGGCCATTGTTAATTTCAGGAATTAATACATGGTCAAAGTTTTTCAGTATTTCACCTAAGTTTTTAGGGAAAGGGCGAATGTAGCGCAGATGTGCATGTGAAACAGCATGGCCCTCTTGTTGCAATTCCTTACAAGCACTTTTAATAGCACCGTAAGTACTGCCCCAGCCCAGAACCAACACCTTGCCCTTATCAACACCGCTGTCCAATTTTTGCGCTGGAATGTAATCAGCTATTAGGTCAATTTTTTTCTGCCTTGTCTTCACCATGTGTTGGTGATTGTCTGAATCATAACTAATATTTCCTGTCAAGTCTTGTTTTTCCAAACCACCCACTCTATGTTCAAGACCTGGAGTACCAGGGATCGCCCAAGGACGAACTAATTTTTCATCTCTGTGATAAGGCTGGAATTTTCCATTCGCATCGAAATAGTTTTCATTTTTTTCGGAAGCAAAAGAAACTTTAATTTCTTGTAAATCAGCAGCAACAGGGAATTTCCATGGTTCGGCACCATTGGCAATATAACCATCACTCAAAAATATTACAGGCGTCATGTGTTGAACACTAATTCTCACTGCTTCATAAACTGCAGCAAAACAATCGCTGGGAGTAGAGGCAGAAACTACCGGCATCGGACACTCGCCATTACGCCCATAATAAGCCTGCAACAAATCACTTTGTTCTGTCTTGGTAGGTAACCCTGTACTAGGTCCACCTCTTTGAACATTAATAATCAGCAACGGTATTTCTAACATCACCGCAAGCCCCATCGCCTCTGCTTTCAATGCCATTCCTGGTCCGCTGGTAGTGGTAACACCCAGGCTACCACCATAACTAGCACCAATAGACGAAGTAATAGCAGCTATTTCATCTTCCGCCTGAAAAGTCTTGATTCCGAAATTTTTATATTTACTCAAGTCATGCAAAATATCACTTGCAGGAGTAATGGGATAACTTCCTAAAAAAAGCTGAAGTCCACTTTTTTGTGATGCCGCTATCAATCCATAAGCAAGTGCTTGATTACCCATGATAGAACGATAAACGCCTGACTCCATCTTAGCTTTTTCAACCGTATAGCGAGTAGTAAATGTTTCTGTAGTATCTCCGTAATTATATCCAGCCTGCAATGCTTTGACATTACTTTCAAATATCTCAGGTTTTTTACCAAATTTATCTTTGATGAATTGGATGGTGTTATCCATTTCACGATTGTACATCCAATATAAAAAACCCAACACAAACATATTTTTTGCGCGGTCTTTTTCCTTCATACCCATGGTGAAATCCTTCAATGCTTCGCGAGTCATTTTGGTAACATCCATTTTGATGAGCTCATAACCCTCTAGGCTATTGTCTTCTAGCGGATTTCCTCCTTCTGGGTAATTGGCAAGACGCAAGTTTTTAGCATCAAAACCTTCTATGTTCGCGATGATTACACCACCTGATTTTAATCCCTTCAAATTTACTTTTAATGCCGCAGCATTCATCGCTACCAACACATCACAAACATCACCTGGCGTAAAAATCCGATCACTACTAAACCGAAGTTGGTAGCCACTCACTCCAGGAAGAGTTCCTATTGGAGCCCTTATCTCTGCAGGAAAATCGGGGAAAGTTGCTAAGTCAATACCTAGCATAGCAGTGTTGTTGGTAAACTGACTTCCTGTTAACTGCATACCATCACCACTATCTCCGGCGAATTTTATTACCACTTCTTTTAAAACTTGTTCTTTGACACTCATATAATCAAACTTTAAAGATTACTGCAAGTTACTGTTAAATTAATTTTAATAATCAATGCGTAAAAACTTTATCCGACATCGTTATCGATGCTTGTTTTAATAAAACCAAGAAGCAGATTATTGATTAATCTTCTTTTTTAGCTTTCCTAGCATAAAAGACAGGACTATACTGGGTTTCTTGCTATATCAAAATCATCAAAAACTCCATCATTTGGCTCAATAACGCTTCGAATCGATTGTTATTAATTTACAAGGAGCATTTTAAAAGAACTTTGCTAATCTTTAACAACATAAATTATTTTAAATTGGGTATCATTTGTTAAAATGATTTAATTTTAGTTTCTAAAAAGTTAACTATGGAATTATTTAAATCTGGCAATCCCACACTTTCTGAAAAAGCATTTAAGAACACCCTGTACATTGATCAAAACAATTCAATGACGGTAAGGGGTACCCTAAACAAGTTTGGCTTTATGTTTTTAATGTTGATGGGAACCGCCTATTATTCTTGGAAAGAATATGCAGGAGGTGGAAACGTTCAACCACTTATTTGGGGTGGCGCTATTGGCGGCCTTGTAATCGCACTAGTGATTATGTTTAAGAAAGAATGGTCGCCCTATCTTGCGCCATTGTATGCATTGTTAGAAGGTTTGTTTATCGGAGCTATTTCTGCTTATTACAATGATGCCTTTGCAACAAAAATGCCCAACATCATTATGAATGCAGTTGGACTAACTTTTGGAACAGCCATCTCTATGTATTTTTTGTATAGCTTTAAAATTATTCAAGCAACTGAAAAATTTAAGGCCATTGTGTTTACCGCCACTGCTGGTATTGCAGTATTTTATTTAATAGCGATGGTAGTAAGAATGTTTGGAGTAGAAATGGCTTTTTTACATGAAGGATCATTGATGGGAATTGGTTTTTCATTGGTAGTAGTAGCCATTGCAGCATTGAATCTAATTCTAGATTTTGATATGATGGAAAGAGGTGCTGAGGCCGGTGCTCCTAAATATATGGAATGGTATGGCGCTTTTGGATTAATGGTTACCATCGTTTGGTTATACCTTGAAATACTTCGACTGCTGTCAAAACTTAGCAGCAGGAAATAATTATTTTAAATTCAACTAGCTATTTTTTTAACCAATTTTCAGTTCGCTTATTAAACGATTCATTGCTATGCTAAATTCAAGAAGAAGATTTATCCAAACAGCCTCCCTTGCGGTGGTGGGCGCTAGTTTAACACCGAGTGCTATATGGTCTTACCCAACTACTTTGGCAGATACCAAGCGATTGATTGGTATACAATTATATTCCGTGCGCGACGACATGAATAAAAATCCATTAGAGACCTTGACTGCTTTGTCGAAAATGGGTTATCAATATGTTGAGCATGCCAATTATGTAAACCGTAAATTTTATGGATGGTCTGCAGCGGAGTTTAAAAAAGTATTAGATGGCTTGGGTTTAAAAATGACTAGTGGACATACTGTAATGGCTCCAAACCATTGGGACAATGCTACCAAAAAATTTACGGATGAATGGAAGTTTACTGTTGAAGATGCAGCAACGCTGGGACAAATATTTGTTATTAGTCCTTCGATGGATCAAAAGCTCAGAAGTACTTATGATGGATTAATGACGCTGCTAGATATGTTTAACAAATCCGGCGAATTGTGTAAGGCTAATGGAATGAAATTTGGATACCACAACCATGAGTTTGAGTTTAGAACAAAAATAAATGGCAGTACCGTTTACGATATTATCCTTCAACATACTGATCCAGAATTGGTAGTTCATCAATTGGATATTGGTAATATGTATGGTGGTGGCGGAAGGGCAGCTGAATGGATTAAAAAATATCCAGGACGTTTTCAATCCCTGCATGTTAAGGATGAAATTAAAACCGGCACCGTTGAGATGAAAGATATTTACGAAAGTACGCTGCTTGGAACTGGAATCGTTGATCCAAAAGCTGTTGCTTTGTTAGCTAAAGAAATTGGTGGCTCACAACATTTTATAATTGAACAAGAGTCTTATCAAGGTCTGACTGAACTTGAATGTGCTAAGAAAAATTTAGAAATTATAAAAACCTGGGGGATTTAATTTTCCCTTCAGTCATAAAAAAAGTGCCGGCATAGCCAGCACTTTTTTTATGATCTGAATTTTGAAAACTATTCTCTTCCGTCCAATAAATTACCCAATCCACCTAAAACACTGCCTTCTTCTTTTCTAGTGGAACCACCATATTGCATGATACGTCCAGCCAGTCTACTGATTGGAAGTGATTGTAACCAAACTTTTCCTGGTCCTTTCAATACGGCAAAAAATAAACCTTCTCCTCCAAACATAAAGTTTTTAATGCCCTTTACCATTTCGATATCAAAGTCAACCTCTGATGTATAAGCAACCACACAACCTGTATCTACTTTTAGTATTTCACCAGGCAATAAATCTCTTTCCACAACAAAGCCACCAGCATGGGCAAATGCTAGTCCGTCTCCCTCCAATTTCTGCATTATAAATCCCTCGCCTCCAAAAATACCTGTCCCTAGTTTTCTTTGAAACTCAATTCCAATGCTTACTCCTTTGGCTGCACATAAAAAGGCATCTTTTTGTGCAATGATTTTTCCACCTAAATTTTTTAGATCAAATACGATAATCTTACCAGTATATGGAGAGGCAAAGCTTACCTTCTTTTTTCCTTGACCCACATTGGTAAACGCAGTCATAAACAAACTCTCGCCTACGAGTAAACGCTTTCCTGCACTAAATAATTTCCCCATAAATCCACCCGATTGCTCTTGGCTTCCATCACCAAAAATCGTTTGCATTTCAATGCCATTCTCCATCATCATAAAGGCACCGCTTTCTGCGATGGCAGTTTCATTAGGATCTAATTCAATTTCAACAAATTGGAGTTCTTCTCCGTAAATTTTGTAATCAATTTCGTGGTTGCTAATCATAGTAATTTTTTTATGAAGTTAATGTTTACAATTATTCGAAAACAAAAAAGCCGAATTTTAGTTCGACTTTTTTGTTAAAAAATTATTACGCTTACTAAAACCAGCTTTCATTCCACTTGTCATTGGAACCAATTCCCTTTGATTTTCTTCTTTTCACATTGCTACGATGTCTCCACAAAGCAACAATCATCAAAGGCATAAATAGCAACGTAAACGGAGGTATACCCAGCATACTAATCCATTTACCGCCAAACATTCTTCTCATGGGTCTTCTCAACCTTTCTGCAATCAAGTACATTGCAGGCACCATAATCAACGTCATAAAGAACGCAAAAGTTAAACCGAAAATAATAGTCCAGCTGAGCGGTTTCCAAAAGGTTGCATTGTCGCCACCAAAGAAAATATGAGGATTAAAATCTGCAAACATTTTTACAAAATCTACATTAAATCCAATTGCTAGTGGAACCAATGCAAGAATGGCGGCCAAGGCTGTTAGTAAAACCGGAATGATACGGGTTTTGCCTGCTTTAATCACCGCTTCCCTCGTCTTCATTCCTCTTGATCGCAACTCATCGGCAAATTCAATTACCAATATACCATTCTTCACTACTATCCCCGCCAAGCCAATAATTCCAATACCTGTCATGACCACCGATACTTCCATTTTAGTGATACCAAAACCTATCAATACACCGATTACACTAAAAATAATTTCTGTCAAAATAATAACCGATTTGCTGACAGAATTGAACTGCAAAACAAGAATAAACAAAATCAACAATAAAGCAATGACAAGCGCCTTCGATAAAAAAGCTCCCGTCTCTGCTTGTTGCTCCCCTTCACCCGTTTGACGTATCGTAGCATCTTCAGACTTATTGGTGAATGCTTCAATATGCTTTGCCAGCTGATCGTTGACTTCCGTAGGGGTGAAGCCAGACAATACATTAGAACGCAAAGTGATCACCCGCTTTAAATTTTTTCTTTTTACACTTCCCAAAGTACTAGTAAGATCCACCTTGACCAAACTACTAATAGGCACCCTTTTCACCACTCCGTTTGCTGCCATGTCCCTAAAAACAATTTCCATATTTAGCAAATCACTTAAACTTTTACGCTGCGGTTGCTGGTTGCGAATCTGAATTTTATATTCCTCTTCACCTTCTTTTATCTTGGAGGCCTCTTTTCCAAACAAGGCGGACCTTATTTGCATTCCTATCTGTGCGCTGCTTACCCCAGCTACCAATGCCCTTTCGCGATCAACGGTAAGCGTTATCTCAGGATTACTTAAATCTACATCCATCTTTAACTCCTCTACTCCCGGAATATTGATTGAATCGAGGTAGTTTTTTAACTTAACAGAAGTTTTAATCAAATCATTAAACTCATCACTCGAAATTTCAATATTGATAGGAGGCTCTGTTGGTGGCCCACTCTTTTCCTGATCTACTGAAATCTCAGTACCAGGTATTCCTTTTAACTCATTTCTTATTGCATCCAAGTAAGGTGCAGTTGAATTTCCATGCCGCTTTTCAAACTCTACAAAAGAAATTTGTAGTCTACCCAATTCACTTCTTGTAGTTCGATCTCCAGATTGTGGATCACTTGCTCCAACCGCTACGTTGGATATCACACTCTCTACTAGCGGATTGGATTTAGTTTTTGATACCCCTAATACTTTATTAATTCTATTCTCTAAAATATGCGTAACTGAGTCGGTATACTTTACCGAAGTCCCAACAGGCAACTTTAAATACACATAAATAAAATTAGGATCGCCTCTTGGGAAAAACACCACCGGCACTTTACGTACTCCAAAGAATATTATTGAAAGAAAAAATAATCCAATGGTTCCTAATAAAAGATATACCGGCCTCCAACCATTTAATGACCATTTTAATAAATTTTCATAATGATCCATAATCCATGGTAAAGCATTGTTTTGAAAACGATGAATGGCTTTATTCAATACATATTTATTAAACACCATTAACAAGGCGAAAAATAACAATAGGTTGCCAAAGAAATGTTGGATACTTCCCGGGTTAACCACATCAGTTCCTCTTACAATACCTTCTACTGAGGCATTCTGAATCATTCCAATAATATTAAAAATGATTCCAACGACAACGATAATCCAGAAAATTGGTTTGCGGAATAAAGATAAGGTGGATTTCTTTTCACCCTCGGGATGATTCATGAAATCAACCGCAAAAACTGGATTAATGATAAACGCTACTATCAAGGAAGCCGTCAAAGTAAAGATGAGCATAGTAGGTAGATACACCATAAACTTACCGATGATACCAGGCCAAAAAAGTAGTGGAACAAAAGGTGCTAAAGTGGTAAGTGTGCCCGCTAAAACTGGCAACCATACTTCTCCTGCTGCCATTCGAGCACTGTTTTGGGAACTGATTTTGCCATTGCCCTCTATAAAAATTCGATGCGTATTTTCAATTACTACAATCGCATCATCAACGATAATCCCAAGACCAAAAAGTAGCGCAAATAATACGATAAAATTTAAGGTGACATGTGCGCCTACAATCATATCCGCTGCAGGTAAAAACATGAATGCCACAAACATACTAAGCGGCACACTCAGTGCAACAAAGAACGCATTGGTAACACCCATAAAAAACATCAAGATAATTAGTACCAATATAAACCCTATCACAATAGAGTTTACTAAATCATGAAAGGAGGTTCTAGTTTGTTTACTTTGATCAGCAGTAATCACCACCTTTAGATCTTTAGGGAAATCTTTCTCCTGCATTTCCTTAACAATTGCCTTAACACCATCACTTGTTTCAATCAAATTTTCACCCGCTCTTTTAATAATATTTAACGTGATTACATTTTGACCATTTAAACGCGCATAACTTTCTCTCTCCTTAATCGTATCTCTCACCTCTGCGATGTCTTTCAAATAAATAGGAAAACCAGATGTATTTCTTACCAACACTTTCTCAATATCCGAAGCAGTTTTAAACTGCCCTTTCAATTGAATATTTCTCCGCATATTACCGAGTTCCAAGAGCCCACCGCTGATATCTAAATTTTCTCTATTCACCGCATTGGCAATATCATCATAGGTTACGTTGGCAGCCTGCATTCTATAATTGTCAACATTAATTTGAAACTCTCGTTCAGTAGCTCCTACCATGTCCAAACGATTCAACTGCTTGAGTTCTTCTATTTTACTCATTAAATCAGAAGCGTATTTTTCTAATCTCACTAGATCGTAATTGCCACTCACGTTTACATACATGATGGGCTGCTCACTTAAACTAATTTCTAAAGCCGTTGGTTCTTGAGTAAGGTCTTTTGGTAAATCTTTTTTTGCCTTGTCGATGGCATCTTTTATTTTTTGTAGCGCAACATCAGTTTTTGAACTTGTCTCAAACTCCACTGTAATAGCAGAATAATCTTGCTGAGAACTACTCGTTACTTTTTTAATTTTAGCACCTGTAATTCCTTTGATCTGCTTTTCGAGCGGCTTGGTAACTAAGTTTTCAATGTCTCGAGGCGAATTTCCTACATAAACTGTCTGCACATAAATAGTAGGAATTACAATATCAGGAAATTGTTCCTTCGGCAACGTTACAAATTGGTATACGCCTGCCATCGTTACAAATAACGTTAGTAAATAAATGGAAGTTTTATTTTTTATACTCCAGGTCGTAGGCCCAAATTCCTTGAACTTTTTTGCTAAATTGTCTAATACATTCATACAATTAATTTTATCGATTTCCTTGATAACATAATCCGCAGGAAAGATTTTTAACCTTTATTCCATAATAAATAAATGGAATTCAGGATATTATTATTTAAAAAAATATAGTTTTTCATTTCGTCAAAGAGTAACCCATTTAATAAAAAGACTGAGAGTTTCTTCAACTAATTCTAAAATTTACTTAACTGTTATCGACTGCCCCTCGTACAAACTTTGAAAGCCTGCATTGATTAGCACATCGCCTTCTTTCAAACCAGCCTTCACTTCTAACATTTCTCCATTGATGTATCCAATAACGATTGGTCGCTTGCGAGCCACCATTTTACCTGATTCAGTGGTTGCTACCATAACAAATTTTCCATTGTCATCATTTTGCAAAGTACCGATTGGAATATTGATAACATTCGCTGCGCTGTAATCCTTAATTTTCATCAGCGCTATTTGATTGGGTTTAATTAACGGATCAGAAGGTAATTTTGACTCTACAATAAAACCTCTTGACAAGGGGTCAATGGATGCCCCTACGAAAGTCAACTTTCCTACAAAGGTCTTATTAATATCTTGCACAAAAGTTTCAATCGGAGCGCCCTTTGAAATATTGGGTAAATAATTTTCAGGGATATTTCCAATCACTTTAAGAAGGCTATTGTTTACAATTTTAATCTGTGCAACCCCTAAAGCACTCATTCCTGTAAAAATTTCTCCTACCCGAATATTTACTTCATTTGCAATTCCATCCACATCACTAACTACATTGGTAGTCTTAAGTTGTTCTTGAATTGTTTTTACATTTTCCTCTGTAGCTTTCAACTGATTTTCTAAGGTAGCCACATTATTTTTAGCAGTTATTACCTGTACTTCAGATCCAATGTTTTGATCCCAAAGATTTTTTTGACGCTGATAAATATTGTTCGCGAAAGACAATTGTGTCTTTATTGATTCGATTCCTTGTAACGCGGCCGCTACATTCTGACGAACAATCGCATCGTCCAATTTCATTAATAACTGACCTTTTTTTACATAACTACCCTTTTGTACAAAAATTGCTTTCACCTGACCAGGAGCTCCTCTTGGAGTAATGATACTAATATTTTCAGCATCAATTTTGCCTTGCAGTTCAATGAAATGATCAAAATTAGTAAGCTGCAAGGTTTGTACCGATACCAACTTTGGCTTTTGTGCACCAGCATTGCTTGTATCCAATAAATCAATCTCTCCCTCCATTTTTTTTATTTGCTCTTCCAAAGTGGTTTTTTGAGATTTCAATTTTTCGAGTGCTGCCTTCTTCTCGCCTAATGCCAAACCATTTTCTTTACTGTTGCTTCCACAAGAAGATAATAATAGAATTGCCAAAGCGCTGAGTACTAAATATTGTTTCATCGATTGTTGTTTATTTTTTTATTATTAGTTGTTAACTTTTATTTTTATAGATCCTTATAATTTTCCAGCTGCTTTTAAATAATCAATCTTAGCTGAAATAGCGTCATACAATGCCCCGTAATAATTATTTTGAGCAACCTTTAATTCGGTTTGAGCATTGTATATTTCCTGATTACTTCCTAAACCTTCTGTGAATTTCTTTTGTGT
>Ga0209829_10003456_pt1 | contig 11511 bp, 9 predicted proteins | sample C_140205_EF_Meta_FD_187311 | JGI IMG/M metagenome (GOLD analysis project Ga0209829, IMG submission 187311) | Freshwater microbial communities from Lake Croche, Canada to study carbon cycling - C_140205_EF_MetaG (SPAdes) (version 2) | ecosystem: Environmental > Aquatic > Freshwater > Lake... | reverse complement strand
TTCGCTTTTATGTAATTGTGCTAGAGCGTGATCTGCAGTGTCAGTGTCATCTAATTCGCCCGCTTCAATCGCCAACATGCGAGCGCAATCCATCGAAACATTTCCAGCACCTATTACAACGGCAACTTTGCCGGAAAGATCAACCTGAAAATTTTCATAATCTGGATGTCCGTTGTACCAAGGAACAAATTGCGATGCAGAAATAGAGTTAGCTAGGTTTTCGCCAGGGATTCCTAATCTTTTACCAATCGCAGAACCAGTGGCCATTATTACCGCATCATATTTCTTCGTTAAATCCGCGAGGGCTACATCTTTCCCAAGTTCGACGTTTCCAAACAATCTAAAGTTTGGTTCAGATGCGATCTTCTCAAACACCTTTGCCACAGTCTTAATCTTCGGGTGATCTGGCGCAACTCCTGAACGCACAAGCCCCCAAGGAGTTGGTAGACGTTCGATCATGTCGATTGTGAAAGTTAAATCTTCAGTAACAGAATTTTGAAGTGCTTGTGCGGCAAAGTAACCAGCTGGTCCAGCGCCAACAATTGCGATTTTGTATTTTCTAAGCACGGGCCAATACTAGAGCAGAGATAAAACTCTTTGGCTTTATCTCTAAAAGAGCATTACTGACTTTAAGCGCATCACATAGCAGTGAGGGATTTTAGCTATTAGTAGGCTCGAATTGGGCGAACATAAAGACTCCATGCATTTGAACCGCCCGCTCGGAAACCCTTCTCCTTGTGGTTAGTAGTTCCATCGGAAGGTGAGTAGAGGCTGTTAAAGAAATATGCAGTAACAGCATTCCGCTCGGAGGAAGTCCAATATCCACTATTCGCACCACTCCAAAAAGTAAACTCTGATGGAATGGCAGTTCTACTTACGTTGACAGCACAAGCTTCGTAAGAAGCGGGTACTGCTTGGGTGCCCTGAACCCAATAACACAACTGATTCATCTCGGCTGCCGATGGTAAATACCAGTCAGACTTGCCACCACCGGTATATGCACGCGCACGATAACCGGCAGTTAAACTGCTGTCTGAAGTCGCGGCGAGGGCAATTGAATTCTTGTAACCAACGCCGATTTGGCTTAATGGATAAACATCAGCAACCTGAGCCCAAGGATCGCCTACATTTGTAATTCCAGGTACATCATAAACGTTGCCATTGGCTACTGAACATGAAGCTGGAACCGTAACTCCGTCACATGTATAAAGAGAAGAACTCAACCATTGAGCTTTCCCACCATCGGAGGAAGATCCCGCTGTCCAAGTTTTTGGTGCAACTTCTAGATAATGGCAAAGTCCACCGGTTGGACTTCCAGTGTTAGAAAAGTTGGTTCCACATGGGAAGCCATCTTCATTGATATAGAAGATTCTTCCGCCGCCTGCTCCAACATCACCAATCATAATTGGTGAAGCATCAACAAAGACTGTGTTTAAAGATGAAAGATTGCCACCAACTGAAACTTTAAAATAATAATAACCTTGTGATTGACCACCATTCGCCGAAACGGTAACTGTTGAGGCGCTCGAAGTAAGGTTTGTCGCAGAAGCGGTTATTCCAGTTGGGGCAGACGCAGATGTTGTGCCATCAGATTCAAGCCATAGAATGCTGACCGCAGTGCCATCATTAAGGCTGTATGTGGTTACTGAATAAGTTGCAGTTCCTTCCACTCTACCTTGAAGAGAACCTGACTGTGCAGAAACAATAAAGGATCCAACTGCAGTACTCTCGATAGTAATTCGATAGAGATCGCCTGCGCTCACTGGTGAACTTGCTGAGTTGAAAGTCAAAGTAAATCCGGTGCCATCAGTTGAACCTATCGTCACACCGGTAGGTGAACCTGCCAGCCCAAATGAATCACCCATATCAGTAACTTCTACCGAAGAGACTCCACTTACTAGATTCAGAACGCCACTTTCGCCGTAACCCTTAATTGTGAATGTTTTTCCGTAGCAATGTTCACTTGAGCTATCGATACCAGAAACAACTATTGTAGAAAGCGCAAAAGATCCACCCCCTGAGTCGTTTGCAAAATGTGAAGTTGGGGTTACAGTAATTGAATCATCGCACGCACTTGTTTGTGCTACGCCTTGACCAAATTCAACTGGACCGTTGTTGTTCAAATTGATACTTGCAGCTAACGTCGAACCAAGAGTTATCACGCCCACTATCGCACCGATGCCAAGGATTGATTTAAATGCCTTGTTTCCTGATTTACTTCGACTTGAACGACTCAAAGAATTCTTATCGTCGAAATTAAGTAGTGACATTGATTTTCTCCTTTGGGGCAAGCAGTCGTTGCCTGTAATTCACCCACAGAGGCTATTGAAATGAATTTGCGTTCTCGTATAACTGTCACATTTCGGGCTTAGAGGGAACATTTGTGACACTTTTGCCGATAGTTCTTCACCAAGAGTGGGAAACTTAGATATGAGACCAACTCGCCTTTTATATGTCGAAAATGACCCAGCGCTTCGCAGAATTTTGGGTGAGATTCTTGGAAGATCTCCCGAACTTGAACTAATTGGAAGTCTCTCCGGCTCGGATGAAGCGATGAATCGAGAGCTTGTAAAGAGGGCGGATGTTGCGCTTATAGATTTCTCGCTTGATCAAAATGGTTTGAATGGCATAGAGCTTGGAATTGCACTTCGAAACATAAATGAATACATAGGAATTTGTATCTATTCTCAATTTAGCGTTCAGCAAATGATTAACCGAGTTCCAATTAGTATGCGAGAAGCTTGGTCCTTTTTCGATAAATCAGCGGATATGCAATTGAGTGACTATCTAAAAATAATTAAAAATACTGCTTTAGGCAAGGGAAATTGGGAAGAAGTTCTAAAGCAAAAGAACGAAGCCAAAGAGACAGAGTCTTCAATTTTCTTCACACTTACTCCTCGCCAGCGTTCAATTTTAACGCTTAGCACTCAGGGCAATAGCCCACAAGAGATAGCAAAACAACTTGGAATTAGCTATTCCTATGTACGCAAAGAGTTATCAAGAGCATATTCAATACTTCTACCAAATGCGGACCAAAGTTCTGACTTAAAGACTGCTGCAGTACTCAAATATATGGAACTTTTGAGGCAATCTTGAAAAAATTCAAGCTCAGCAAGATATTTAGCTTCCTTGGCCCTTATCCCTACAATCCATATTTTATTTTTCTTTTCTTCTTTGCGCTGTTTTTCTCTCGCTATGTTCCTATTGTCGCTGATCAGCCGCAGGGAAGTGCAAGATGGCAAGCTGGCGGATTGATAATGCTTCTTGCTTCATTTCCAAGTTTACTTTTTGCTTTAATGGCATATCTAATTCAGAAATATCGTTTCTGGAGTAGTTCCAATTTTTTCTACTACGTATTGGAGCTCGGGTTTGGTCAATCTATTCACTTCATTGTTAGCCCTTATATCCAAAGAATTTTGCGAGATGCTCCAAGAGTTAAATCTAAGGCCCCAGTAACTCTAATAGGGCTAACCCCAAACATATTCTTTGCTTCGCTTTTTCTCGCCATTATTGTTTTTGCCCTTATGCATCGCGCAGAGCGAATTATTGCTTTGCGGCTAACTGATGCTGATGATTTAGTTAAACGCCTAGAATCAGATAGAGAAGAGCTAATTAAATCCGATGAGGAGCTCAGGCGTCAGACTTCACAATTTTTGCACGACCGCGTGCAATCAGAGCTAATGGCTGTTGGAATTAAACTTCGGTCAGTTGCAGAAAAAACAGAAGTGGATGTAAGTGCGGTAATAAATCAAGCAATTACCCGTCTGGAGAAGACAAGAACTTCAGATTTAAGAAATTTAGTACAAATCCTGGCGCCAAATTTCGAGACGAATGGTCTTGCACAAGCCCTCCAAAATTTGAGCTCCCCCTATCAAGCAACGATGTTGGTATCGATTGAAGTTGATGAAGCTACCGAAAAGTTGGATTCAAAGATTTTGCTCGGAATTTTTCGCATCGTTGAACAATCACTTCTCAATTCGCTTGTGCATGGACCAGCAAAACAAATTTCAATTTCAGTCATAAATCAGCCGGGCAAAAATATCGAGCTGATCGTTCGAGATAACGGGCCCGGAGCAAATCTTGAAAAAATCGGGTTTGGCGTCGGATCGGCAGTTATCGATTCTTGGGTGAGTATGTTGAAAGGGCAGAAAGAAATAATTACTTCTCCTGGAACTGGATACCGCCTGCAAGTACTTTTACCAATTTAGAAATTCTGGCGGAGACGAGGAGATTTGAACTCCTGAAGGGTTTAACCCCTTACCTCGTTAGCAGTGAGGCGCACTCGACCGGGCTATGCGACGTCTCCTTGTGCTAAGTGAGTTTACACGCTCATTAGACCTTCTACCTAAACGTAATTTTCGCTAATTTAAGGGTAAAACTAGGGCAGATTAATGGCCTTCTTCGTATTCTTCCGTGAGCCTCATCAACTCTTTTATTGAGGTCGCATGAAATGTTGCCTTGCTCCACGCTTCGGAATATCCATCGAATTTGCCAGCAATCTTGCTGTTCGATAAATCTGCCCCGCGCTTCTTTAACATTCGAAGTATTGATGTCTCCCAATTTTGGGTTAAGTGACCATCCCTAGGACCACGTAGTTCCAATACTTCCCAGCCTAACTTTCGATGATTTCCCAGGCGATCGACATATGCCGAATACTCTTTGCCACCTAAAGTCTTAACAAAAACTCTTCCGGGACTGTTAAGACATTTCTTAATCACGTGGTGATTAGTAATCAGCGTTGATCTTCAGCAAATGGAGCTAGCGCTTCTTCGATGTGCTCGCCGCAACCAGCCCAGGTAGCTTTTCCGCACTTATCGCATCGAACTGCACTACACATATCTACCTCGAATCTTTCTAGTGGACCACTGGCTGGTCGGAGGAAATCCAGCCAAGAATTCCATCAGTTAAATGGTAAAAAGAATTAAAACCAAGTTCGGTCATTCTATTCATCGCCGTGACAGACCGCACTCCAGAGCGACAATAAACGGCGTAGGTGGATTGGCGATCGAGTGCTCCGACTTGGGCATCAAAATCTTGCGCATAAATATCAATATTGATCGCGCGTTCAATATGGCCAGCGCTGAATTCATCAGGTGTGCGCACATCCAAAACCACAACCGCTGGATCTGCGATCGCTAAAGCAAATTGTGAAGCGCTCTGTTCCATCAACTTTCCTTCGCATCATTTGTGGTGAAGCTCATATAGATAAGCCTAGTGCAAGCACTCATAGGAATCTAAAAGCTCCCTATTGCATTTGATCCAAGGGGAGAATTAGCAGTGGAGAAAAGGAGAAAACCCTATGAACCCTCTATCAATTGCTAGATGGCAGTTCGCCATCACAACTGTTTATCACTTTATTTTCGTACCGATCACTATCGGTTCTGGATTTCTAGTAGCTGGTTTGCAAACCGCCTGGTTTAGAACTCATAAAGAGAAGTACCTACGCGCAACTAAATTCTTTGGAAAGTTATTCCTTATTAACTTCGCCATCGGTGTAGTCACAGGCATTGTGCAAGAGTTCCAATTCGGAATGAACTGGTCTTCTTACAGCCGCTTTGTTGGCGATATCTTCGGCGCACCTCTCGCTATGGAAGGTCTCCTCGCATTCTTCTTGGAGTCCACCTTCCTCGGTCTCTGGATCTTCGGATGGGATCGCTTATCTAAGCGAATGCACCTTGCCACAATCTGGTTGGCCGCTACTGGAACTTTGTTCTCCGCCTATTTCATTTTGGCAGCAAATGCATTTATGCAGCATCCAGTCGGATATGAAGTAGTTAATGGTCGCGCCACATTGAAGAATATTTTCACGGTGCTCTTCCAGAACACAGCAGTCGCAGCGTTCTTCCACTCCATCCCATCCGCATTCCTGACGGCCGGCGCTCTCTTTGCTGGAATCTCAGGTTGGATGATCGTGCGTGGGCGCGATGTTGAAGTTGCTCGTCCAGTTTTGAAAATTGGTCTAGTTACCGTTGTCATCTCATTCTTGATCGTCGGAGCTTCCGGTGACTGGGATGCTCGCATTATGACTAAGCAACAACCAATGAAGATGGCTGCCGCTGAAGCGCTCTATGACACTCGCGCTAATGCTCCATTCTCCGTTCTCACTGTTGGATCACTAGATGGTTCTCGTCCCGTCTTCTCCATGGGACTTCCATCCGTTCTCTCCTTTATGACTACTGGTGATGTGAACGGAACTGTTGAAGGCATTAACAATCTGCAGAAGGAATACGAACAGAAATATGGTCCTGGCAATTACAAGCCAAATATTCCTCTTGCATACTGGTCATTCCGTTTAATGATTGGCTTCGGTGCACTCGCAGCGTTGCTATCACTCATGGTGTTGTGGCTCATGCGTAAAGGCCGCCAAGTACCTGGTGGAAAGTGGTTTGTACGCACCATGATCGCCCTTCCATTCCTTCCAATCTTGGCTAACTCTTTCGGTTGGATCTTCACCGAAGGCGCTCGTCAACCTTGGATCGTATTTGGATTAATGAAGACCAGTGATGCTGTGAGCCCACAAGTAAGTGGCGGCAGCGTGCTCTTCACCTTGGTCGCATTCACTGCGCTCTATGGCGTGCTTGCTGTAATTGAAGCTGGACTCTTCTTCCGCACCATTCGCGTCGGTACTGAGAAGCCAGTTGAGCATAAAGAAAATGACAAGCCACTAGCGATGGCCTACTAGGACCGGAAAGGAATAGGTAAAGAAAATGTCATTAAATACATTCTGGTTCATCACCATCGCCGTTCTGTGGATCGGCTATTTCATTCTCGAAGGTTTCGACTTTGGCGTTGGAATCCTGCTTAAAGTTGTTGCGAAGAATCAACCGGAACGCCGTGCGATTCTTACAACTCTTGGACCAATCTGGGACGGTAATGAAGTCTGGGTACTCGTCGCAGGAGGCGCCACATTCGCTGCCTTCCCTGAGTGGTATGCAACTCTCTTTAGTGGTTTCTATCTACCGCTCTTCTTGATCTTGGTATCTCTCATTGTTCGTGGTGTTGCATTTGAATATCGCAGCAAGTACGGATCAATGGATTGGCGTAATCGTTGGGATAACGCAATTGTTGTTGCCAGCTTCGTTCCAGCACTTTTGTGGGGCGTGGCATTCGCTAACATCGTTCGCGGTGTTCCACTTGCAAACATTGGCACGCCTGCTCATATTGAGTACACCGGTGGATTCTTCAATCTCTTGAACCCATATGCACTTCTCGGTGGACTCACCACACTCTTCCTCTTCGTCACACATGGCGCATTCTTCTTAGCGCTTAAGACAGAGGGTGTTATCCGTGAGCGTTCCAACGCACTGGCAAAGAAGACTGGCCTTGTTACTGCTGTTCTCGCAGTCGCATTCCTCTCTTGGACAATGATCAGCCTTACCCACAAGACACTAGTTGTTGTTGGTAGCGCAATCGTTGTTGTTGCTTGGCTTGCGGCACTTGGCGCCAACATGAAAGCTCGTGAAGGTTGGGCCTTCTTCTTCTCAGCAGTTACTACGGCTTTTGTAGTAATTACGCTCTTCGCTGGCCTCTATCCAAATGTGATGCCAAATATTGATGCTGGTGGAGTTGGACTCGATATCTTCAACGCCTCATCTACTCCATACACGCTTAAGGTAATGACAGTTGTTGCCTTAGTGATGACCCCACTTGTTCTGATCTATCAAGGTTGGACATATTGGGTCTTCCGCAAGCGAATTAATCCAAACCAGATCTACAAGCCAGAAGTTGGCGTATTGGACTCTATTAATTCGTGAAACCTCTAGATCCGCGGCTGCTTCGCTACGCGCGAAGTAGCCGCGTTTATCTTTTCCTGACAGTTGTAATCGCAATTACATCTGCAGTATTTACTATTACACAGGCTTATTTATTGACGAAAATTATTGTTGGCATCTTCCAGAAGCACGCAGATTTTGCTGGAATTAAAAGTTCATTGATCGCACTTATTGCTGTATTCATCGCCCGCACAATTTTGAGTTACTTCACCGAATGGCTGGGTGCTATCGCATCCTCCCGCATGCGCAACGAATTGCGCCTCCAATTGCTTAATAAAGCGCTCACTACAGGAGCCGGTACCGTCAATGAGATGGGTTCGACGCAGCTCTCCGTACTTGCGACCCGTGGAATCAATAATCTAGATGGGTACTTTGCCAAATTCATTCCGCAACTTTTTATTGCCTCGATCGTTCCGGTCATGGTCGGCATCACCATTGCTACCGAAGATATGCAATCGGGAATTATCGTTCTATTTACGATTCCACTCATCCCGATCTTTGGCGCCATGATCGGTCGATACACGGCCGCTGTAACGATGAAGCGCTGGAAGAGTCTAGAAATCCTTAGTGGGTACTTTGCTGATCTTCTAAAAGGTATGAGAACGCTCAAAGTTTATGGACGCGCTGACTTGCAGACCGAGAAACTCAAAGCAGTCGGTGCGGAGTACCAGGCAGAGACGATGCGAGTACTCAAGATCTCTTTCCTCTCATCGCTTGCACTTGAATTAATCGCCACCCTCTCAGTTGCACTGCTCGCAGTGTCGATTGGTCTGCGATTGGTGAGTGGCTCACTCACATTGAGCGTTGGGTTATTTATTCTCATCATCTCCCCCGAGGTCTATTGGCCAATTCGCCAAGTCGCAGGCTATTTCCACGCTGCCGCAGATGGAATTGCAGCTTTCAATCAGATTTATGCGATTTTAGATAACAAGGAAGTGGTCGGAACCATAAAGATCGAGGGTATCTCCGCCATCTCATGGAGCGCAATCACAGTCGAATATCCCGATCGCACTTCGATTCATATTCCGGCTGGACAAATTAAGAGCGGTGAATTCCAGGCCTTAATCGGTGCATCTGGATCTGGTAAATCAACTTTGGTAAAAATTCTGCTGGGGTTCTTATCGCCCACATCTGGCGAAGTTTCAATCAGCACGTCGCAAGGAACTTTTGCGTTAGAAGATATTGATCCGACATCACTTCGCTCACTGATCTCCTGGTTACCACAAGATCCACATTTTGCAATCGGAACAATTTCGCAGGCACTTCGCCAAGTTTCACCATTAGCAACTGATGCTGAACTCACTCAGCTTCTGAGCGATGTCGGATTGGATTTGGCCGACCTCAATCACGGTTTAGATACCGAGCTCGGAAAACTTCAACAAGGGCTATCTGTTGGACAACTTCGCAAAGTGGGATTGGCTCGGGCAATTTTGAAGAAATCGCCAGTGCTCATTCTCGATGAACCATCAGCATCAGTCGATGATGCGAGCGAGGCGATCATCTCGCAATTAGTGCAGCGCGAGGCAGCCAACGGCCGAATCGTTCTTATGATCTCCCATCGACCACTTCTTGCAGATGCCGCGCACACCACAATTGATATGGCGCGTGCGCGATGAAGAAATTACTGCTCGCAATTCTGCTCAGTGCCGCTTCACTGCTCTCGGCAATCGCACTACTTGGAACAAGTGCTTGGCTGATCTCTATGGCCTCCACTCGTCCCCCAGTAATGGTGCTCGAAGTGGCAATTGTTGGGGTACGTACATTTGGCATCTCGCGTGGTCTCCTGAAATACACCAGCCGAATTCTGGAGCATCAAGGTGCGCTGACAATTCAAAGTAATTTGCGAGTACGCATCTATGAGAATTTCCTAGCGATGAAGAACGCGCAACTTCTAGATATCCGCAAAGGAGCAATTCTCCAACAAGTAGTTAATGATGTTGAGACGCTTCAAGATCTCTGGTTACGGGTTGGATCTCCATGGGCTTCGGTGATCTTGGCCGGATGCGCTGGAGTCAGTATTACTTATTGCTTATTGCCTTCAGCCGGCCTGATTCTCGGAGGGCTATTTCTCTTTGCTGCTCTCATTGTTCCCATCTTCTCCTCCTTCGCTGCTGGTTCTCGCCAGCAGCGAAATTTGGAGAGTGAGATCTTCGATGAGATTCTGCAAACCTCTGAATTAATTGAAGAGTCGCTCGTTTTTGGTTTCAGCAAAGATTTGATCTCACAGATCGATAATCGCCAAAACCAGATAGCTCGAATTGAGCGATCAAATGCCAAGCGAGCAGGGCTTGGTGCAGCGCTCTACACAAAGTGGCTCGGACTTACTGTGGTCATCATGATCATCTCCGCCCTTAACGCTTTTCAAGAGGGGCGATTGGCTGGGGTAAATGTCGCCGTCATTATCTTGTTGCCACTTGCAATATTTGATGGGCTTAGTTCGTTACCAGTTGCATTTTCACATTTGGCACAGATTCTCGATGCCCGCACCGCTTTGAAACCTACTCTCAAGAAAATTATTTTTGAAAACCCACCTAACAGGGAACTTTCCCATGATCACTACATTCTTGAAATTCTCGATGTTCAACCAATTCGCGATGGAGTGACACTCCCTCAATTCACTGGTGTCGCACAACCAGGTCACCCACTAGTTATTCAAGGAAAGAGTGGCGGCGGTAAATCTTCATTGCTCAGTGCATTGATTGGCGAAATTGAATTCTCGGGTCAAATTCTGATTAATCATGAAGATCTATCGCACTTTGATTCCAATATCTTCACCACCATGTTGCAAGATGATCATCTCTTTGCAACTTCAATCCGTGAAAATATTAGGATCGGCAATCCGGATGCCCGCGATCGCGAGATCGAACAAGTCCTAGAGATCGTGGAGTTAGCCGAACTCCTTCACACTCTTCCCGATAGGCTCGATACGCTGGTCGGCAATCTTGGCTACAACTTCTCGGGCGGTGAGAAACAACGAATCAAGCTGGCCCGAATGTTGATGCGCAATACCCCGATCTATTTGCTCGATGAACCTTTTGAATATCTAGACCATTTCCAGGCTGATCGCCTCGCCAAAAAAGTACTTAAAGTCCTATCGACAAAAACCGTCGTCATGGTCTCGCATACTTATTAAGCCTCTATTAGGCTGAGGATATGAACGGTAAAGACGTCCCTCGCGCCCACGATGCTCCTACTCCACAAGGATGGGCTGAATTTATGAAGACGGGATGAGCACCGTTTGTAATACTGATGTTGCCCTTATTAATGGTTTCCGAAACAGCACAATTTCAAAAAGAGCGGAGGGCGAGGGATTTGAACCCTCGAAGGTTTCCCTTGCCGGTTTTCAAGACCGGTGCACTCGACCGGGCTATGCGACGTCTCCAAGTGGTGAGGGAAGTTTACAGGGAAAACTCCCCTGATATTACGACAGGTGTATTGCTCTACTGGCTCGATCGCTGGTTCTCTCGATGAAACGAGCGTTGGCTTCATCGCTGCCCCGTGCCCAAATCTCTGCATCTTCGATGCTCTTGCCATAGGCGTGATGTCGAGCGATCAATCTAGCGATGCGGATTTCTTCAGCGATGTTTATGTAATAGGTGTGATCCAGTAGTGGAAAGACGCCCGACCAATTGTGATCGGAGGAGAATAAGTAATTTCCCTCAGTTATAACCACGCGAGCGTTCGGTAAAACAACCCCTTCGTTTTCGACAGATGCTTCGATTTCACGATGAAAGATGGG
>Ga0209829_10003455_pt1 | contig 11524 bp, 8 predicted proteins | sample C_140205_EF_Meta_FD_187311 | JGI IMG/M metagenome (GOLD analysis project Ga0209829, IMG submission 187311) | Freshwater microbial communities from Lake Croche, Canada to study carbon cycling - C_140205_EF_MetaG (SPAdes) (version 2) | ecosystem: Environmental > Aquatic > Freshwater > Lake... | reverse complement strand
TTTTATTATTTATTATTATTAATAATTTATTTAAATAATTATATATATATATTCAAAGTTTAATTCATTCAATTATTTAATTATTTATTACGAATGTCAGGGTTTTTTTCAGATATAATGTCGGATATGAAAGGAATGGAGCAGAACTTGCTGGGTCCTGACTATTTATATTGGAAACGCATTTTAAAACCATCTGATATGGGCATGTCAGACGATGGAAATTTTGGCGCACTTGCCAATGACATTAGCGGATTGATTAATTATGTAGAAGTGCTCGTTTCCGGAAAGGGTGGTTCTACTACAGGCGGCCCTTTAGGTGATAAGTTCTTTTTAAAAACGGGCGGGCAGTGCACAGATGTTGCATCTAATAAATTAGTCGATCGATACATTTATATTAATAATATTCCAAGTGGAAATATTCCATTTATATCATCAGGTCTGGGTGGAACTGACTTTACAGAATTTGAAGGGCTCATTCCTGGAACACTCAGTGATTTAGGAAAATTAAATCCGCTTAGTCTTTTCAAATCATTTATGATGGGCGAAAACCCGCCATGCATGTCAGTTACACTCGCAACAGTTACTCCTGTAACTGATGCGAATTTAAACGACACAGGACAGGATAACAAAGGGACTGAAACAAAGTATCTCGCAGTTGCCGACGTAAAAAATATGGACCCCTGCACATTTCCCAGTAAAACAAATCCGGCAGACCCAACACAAACATGCACAGAAACATTTATAAATTCCAAGTATGATGATTGTGATTCCGACTCGTCATCGTCGTCAAAACAAAAATCCAAATGTAAATATAAGTATTCAAAAATTCCAAAAATAAAAAAATATAGAAAAAATAAGAACAAGATGGGTAAAATTGCATCATCAGGAGAAATTGATTTTTCGAAATTACCAGATGACTTGTATGTAAAAGCATTTTATGCTTGCATAAGTATATTTTCTCTCTATGTCTTGTATCGATTCATTCAAAGATACCACAAGAAATAGAAATGGTAAATGATTACTATAAAAAGATACGGGAACTAGGGCTTGAACCTAGGACCTCGGAGTTATGAGCCCCGCGCGCTTCCTCTGCGCCATCCCCGTTAAGATGTACCACTCGTAGGTTTCGATCCTACCTTGCCTTTTAATGAGAAAGAGATAACCATCAAACTTTCGGACATTGTGAGTGTCTTGATTGTATTCGACGATAAGCTGCCGCCGTGGGAGTGGTTCTGGTGCTGTGTTTTATTATGTACGTCGCTTAGCTATGACGAACAGCTTCTGTAAAGCTGCTGAAGTAATGAATTCCCCCGACACGTTTCGATCGTGTGACCTCCGGCTCATAAGGCGATAACCATCTGTTTTTCGGATTTTTTCAAATCTTGTTGGCAACTGACGGTGTTTTACGGCGCGCTTCCTCTGCGCTACAGGGGATTGCAAGGGACATGCTGCGAAACGCAGTGCCTTGGGTCCCCTCTGACCCCTTGCCCAAGTTTAAAGGGAGGGGTTAAAGGGGAACCTAGGTTCCCTTTGGTTGCTCTATAGTGCCTTGATGCACCGATGCGAATCTGATGTGATAATTGTCCCCGACAGGTTTCGATCCTGTGACCTTCCGCTTATGAGGCGATAACCATCTTCATTTCGGACTCTTGCGAGTCATTGTGACTGACGACGGTGTTTGAGACGCTCTGCCGCTGAGCTACAGGGACTTTATTGGAACTACCCCTAATATTTCTTTATTTTTTTAAGCTGTTGATTGAAAGCCTTTTTTTTGAGACTTATCAAGATTCGAACCTTGGTTCCTTATATTTGAACTCTGAAGGTTTCCCACTTGACCATGCGCTCACGCCCGCACATGCTTATGATAACATCATGTTTATTCATATATGAACATGATGTTGAATTTTAATTGGTATTTCTAAAATACAAATAAATAATTAATTTTTCTTGTTTGTTCTTTTCTTGTTTCTTCTATTTTTATTTTTTTTCGACCTGTTTGCATTTCGTTTTTTGTATTTTTTTCTGCTTCCGCCACCTTGTTCCCTCTCTTCAAGAGTGGCATCAGCAGCAAGAGTATCATCAGCGAGAGTGGCATCAGCAGCAAGTTTGGCATTAGCAGCAAGAGCGGCGTTATCAGCAGCAAGTTTGGCATTAGCAGCAAGAGTATCATCAGCGAGAGTGGCATCAGCAGCAAGAGTATCAGCAGCGAGAGTGGCATCAGCAGCAAGTTTGGCATTAGCAGCAAGAGCGGCGTTATCAGCAGCAAGAGTATCAACAGCGAGAGTGTTATCAACAGCAGCAGCATTTGCATTAGCAAGAGCGGCGTTATCAGCAATGGGAACAATTTCCTGCATTTCAAATCCCGTAGTCCCATCATCTCCTTTTCCTTCTACTGAACCTGTAGAATCTTCTATTCCAACAAAATTTTTGAAGGTTGTTAAAATACCAGAAGAACTAGAATCAGCAGGTGACTCTAAATCTGGTGATTTAATATTAGCCTTGCACTTATCAAACTCGTCTTGACAATAAGCAGTATCTTTGACCCTTGGTTTAAACATATCAATAAATGATGAACCATCAAACAAACCACCTCCACGCATCTGGCGTCTACGTTGACGACGCGTCCTTCCATGTTTTGTTCTTTTATTTTTTTTTAAACTTCTTGATGCCATTTAATTAATAATACTGTATATAATTATATAATATTATTATTTATTTATTGTTAAAAAAATAAATAATAGTTCAAATAAAAAATATTAATGTAAGTAATTCACTTAACTAAGGAGCAAATATTTGACGATTTCCTACACCTGTGTAAATCGACCCTCCTCCTGATTTGAATGAATTATTTGCGCCCTTCTTTTTTGGTGCCACGCACCCTCCAGCACGACACCTTCGAATTGCTATATTTCGACTAGTTGTATCATTGCTTTTGAACGACATGGGCGCATTTGTTGCTAAACCAACCTTCATACTCCCTCCACCAATTGCATTGTTTTTCAGGCGCTCAATTCGCTGCGAACTGTCTTGTGGAAATGATATAGGTTTTCCAACTAATCCAACGCGTTTATGAGGCGGTATTTGATTAAAAGTGGTTCCAAAATTTCCACGAACATTTCCTGCAACTTTATTGTCTGTATTATTTGGACCATTTGGCTCCCCCTTGGTTTGAACAAATGCGCGCCGACCCATTGCAAACACGCTGTTATTTGATGACGGATAAAATTGTTGCGGCATTGGATTCACGCTAGTCAGCGTTGCATTATTTCCGAGCTGTTTTATTAGCACATGATTATCCGGAGGACCGTTGAAATTATACTTTAATTTAAATGCCATTTTATTTATAACTTATTGTGATATAATATATTATGCTTAATTAATATATTGTAATTTGTAATTATACATACTGCCGATATTTACCTCTTTATTTATAAAATAAAATAAAAAATTAATACCTTTTAGTTACCCTTATTAAAAGAACCTCTTGGATGCTCTAAATGCTGACTGAGAACCGCTGTTCAAATTTCCACCAAAACTCGAATTATTATAGTTGCGATTAGTCGCCTGAAGCTTCTTAAATGTGATATAATCTGAACTGTCGTACACATACCTCACATTGCACGTGGCAGACGGAATTCCTGTGTTATCAGGGTGAGGTTGAATTGCCCCCACCATTGATTTCCATCCGGTCAATCCGCCCCTTAAAGAACTAGTCTGTGTTGAACCACCTGAAGTATAATATTGACGATTCAATAAATCACCCGAATTGTTTACAGCGCGAAACGGTGTTGCAGCCACAGTTAAATTTTTTACAGTACCAGTTGCAGCAGAACCATTCCACGCTTCTCGCAATTTAAATCGCAGCATCTCACGCTCGCTTCCTCCTTCCGGACCACCGCTTCCTTGAGTACCTGAACCACCACCTATCAATTGTGCAGCATAGCCGTTAAAAAAACCTCCTAAAACCAACTTCATCTTATTTACTCGTTTATTTAATATATGATAATATTATATTATAATATAAATAAAATGAAATAATGAATATTTTATTAAAATATTATAAAAAAATGATTTAATAATACATATACACATAACATATACAAATATACAATGCAAACAATGATTAATTTCAATTTGGAACACGTGGTTCTTGCTTTCGAAGACGTTAATAAAAAAATTATGGATGTTGAAGATGGTTATACTCTTCAATATGATGTAGAAACTCATCATGGTTATGCAAATATTCAAATGAATGAAGATGAATTATTGTTGAAAGGTGTAATGCTGTTTGATATTTTCCACACGCCAAAAGACAGTGTTCAAACTACTGTTAAAATTCATAGGGATAAAAAAAGTGCCATTTTGCACTGTGAAACAACAGGAGATAATGATTTGGCGAATTTAGTAGTAAGAGAGATTTTGAAACGGTATTATGCCACCCTAAAAACCCTTGAATAAAAATAAAATATTTTTGTATAATATAATAACTAGTTTATTACTTGTAAAAATGGTTTGCATGAAAAGCTGCATTATTGCAACAATGTTCATCGTTGCAATGATTTTCACCATGTACAATTCAGACAGCACCTTGTCTATACAACAATTTACAGCTATTCTCTCCACAAAACAAAAAGCAATCTATAAAAAAATTACTGATGAACGTCGCAACATTTATTTCAAGGGGTTTGGATTAGGACTCGTCTTATCCTTTTTATTTCTATTCTGGAAAAGCGCAACCAAAAATTCATACAAAATAAATCGGTTTTCAACAATATGCGTTGTTGGCGCAATAACCTTTACAACTAATTATTTTTATTACATGCTCTCTCCAAAAAGTGACTGGATGATACTTCATATTGATGGAGACAAACAGAAACAGGCGTGGTTAAGCGTGTACAAGAAAATGCAATACAATTATCATTTAGGCGCAGTTTTAGGACTTGTGGGCGCATTTTTTATTGCCAACATGTTTTGCGACTAATATTCTGTTATATTATATTTTTGTTAAGAAGATAGGAAGAGAGACAGAGAGATAAACGAATTAAATAAATAATAATAAATATAATATTATTATTTATTAATAGAGATATTAGAAATTATATGCCCGCCACCCCCGAACCAACAACAACATGCATAAACACTTGTAATAACCAAAATAATAAATGCACATATTCAGACTATTCGACTTTTTTGAATTCTAAAACAACGTGCAAGCCAGTGAATCAAAAAACGTACAAGTCATATTCTAGCGGTGGATTTAAAGGAAGTAAAGGAAGTCCAAACTCATATTACAACTCAATACCCGCACAATTTTGCGCAAACTATGCCGATACAACCGAAACAAGCCCATATCTACGATACAGCGACTTTTCAAAGTGTTGTAAATTTGTGTGTAAAGGCAATACATCCACCACATCACAATGCCCTCCGTTTTCTTCCTCTTTTACAATTGATTATGCTCTACAAAATGCCATACCAGGCGCAATTGGATGTCCGTTGGATTTATCAGCGCCGCAAAGTGTATCACCAATTATAAGTGTGGGAACTCCGTCGGGCGGAGTATGGACTATAAGCCAACCAGGTGTACCTGGTGTAAATGTTCTTTTCACAATCGACTCATCCACTGGAGTGATTACTATTCCAAAGCGCGAAAGTCCACCGGCAATTTTAACCGGACCAGAACAAGGAACATATACAGTTACTTACACAGTTTGTGGATATTTGATACAATGGTCTGATGATTTGGGAGATTGTTAAAAAAATTAAATATTATTATTAACATAAAAAAAAATATCTAAATAAAATTATTTGGGAATCATTATGATATGACCTAAATCACTCTAATTTTTTTCTTTTAATTCATTATTCCGTCATAATTCTCGGCGCGATATTCATCGTCTGCAGTTCTTGAAACAGCAACTTGCATGAATACGGAATTTCAACCAGCGCAAAATCTGTCCGGTTGTCGCACATCTTGCAGCAATGAATGCCCAACGCGTCGTTGAATGCTGCGACCATTCCGCACTTTGCACACACATGCACCTGGTATTTATCGGAAACATCATACACTCGCTCGCGCGTGAATCGCGCAGCACCATGTGACACCATGCAATTGTGCGCAACGATTCCATTCGCAAGAAAGGAGTGCGTGTCTTCCACGCTAATGTCATACACGTGCTTCGGCCCCACATTGATTCGCGACACAACCGTTAAATTCATTGTGGGAAGTGAGGTACTTCGGCGATGTACGCCATACGCCGAACTTGATTCATCTTCATCATCTTCGCATTCTTCTTTATCATTACCAAATTTGTCTGCCATAATTATCGCATCAACATCAACTTTGCAACTGTCGTGTGTTTCCGCCTCATTTAGAAACCAGCTGAGTGCTCCAATTTTCTCCATGAATTGCTCCGCCGTTGGAAATGACTTGGATGTGAATTTTCCAAACTCTGTTCCTTTAATCAAATGGTCGGTAATGTCGTGCGTGCTCGGAATGGCATACTCATGAAGCAGCCCTTCTGTTTTCTTCAGCTCTTCTACTGCCTTGATAATGGCACTCTTTGTGGGCACAATCTTGTCCGGGTTCTTCGCTTTGATTTCCTTGAAATGCGTGATTTCATCAACACGATTTACCAGCCAATTGTGTTGACGGCAAACTTCTTCGCGCAATCGGCGATACGACACACCGGCTTCAAGACGCTGGGATTTATGGCAACAATATCGAAACCCGATTTTTTCAGAGAATGGAATAAGTTGTTCAATGGGGAGATGAAGCGTCAACTGAAAACTCCGATTCGTTGCATCGCTTTTATCTTTCAATTCGAATTTCTTTTTGGAGGAGGATGTTTCCCGAAAATTCTGAATGGTGGTATTATGAATGCCGCACTTTCCAAGCAGTTTCTGCATATCTTCAAACATTGTTTCCAACGATTCGCGATGCTCATGTGTCTTGGATTTTGAAAATGAAACGGATGTCATAACATCGCGCTTTCCCCTATGCAGCCCAAGAACACATGTGTGTCCGTCGCCGCCAAACATTCCACCAAGAAATTCACGAATAATGGGGCGAGGACACTTCTCATCCAAGATAAAATCAGGAAGTGTTGCCGGCTGATTTATTTTTCTTCCGCGCAATATTCCACCAAGTTGAAGAATATCGGCAAGAAACTCACTTGGAATACGAACAATATTACAGTTATTAGATTTGTATTTTTTTTGATAGATGTCACAAAACATAGTTATATCTATTAATATTGAATGTACATCAATCATGTGTCCAAGTGACACATACGCATTATCTGAACCACAACTAATACTTCCATCACTAATCAAAAGTCCGATTATGCGCGCAAATGCAAGAGTTCTCATATACTCTTTATAACTATCTGTCCTCAACGTTCGTGTTCCAAATGAAAGCGCCCAACCACCGCATTCCGCAATCTCATCCTTAAGTTTCATTATTGGATAAGTCACGCTGGTTTTAATCTTAGTTGCATTCATTTCAATGTCCTTCACTTTTACCCATTCATTATCAGATGTCAACACAGGATGGTCTTCAGTGCATATAATTTTTCTACCGTCTTCAAATGTTAATTCAACACAGTCGCGAGTTCCCTTATCCATAAATGCTTCTGGTTTTGAAGGAACCATTCCATTTTTACTTTCACTCCAACCAAGAACATAATCTCCAACGTGTTCCATTTCATCAATCATAACCGACAAGCCACAATTTAAGGAAATTGGACAAGCATGAAAACAGTCCTTTTCCATTTCTCCAAATCGTAACCCTCCATCTCGCGAGCGGCCTTCCGCAGGCTGACGCGTGAGATTTACCATTGGACCGATGGACCTACTGTGTTGTTTATCATTGACCATGTGTTTTAGGCGCTGGTAGAATGCAGGACCGATGAAAATGTCTGAATCGATTTGTTCGCCGGATAGGCCGTTGTATAAGACTTCATTCCCATTATTTTCGTAGCCGAGCTTTAGGAGTTCGTTGCGAATGGTGTAAACGTCGAGTTCTCCGAATGATGTTCCGTCACCAAAGAGGCCGAGTTCTAAGAGGATTTTCCCGAGGAGTGTTTCTTTGAGTTGGGCGATTGTCATACGAGACGGAATGGCGTGGGGATTGATGATAATATCTGGGCGCTGCCCGCTCTTTGTGAATGGCATATCCATTTCCGGAATAATGTTACCGATGGTTCCCTTTTGCCCGTGACGACTACTGAGTTTATCTCCGATGACCGGCTTGCGAAACGTGCGAATGCGAACTTTGCAAATGACGTATCCGTCCCCGTTGCGCTCCGTGTAATTCTTATCGACGTAGGAGTCCTCGGTTGTCCTGTGCATTTTACTTGCGTCTTCGTATTTGATTACTTTTGTGTGGTCATTCCTGTTTTCCTTGATGGGCATTACCTTGCCCATAATAATGTCGCGATTTTCAATGACGGAATTTTCCGGAATAACGCCCTTGCTATTCAATTTCGAATAATTTCCGAATTTCATTCCCTTCGTTTTTGTGGAATCTGGCCTGCATCGAATTTCCTCATCGCCGTTGATTTTCTTGTCCTCATCCTTTTCAGTGTGATAAATGGTCGCGCTGAATAAACCGCGGTCGATTGCGCCCTTGTTGATAAGGATACTGTCTTCTTGATTATAGCCGGTGTAGCTCATAATTGCAACGATGACGGGTGCGCCGGATGGAATCTCATCGAGCTTTATCATGCGCATGATACGGGTATCAACCAGCGGACGCATCGGATTGGATAGCACATATGCCGTCTTGTCCATCCGGTTGTAAAAGTTCGTGACATACATTCCCATCGCCTGCTTACCCATCGCGCATTGATAGGTATTTCTGGGTGACTGATTATGCTCTGGAAACGGAATACACGATGCCAAGATTCCGAAAATAGTGCTCGGGTGAATTTCGCAGTGGGTATAATTGTAGTTGAACTGTGAAGTCAGGTTCAATCCATTTTTCAAATCTGTGCGTTTCATTGCAATCATGCTGAAATTCTGCTCCTCCGGGTCGATGTATTCAATGACTGCATCGTCAATTCTGCAGTCAGTTACCAGGTCATCCCACGTGATTTCTCGACGGTCCAATTTGCGAAGCACATCCGACGTGATGAATGTGCGATTATTCTTCACGCGCAAAACCGGGCGCATAATTCGCCCCGAGTCATTGCAAATTCGAATTTCCTTGTTTCGAATGTCAAAGACAACCGATGTGTAAATATTGATAATGCCCTTGCTCTTTTTATCCTTGAAAGCATTGTAAAGTTCAACCGGGTTTCTGCTTATTCCTACCCACGCGCCATTTACAAATACTTTCACTGCATCAACGAGCTCACCGCAATTGGCAATTGTGTCAAGAGATTCAATGAACGGTTCGACCTGCTTGTGAAGCGAATCGGCATGACTCGGAATGGTAATGTGCGACATGTAGCTAATATTTTTCACGACACCTACGCTTGCGCCCTCTGGAGATTCCGCGACGCACAAAAACCCCCACGTTGTATTGTGAAGTTTGCGGGGCGGAATTAATTTCCCACTTTTATCAATCGGAGTATTAATGCGACGAAGGTGGCTCAAACTCGACACATATGTCAAACGATTCAGAACCTGGGCGACGCCCACCTTGTTTGTGTTGACATTTTTAATTCCAAAATCGCCGGTGGACAGAGCACGCTTAATTCCATTTTCAATCGTAGTTGACTTGATGATTTTATACACATTCGTCTTGTTAAGAATGCTTAAATAATCTTCAGTCGACTTCCACGAACCCGTATTGATTTCTCGAATCACCTGTTTGCTCATGTCCTTTACCACCTTGTTGAAATAATTCCGAAACAAATTGTTGAGAAGAACACCCGTCAAATCAATACGCTTGTTCATGTATGAATCGCGGTCGTCTTGTTTTGTTAATCCCAAGCTGCATTTGATGACTCGCGAAACCATGTAACCCAAATAATAAATCTTTTGCGCCTGAGATTTGCAGTGGGGAAACAAGTCAGAATTCAATATTTCAACTGCAAAATCGCGCTTCTTTTTTGCTCCCGTTTCTTTATCCATATTTAAAGGAGTATACATGACAATTGACGTAATTTGGCGCATTGCATCCTCGTGAGTGAGAACCGTATTGGCATCAATGACCGATGCGCGAAGCGCCGTAAGTATCGCTTCATTGTTTCCTTCTTTATTTTCAATGTCAAACACCACCTTTTCGCAAATTTCCTTGTCTGATAAAACGGATAGCGCACGAAACAAAACAAACAGCGGAACCGGTTGTTTGACGCGCGGTATTTGAACGTAAATCGGAAATCCAAACCCATTATTCTTGCTGGCAATCATCATGTTGATTTGTTTAGGAGAAATGCATTTGAAATCAGGCACAGATTTCACTTCCGCTAGCCACGTCCATTTCGTGTTTCCTTTCGAAATATTGTAACAGAATACTTTATTTTCAGCCGCTCTTTCTTGACCAAGAACCGTCTTTTCACTCCCATTAATAATAAAATAGCCGCCCGCATCATAAGAACACTCTCCCGTTTCAATGTGGTTGATATGCGCATATTGGTTCAAAATGCAAACGGATGACTTCAACATGATTGGCATTTTGCCAATGTGAATATTCGGCAGCACCTTGTGAAATGTTTGCACATTTTCAAGCTGTTCTCCTGAACGAACAATATATTTTATATTTGCATCCACTGTCATTGTAGATGCATATGTAAAATTTCTCAACCGGGCTTCTTGAGGAAACATGAGTTTCGTAGCACCGTTGTTTTCTTGAATTTGAGCACGATAAAGATGAAATTTATCAAATTTTACTTCAATTTCCAATTTATATTTTCTATTTTTTTTGTCAAAATCCTGCTCTGATGCAATCATAACCGGATTAAACATTCCAATTGTTCGCTCGATTTGAACATTTACAAAATCATTATACGACTCTATTTGATGCCTCACTAGGCGCTTCAAATGATGGTTCTCAAAATAAGAACTTATAATTTTCCACGGAGCTTCTGAATAATCGGGCTCAGTGTCATTATAGTCATCGTATTTTGTCTCGCTGCCCGCTTTCTCTTTATTATTATTGACCACGTGTGAAGCAGAAGCCATTTTATATGATTCGTTTTGACTAGTTTATAAATCAATTTATATTTAAATCTTTTATGGTATATATATAAATTGATTTATTTGTAACTATTTATATTTTATTTAGTGTAAGAGTGTGTCTAATTTAATGTTTTTTTATATAATAAATATAATATCAACAAGACAATATTTATTTATTATATAAATATTAATAAATATTAACAATCAATAAATAACACAACACAACAAAACAACACGACACGACAACACAACCAAAACAACAAGAAAAAATAAATGACAGAATTAAAAAAAAAGATTATAATTAATCGTGAGAATTTGAATACAACATCTTCACAAAAAAAAAATGGTTCTGTAAAAAATAGGAAACTTCCCGGATTTATCAAACCAAGCGAACTAA
>Ga0209829_10003454_pt1 | contig 11524 bp, 13 predicted proteins | sample C_140205_EF_Meta_FD_187311 | JGI IMG/M metagenome (GOLD analysis project Ga0209829, IMG submission 187311) | Freshwater microbial communities from Lake Croche, Canada to study carbon cycling - C_140205_EF_MetaG (SPAdes) (version 2) | ecosystem: Environmental > Aquatic > Freshwater > Lake... | reverse complement strand
AACGTCGTCGCCATCAAGATGGCCCCGTTCAACCGCTATCAAACCCTCGACGTCGTGCGCGCCGTCATCGAGTCCGGGCGCGATGACATCGCCCTCTACACCGGCAACGACGACAACATCGTCGCCGATTTTCTCACCCCCTACCGCTTGGCCGGAAAAACACGCCGCATCGTCGGCGGCCTCCTCGGCCACTGGTCCGTCTGGACCCAGCGCGCCGTGCAGCTTCTAGAGCAATGCCGCAACGCCGAAGCCACCTCCGACTTGCTGCGCCTCGGCATCGAAGTCACCGACAGCAACGCCGCCTTCTTCGACGCCGCCAACGCCTACCACGGCTGCATCGCCGGCCTCCACGAAGTCCTCCGCCGCCAAGGCCTCCTCGAAGGCCTCTGGTGCCTCGACGAACACGAATCCCTCAGCCCCGGCCAGCTCCAAGAAATCGACCGCGTCTATCGCGCCTACCCGCATCTGAACGATGATGCGTTTGTGGAAGCGCATCGGGATGAGTGGCTGGGGTGAGAGACTTTTTTAAAACCACTATGTCATGCCAATGCCACAGCCTTGATAATGCATTCTTTATTGAGAACGCACCCAATGGGTTTCAGGAGGCACTCCACCAATTGGATATGGCAGACTGGAAGCGATTATTCGAATGCGCCGATTGCGGTACTCTCTGGGCAATCGATGAATGGGATAAGTATCATGACCAAGTTGCGAGCAGAGTTAAAGACCGTGAAGGCTGGTCGAGGGAGGAGTCAGAATCGAAGAGAAAAGAACTTCTTCGCCGATCCCGAGGCGGTGAAGAGGGTGGCGAATGCATATGGGCTGAATGTCACAAACCACGAATCAGGGGAGTTGTTTACTGCCTTGATCATTTATACAAGACTGGTGCACGGAAATGAAGCCGAATAAAACGGATGCAGGCAACGGCTCGTATGGCATCTGTCGTGTCATCGCTGCTTCCTGCTCGCTGTCGCTCTATGCGAGAAGTCCGAAGCCTATATGCTAACTGCGAACCCTTAGATCGCCATGACCGAAGACCTAGCTACCCGCATCTCTGAAAGAGAAGGCCTTTGCAGTGTGTCCAGCAACACAAAGTGGCAGCGGCTGATGCCTCTGATTCAATGTTTCCCGTGCCACAAGCGCATCAAATTCATTGATGTGGATGAGCCTACGGGGTGGCAGACAGGACTTTGGCAACCACATCCGCATTACGTCGAGGCTTCTGGCGGCCCGGAAGAACTGAAGTTTGTTGAGTGGGTGGAGATTGAGCGATGTGAACGGCGGCACATGGGTAGACTTGTTCAGTGCAGCGTTCTGGACCATTCGGATGAGATTCGACGTTCCCTGGAAGAAGCACGTGCCACTTTCAAAGAGACCGACAGTTCATTTTTCATCCTTGGCTACACACGCCCAACAGTGACTCCCATACCGTTAACGTGAGAACCGGCACTCGATCCTTTTGCGTTGGTTTTCGACCCCATCTAATTCAGCAGCCTCATGATTCGCGCCATTGTTGTTCACCTTTCCACCAAGGATGTGCTCAGGGCACGAGCGTTTTACACGGCCCTTGGCTTCACCGTCAATGAGGGCATGAGCGGAGAGAAGCATGCTTGCATCGTCATCAGCGAGGCCATTCAGCTCATGCTTTCAGAGGAGTCCGTTTTCACCACGTTCTCACCGCGTGGCCTCTGTGACACTTCCAAATTCCTCGAGGTTCTGAACTGCCTCCATTGTTCCAGCCGGGCAGAAATTGACGATCTTGTTCGGAAAGCCGTGGCCGCCGGAGGCACGACTGTCGAAGAAGCGGAAGATCACGGCTTCATGTATCAGCACAGCTTCCTCGATCCCGATGGCCACGCATGGAATTTGTTTCACGCGACGGAGACGCCCTGAATTATTTTGCTATCAACGCGTTCGCCGAATCACTGCTGAAAAAATCGCCGTACGGAACTGACTGCGCGATCCACCTTCTGCTCAAACACGCTCTTCGGCGGTGTTGCAGGCGTGCGTTGGCGAGCGGGGGAGGCAACGGGAGTGGATCGTTTCTTGGTCGCCGTTGTTTTGGGTTTGGCGGTGGTCGGGGCCTTAACTGAAGCGTCGGACTTGGCATCTGCGACCACCGTTTTCTTGCTCGCGGAATCGGATGGCGTCTCAGTCGTGACTTCAATGGCTTTGCGCACCTCTTCCTTGGGTGCCGTGGACTCTTCCACCACGCTCGATTTTTTCGGTGTGGACGCGGGCTCTTTGACGGCCACTACCGGCGGCTTCTTGGCCACGGCTGTATCCTTCGACGCTACGTCTCCCTTGGATACAGCAGGTGTCTTGTCGGCACGCAATTCTTTGGCCGCAGTCGTTTCCTTCGATGCAGGTGTTTCCTTGCTCACAGCTGCCACCACCTTGGGTGCTGGCGATTCTTTCGGCGCAGAGGCCACCTTCGGCGTTGGCGATTCCTTGACTGGGACAGTTGGTTTCACCACCGGCGTATCCTTGGGCACTACAGTCACAAGCTCAGTCACCGGCGGCGGTGTCACACTCGCAATCACCGGCCTCTCAGGCTCAACCGGCAGCAACCCCGGAGTCGGCCCATAGCCATAGAAGTGCTTCGTGCTGTCCGCCTTGGGCAGGCTGAAGTCGAACACGCTGACGCCGCTGCGGCGCTCGCCCATGTAGCTGCGGCCATCGCTGGAACCAAAGACGATGCGTTTGCCGCTCTTCTTGAGCTTGCCGAGATAGACCATGACGTGGGTCACCGGCAGCTTGCGTGTGGTTTCGAGGCTGTTCGTCCAGAACAACAGGTCTCCAGGCTTGAGGTTGTCGAACTCCTCGCTGCCAAAGCTGGTGGCCGTGGGGGTAAGATAGAGGTGAGTTTTCTTGTCCACCCAGTTGCACATCTCGTCAGACTGGCGCGGCACATCCTTCAGTCCCTGAAATTGCAGCACATGATAAATGGTGCCTGAGCAGTCCATGCCACCCTTGCTGGGCTCACTGGAGCCGTACATATAGCCCAGCTCCAGATGCGTCAGCGCCAGGCAGCTCTGCACCAGGCTTTGAATCTGTTTCGGGTAACTGTCAAAACCACTGATGTCCTCGATGCTGAGCGTGGAGACCACCGCCTGCGTCGCCACGGAGGAAGGTGGGTCCTCGTTCACCGGCTCGGGACCCACCGGCGGAGGCGTCGTCTTTTTGGCCGCCGTGGTGTCGGACTTGGCGGACGCCTTCTTTTTGACGGCAGTTTCCGAATGGGACGACTTCTTTCCCTTGGCGGAAGTCGTGGCCGCAAGCAGCGGAGAACCCATGCCTGCCGTCACAAGAGTGACCAGCAGGAGTCGCAGTAAAATATGCATGAGATTTGGGGGCTGAGAGAGGATGTCGCCAGTATAGACGCCGGGAGGCCCGAATCTGATCAAATCAATTCACGGGCCAGCCGTACGCAAAGAATACGGATGGGGTCAGAAAACAGCCTTGTTGCTGTGCAACAGGACAACATTATCACTTCTGCATCCGCGCAATCACCGCGCAAATCACCCCCGCCATGAGCAGCAGCGCGGCCACGATTCTGATGCCGTAGGCCTTTCCAGACTCGTGCCGCTCCCGATTTCCCAGCAGCGGCCCCAGCAGCGCCACGACGGCCAGGCTCCACATTCCGCGCGTGGCATACACCACGTTCACCCCGACGGCGTCATTGAAGTAGGCCAGCGAGAGGCCCATGACCAACGACTGCGCGGCGATCAAGATGCTGCCGCCGAGCGACCACTGCGTCGCGCGATTCCACGGAATCGGCGGCCGTTTGGGCAGCAGCGTCATCGCGGCGAGTGAGAGCACGCCGGTCGTGCCGGACAGAATCGCCAGAAAGGTCTTCGGGCCGAATGCGGGCGCCCATTTTTGCAGGAACACATCGGCGAAGGCATAAAGCGCGGCGCTGATGAGGGCCATCACCACCGGCCCCGCCAGCCGTGCGCCTTTCGGCGTTTTGAAATCCGTGGCGCTCATCATGAAAATGCCACTCGTCGTGATGATGGCCGCCACCCACATCAGCGGCTTCATGCTGTCCGCGATGAACAAGCTGGCACCCAGCGCGACAAACACCACCTTGGACCCCAGCACCGGCGTGACCAGCGACACATCCCCGCGCTGCATCGCCACAAAGGTGAACCAGCCCCCGATGAAAAACAGCACGCCAAGCCCGGCCGGAACATACCACAGATCCCACGCCACCGGCTGCGTCTCAAACAACGCCAGCGGCAGAAACACCAAGACGCTGGTCCAGTTGTTGACGTGAAAGCACGCCATCGGGTGCGCCCCTTCCACCAGCGCTTTTTTCAGCAGCATCGACGCGATCGCGTAGCCGACGGCGGCGACGAGCGGCAGCAGCAGGTACCACGGCAGATTCATGCGCCTGTCAGCTTCAGCCCCCAGGCGATGACGAGTGGCGTCGTGATGCAGCTCACGACCGTCGTGGCGATCACCACCTGCACTGCTGTCGAGGCATGGCCGCCGTAAAGACGTGCGATCATGATGTTAAACACGGCCGAGGGCATCGCCGCCTGCACGACAATGACGCGCTTCAATTCCAGGCTGATCGGCAGATGGTAGGCTGCCAGCAGAAAGGCCACGGGGATGATGCCCAGCCGCAAAAGGGGACTAACGATGGCCACCTTCCACTGCATGGCTCCCTGACCCCAGAGATCCGCGATGGAGGCGCCGATGAGCAGCACCGCCAGGGGCACCGCGCAGGCGCCGAGCATGGTGAAGGTGTTGTGCGCCACCTGCGGCACATGAGCATGCAGGCCGGTGAAGTTCAGCAGCAGCGAGATCAAAATAGTCAGCACCGGTGCATTCAGCGCCAGCCGCCACGGCGCCTTGTCCAGGCCCGTCAGCAGCCCGACACCCGCCGTCCAGCAGGCCAGCTCGACCCCGAGCGTGAAGGTGAAGAGCACCCCCAGCGTGCCTTTGTCCGGAAACAACGCGGTGACGATGGGGATGGCCACAAACCCATAATTTTGCAGGCCGCAGGCCACACTGAAGGTGCGGCGGCCCTCGCCTTTCTTCAGCCCGATCAGCGGTGCCACGAAATACGTCAGTGCGATGCCGAGCGCGACGAGCCCATACCCCAGCCCCGCAGCCACCAGCACCGGCGGCAGGCGCATCACGGCGGGATTTCCCACCACGCGCTCAATGATCAGCGCCGGCGTGAGCATCATCACAGAGAGCTTCATCAGGCTCACGTCCGCTTCCGGCTTCAGCAGTCCCGTCCGCCTCGCCACCGCCCCGGCTGCCATCGTCAGATAGACGGGCACAGCCACGGAGAGAATGCTGAGATAGTCGAGGTTGTCCATGCGCGTGCCTTTCAGCTAGGCCGTGAAGGGGCTTTCTGCAAGTACCTCGGGCAGAGGAGTGTCCACGGCACACAAACGTATCTGTATTTTTATCCGCTTCCCTTGTGGCTTGGAGCTTGCAGGGAGGAGATGCGAAGCACCGCAAGTGCGGCGGGGAAGGTTCATCCTCCTCTTCCTCCTACTCCGTCTCTTCCTCCCTTGGTTTGGCTCTTCTCTCTAGCCGTCAGGGAGTAGGAGTAAGAGGAAGACGAAGATGGGCGGACATTGAATCTCCGCAGAGCACCTCACCCCCGCTTCCACACCACCCAAAGCTCCGGCGGCGCTGCTGCACGATTGATCGGCCTCAGGTGCTGCACCTCATAGCGCCGGGATTCCAGCGTCGCCGCCCAGACCGCGATGCTGCGCCCCTCTTCCGCACCGCCTTCGTGCCCAGGATACACGGCGATGGTGAGCAGCCCGCCCGGCCTCAGCAGCTCCAGCGCCGCCTGCACCGCGATCATCGTCGTCTCCGTGTGCGTGATGAGCGTCTTGTCCGTGCCCGGCAGGTAGCCGAGATTAAACATGATCGCGCTGATCTTCCCATGCAGCTCCACCGGCACCTTCTCGCGCATGGTTTCATGCCCGGAGTGAATCAACGTCGTCATTTCCGCCGGCACACGCTTCGCCGTCTCCACCAAGGCAGTGGCTTGTACATCAAAGGCAAACACATGCCCGCCGGGGCTCACGCACTGCGTCAGAAACAGGGTGTCATGCCCATTTCCCATCGTCGCATCCACCGCGATGTCGCCCGGCCGCAGCCGATCCTTCAGCATCAGCTGCGCCCACAGTACGGACGAGGGCAGACCGCCATTGGGGCTGGCGAGATGGGGTTTGAGGGGAAGCGTCGTCATGAATCAGTCGCATCCATTGGAGCAGGAATCGAGGGTTTGCATCTGGCATGTCTCAGGCCTGGAACGCGCCTGTTCGCCAAATTGACAACGCACCTCAAGTGAAGCAAGATAGGCGGCATGAGCAAAGCACCGCTGCCACCCCATCCGAAGGTGATTTCGACGCGCAAGGCTTTGGCGAAGCGGCCGCAGCCCTCGCTGGAGCAAGTGCTGCGCCAGGCGGAAGCCTCGCGGAAGTTCAGGTTCAGCAGCTCATCGCCTGGGCAAAAGCTGCCCAGCGCCTGATCGCGGAACCGGATTTTGAACGGCTGCCGCTCGTCAGTGATGAAACTGGTGAGCATGAAGTCCGCTTCCATGAGCCGGACCGCCGTGTGTGGAAAAAGACGTGGCCTGGAACCTTCGGCATGATGCCGGCGTGGTCGCCGGAAGGATGGAAGCCGACCTATGCCACCCCATTGGACTACCTTGAGCGGTTCATCCTGCACAACGCCCTGTTTCAGGATGATGTGAGACTTGAAGGTGTCATCATCAGTGCTCACCCGTCACAACTCGTTGGTGCCGTGCCAGGTGGCTGTTCGATCGTGATTTCTCAGCGCTGGCTGATTGCCGCCGATGATCAAAGTCCACATCCCACTTCTGAGCAGATCGCTTCATTCATGCAGGAACTTGGATTCAAGCCCTTGCCCGATTCCTTCTTCGGCTGGTTTCGCGAAGATGACGGTGTGATCGTTCTCGATGCCAAGCCCGATAACTTCATCCTTACACCAGATGGCATCCTGCCCTTCGACCTCGTCCTGGCCCGTGGGGTGGGGGAATGACCTTGGTCTGCGCAGTGGACTTCCCGCCCGAGTTGGCGCATGAAACCCGCATCCATGTCTGCGCCTGCCCCCATCACTCCCAGCCCCGCTGGCTGGAATCTGGACCACTCCTACGCGCGCCTGCCCGCGATGCTCCATGAGCATCTGGACCCCACGCCGGTGCGGGAGCCCCGCATGGTCGTCTTCAATCACGCACTGGCGCAGTCTCTCGGCTTAAATGCCACAGCTTTATCAGAGCGGCCGGCGCTCTTTGCCGGCAACGAACTGCCCGACGGCGCTTCTCCCCTCGCCCAAGCCTACGCAGGCCATCAGTACGGCCATTTCACCGGCCTTGGCGATGGCCGCGCGATCCTTCTGGGCGAGCAACTCACCCCCAAAGGGGAGCGCTACGACGTGCAGCTCAAAGGCTCAGGCCCCACGCCCTTTTCACGGCGTGGAGACGGCCGTGCGGCGCTGGGACCCATGCTGCGCGAATACATCATCAGCGAGGCCATGCACGCGCTCGGCATTCCCTCCACCCGCAGTCTCGCGGTGGTGACGACGGGCGAAAAAGTCTTTCGCCAGGAGTCGCTGCCGGGTGCCGTGCTCACCCGCATCGCCGCCAGCCACATCCGCGTCGGCACCTTTGAATGGGCGGCGGCGCATGGAGACAAGGCAGCGCTGCAAGCCCTCGCCGATCACACCCTGCAGCGCCATTATCCCGCTCTCATTGGCGCAGAGGCACCCTACCTCGCGCTCCTCGAAGCCGTGATGGAACGTCAGGCCCGGCTCATCGCCCAATGGCAGTGCGTCGGCTTCATTCACGGCGTTATGAACACCGACAACGTGGCGCTCAGCGGCGAGACCATCGACTATGGCCCCTGCGCCTTCATGGATGCCTTTGACCCCGCCACCGTGTTCAGCTCCATCGACCGCCAGGGCCGCTACGCCTACGGCAACCAGCCGCAGATCGCCCAGTGGAACCTCGCCCGTCTGGCCGAGGCCCTGCTCCCGCTGCTGCACGCAGATGAAAAGCAGGCCGTGGAGCTCGCCAATGTCGCAATCGAAAGTTTCAAGTCCACGTTCGAAGGCCACTGGCTCACCGGCATGCGGGCCAAGCTGGGGCTCTTCACCGAGGAAGCCGAAGACCGCGCCTTGATCGAAAACCTGCTGGAATGGATGCGGGACCACAAGGCCGATTTCACCAACACCTTCCGCAGTTTAAGCCGCGCCGAAGCCGCGCCGCAGGAAGACCCCGCCTTCGCCGCCTGGCATGCGCAGTGGCAGACCCGGCTGAAGCTGCAGCCACAGTCTGCGGATGAAGTCCTGGCCCACATTCGCGCGCGCAATCCCGCCGTGATCCCCCGCAATCACAAGGTGGAAGAAGCCCTCGCCGCAGCCGTGGAGCGCAACGATTTGAGCGTCATGCAGCGCCTGCTGGAGGTCCTCGCGAAGCCCTTTGACCCAATCGAGGGCCAGCACGAGTATCGCACCCCATCCGGCCTCGCGCCTGGTGCCTATCAAACCTTTTGCGGGACGTGAGGCGGGTCGCTCTCCGAGTGCATCGGGCCGTCGTCCACCAATATGTAGAACATAGTTTTACCTCTAGCACAGCCCTTGGAGTATTTGATAAAATGGTGGCCTGCTCAGTGCACAAGCTGCGCGGTTTTGGTGAAAGTAAGGGAAAATTATTACGAGTTTATTTTTGAGAGAGATATAGGGTGGAGGATGGAGCTTGACGTGTCCTTCTCCGTGGTGCATTGTCGTGCCCTCAAAGGAGACTTATGAAACTCTTTTATATTTCTCCGAACCCTTTTCGCTTCCGCCTGAAACAGGGCGGAAGGAATCCGTGACGATGTCAAGGCCCAACAGGCCGCCCGAAATGGCAGCCCAGGCCGCGACTATCGCTAAGCTGTGCATATTGATCTTGTGGTCGATGTTCATAGTTACTGTTACACTATACATTAGTGTGCTAACCCGCAGCGCCGGGGCTAAAGCCCGGTTGATGGCCGGTTTCACCGGTCAAATTAGCTGGAGGGAGGGACTGTGGACTGCTGCTACCCTGATCCCAGCCTCTCGAAAGGGAGGCCTCCCTCCAGTTAAGCACACCCGCTTTTATTAAGACAATGCTTGGCGAATTTCGGTTTAAACCGCGTACCTATCTGCACTTTGATATCCCGATGTCAAAAGAGCGGGCTGTGACGCTGGCATCAGATTCTGCTGCGGTGGCAGCCCATTCGTTCTTTCCTTTTTTGGGTTACACCATGACCACTATAAAAATCAAGAAGGACGACAAAGGTAAAATTCAAAAGAAGGAAAAAAAGCGGGATATCAAGATAGCCTCCCACAAAGATGCAGCTATTTACGCCTACTACGCTTGTATTTTGAGCGCACGCTATGAGGAGCAGCTTGAGTTATTGAACCTTGGACAATGCATTAAGGCATTTAGGTCCACCATTACTGGGGGGACAAACATTCATTTCGCTGGCGAGGTCTTTGATTTTACCGATTCTCATCGTCCATGTGTCGCGCTCGGTTTCGACATCGAGGGCTTTTTTGACAATCTAAACCACTCTTATCTCAAAGAAGCCTGGAAGAAAACGCTAGGTGTGCACAGACTGCCCGCTGATCATTTCAAAGTTTTCAAATCTCTGACCGAGTTTTGCTGGGCAGAGCGCTCCGCCGTTTTTAAGGAAATGGGCATTAGTAGCAACAATCCGAAGGCGCTTGTCAGGACGGGCGTCGCAGGAAGCAAAGAGTCGAAAAGGAAGCGCATTTGCTCCGCTGAAGAGTTCAGGACCCGAATTCGCTCTTCCGGCTTACTGAAGAAAAACCCAGCGCAGGGGAAGGGCATTCCACAAGGATCGCCCATTAGCGCGCTTCTTTCGAATATCTATATGCTCGAATTTGACCGGGCACTTGAGGAAGCAGTAACGAAGGTTGGCGGACTCTATCGTCGGTACTGCGACGACATCATGATCGTGGTACCACCGATAGCTGAGTCCGACATCCGGCTGCTTGTGCATTCCCAGATTCAGTTACTTGCCCTTTCAATCAATGATGAGAAGACTGATCGGGCCAATTTTCCTGCCGAAAGAGGAGATGCCGCCGACAAGCCCATCCAATACCTAGGCTTCAATTACAATGGGGCAATAAAGCAGCTTAGGCTGTCTTCACTCAACCGCTACTATGGCAAGATGCGTAATGGTGTGGCCCTCGCCAAACAAACACAGCGTAAGTGGAATCGCATTGAGGCGGCAAGCAAAGCGCCTCTGTCACCCCTAAAGCGGACCAAGCTCTACCTTCAATACACCTACTTGATCGATCGCCGTACACACCGCAAAAAAGGTGACCCCAAAGCAAATGGGAATTTTCTGACCTATGCGTATCGGGCCGCAAAAGTTCTCGGAGCACCAGAGATCAAAAGACAGGTTCGCAATCATTGGAACAAGCTCCAAGAGGAGATCAATAAGCCAATCAATTTTCAGCTCCGTGAACCCTGAGCCGCACAGCGCCTAGGCCGATTGTTCGCTGTTACGCTAGAATAACATTAGAGTCATCCCTGTTATCATTTTCCTGGCGCACGCTCTTGATCACCATGATGGATTGCGAGACAGATCCAAGATATTACGACAGGAGGAGGCTGTTTGCCAGTCTGCCGAGAAGTGATGTATCAGGCGGCCTTTAACACTGCCACGCTCGCACGAACAGTTCCTCTATAACCACCGAGATCCACGACGAGGTGCCAACGCCCACTGTGTGGAACACGAAGTATAATTGGAGATTTTTTCGCGAGTCCTCCACTGAAACTATAGGACCTTCCAGCGCGGTAGCTGGAAAAATTGGAATCGTCTAGAAGACGGACATTTGCTTGGGATTCCAGAGAGACTTTGAACCCGTCACCAGGATTCAGATATTCTTCAGTATGTAGAAAGCTCATGGTTAAAATTTTAGGTTGCTCAACTCACGCTTGAATTTATCCAGGTCGCGTTGGGCGTCAGCAATGCCGCTGCGAAATTGACCTTCCGTATCGAACGTCGTGCCGCATCCATGTGGACACATTTGATTGGTGCGCTTGAACCAACCAACCGTTTTAGTGACCTTGCGCTGGCAGGTCGGGCATTCGATAGTCATTTCGAGTGAATCGAGATTGAGCATGTCGGTTAGTTTTGAGGTTTAACCCTTCGGAGGGCAGGAATCATTGCCGTGGCTGTCTCGCGCACGGATCTGCCCTTGGCGATTGTGGATTAACAGTTCAGTTCCTTGATTACGCGAAATCTCGCGTGCAGCTGCAATGGCATCCGACTGCGTGGAGTGGATGGAGGTAAGACGCGTGTTGCCCTCTCCTTTGACTCCCCATTCGCCTTTAACTGGCACGACGTGTTGGTTTTTGCTCATATTATTTGGTTCTTCGGGGATTGGCGTGTGATTAGAGGACGGGTTTGAGGTCAAGTTTGCCGCAGAAGAACAGGATGCGACGGCGGTAGCTCGCGAAGCTGCGAAA
>Ga0209829_10003452_pt1 | contig 11528 bp, 11 predicted proteins | sample C_140205_EF_Meta_FD_187311 | JGI IMG/M metagenome (GOLD analysis project Ga0209829, IMG submission 187311) | Freshwater microbial communities from Lake Croche, Canada to study carbon cycling - C_140205_EF_MetaG (SPAdes) (version 2) | ecosystem: Environmental > Aquatic > Freshwater > Lake... | reverse complement strand
CTGACAAGTGCCACGCTCGTTTGTGAGGTTGCAGTATCAATTGCTAGCGAAATTGTCACAGTGTGAATCCCTGCCAACGTGTGCCAAAACCTTCAGCACTAACTTCACGTACTTCATCGGTACGATCAATTCGGATAAGTAGGTACTCATCACTCAAAGCCGGTGCTAAATCGGCGCCCCATTCAATAATCGTGATGGCACTCTCTCGCTCAGTATCAAGATCTAAATCATCGAGTTCTAGTCGGGCCGCTCCATTAATTAAGAGGCGATAGGCATCGACATGAATGAGTGGCGGGCTTGCGTGATGTGTACGAGAGATCGTAAAAGTGGGCGATGTTATTTCAGTCAGTCCTAAGTAATCGCCTACGCCTTGTACAAAGACTGTCTTACCGGCGCCAAGCGGGCCATCGAGAATGATGAGATCGCCAGCTTTGAACTCTGCTGCAATTTTCCTGCCCAATTGATGCATCGCATCAGCAGTTGCAATCTTCATAAGGCTTAAGGGTAGCGGGGATAAAAAAACGGGGGTCTGGTTTCCCAGACCCCCGCTCTTTACTGCTTTTTACTTCTCGTACTTCAATTCACCTGGACGGAAATCCAGATCTGAGCTGAGGTACGGAGTTTTGGCGAGATACTTCTGCGCAACTGTTGCAGATGGCACTCGACCTGCGTAAGCAGAGATCTCCATGAGTGCAACCCATGTCATGCTCTGTTTTACGGTGAAGGATTGATGACCGACACCAGAAACTGCAGGTGCACCAGCAAGATCTGGCAGACCAGCTGCTGTGTACTTGGTGTAAGTCTCTGGAGTAATTGCATAGATAGAGAGAGTGTTTGGCTGTGGCTTTGCACCCTTCTTTACTCCGGTCTGTGCATTCCACTTATCAAGGCGCGCTTGATACGCAGCTTGCGCACGATCGTTGTACTGAACCGCATTGCCAACTAACACCAGACGATCTGCCTCATTAGAGAGCAGAACCATTGGAGTTGTTGATGCATAAGTTGGTTGATACAGGTTGGCGTAATTTGCTACCGATGCAGGAGTTCCAGTGATGCGTGGCGCAGCTTTAAGCGCTCCAAGCATCAAATTGATTCCATCATCACCAGATAGACCCAAGTTAAATCGAGCTGCATCTTCATCAGTCAACAAACTCGAGAAATCAGTCTTGGTGTTGTCATAGAAACCAGCACCAGTTATCTCACCAATTGATTGGCCAGTGAAAGTAGCTGTGCCCAGTGCATCTTGGAAGTTCTCCAAGATTGCAACTGTGGAGTTAATGCTCTGTTCGGCAATAACCGTATTTGTTGTGATGCCATCCATATGTGAGCTCTTAGTTGGAAGTCCACCAAGAAGGCCGATGAGAAGCAGGGCAGAGCGTTGTGGAATTCCGTATGGCTTAATAGCCGCTGGATACTCCAGTGCAGGTGCACCGAGATTCTTGCTCCATGCAGTTAGTACTGCACCGGCAAGTCCCAATTGCTGCAGGGCCAACATGTGGCCATTAACGCCCTTGGCAGCGCCAAATGCAGCGCAACCCTTGATGTTGGGATCAGCAAAAACACTGAGCAGGTAGAAGAGATCGCAACCAGTACGAAGAGCTGCGGACACGTTAGTGGCGCCGGCCATCATTCCTGAAGCATCTGCCACACCTGGATATGTTTCATTAAATCCAGTAATCAGTGGACCAGCTCCGGATGAGCCGTAAATGATTACTTTCTTTAAGCTCGAAGCATATTTTGCCTTAGCAATATCGACGAGTTCCTTCATCAACGGAATGCTCTCTGCTGCGTTCCAGTTATAACCACCATTGGTCTTGCGATCAAAGGCAGCTACTGCGCGACCACTTGCCAACATCTGGCTCGTAATGTTCTTGCCAGTATTGGCGCTAAATGGAGTTAGCTCCTCAACGGTTTTGCCATTAGGAGGTGTATAGCCTGGGTAGGCATAAGTTGGGCGGAAGCCATGTGCCCAGAAATACATTGACCCATGGAAGTTTGCATGTGGCACGCGAATTTCATAGACAGCGCCATTGGAGAGCGCACCTGTACATGTTTCAACATTTGTCTTCACATCTGTTTTACAGGTAGGAGCAGCAGCAGCTGCTCCAGCGGTTGGGATTGCGAGAGCAGTTGCGCCAACAAGAAGTGCTGCAGCGCTAACAATCGCTAAGGATTTACGAACGTTGAGAGTTTTCATTATTTGGCACTAAATCCCTTCGGTAGAGAATCTGCCCCGATTGCAGGACGGGTCCAAGTCAATTCAGTGACAGGGCCAGCATCAGAATCAGTAGTCCACATTTGGCGAGTTGCTCCAACTGGCTTCAAGGCAGTCGTTGCATCGTATGCACCAACCCAGAAGCCGGTATAGGCAACGTGTGAAGTAGCGGAGTAACCCAGAGGCGCAAAGCCTGCGCTCGTGATGGAAGAACCGTTCTTCTCAAGGTAAGAAATGACATTCTTACGTGTAACACCGGTCTTGCCGACATTCACGAGAAGTTCAGTCATTTGATAAGCAATGTTCATGCCTTGCAGAACGTTGTTATCCCAGTTCTTATCTGGACCTTTATTGAAATCAGTATTGATCTTCTTGAAAGCAATCACGAATTCATCAGTGGCATCAGATGGTGCTGGTGCATGTGATGAAGTTATTGTTCCAGCTAGAAGAGCGGCACTTGATGCCAAAGGAATTCCCTTGGTATAGAGAATGGTCTGGAAGGTGGTGGCATCTGAACCAACGCTGATGACAACCCACTTCTTTGGCTTGTAACCAATCTTGTTTGCCGATGCAACAGCAGCTGCGTATGCAGATGCAACAGCGCCGACAACAACAACATCGACGTTATTGTCTTTGAGCTGTGTCATCTGCGCATCAAGTCCACCGGCTTGAGTGCCTGCAACAAATGTTGCGGCAGTCTTGCGGGCTTCGAAGGTGTATCCAGCTGTAGCAAGTCCCGCAACTGTATTGCGACCAAAGTCATCGGTCTGATACAGGATGCCGATCTTCTCAGTAGTGAAAGTTGCCTTCATGTACTTGCCAAGAATCTTCGCTTCAGAAACATAAGTTCCAAGGCCACCAAATGTTGTTGGGTACTTAGAAGGTGTGGTGTAGAGACCGCTGTAACCACTGTTCACGAAGAGATCTGGAATTCCGCGACGGTTGATATCTTTTACAACCGAAAGGTGTGTTTGAGTTCCGACTGAACCGATGAATGCAAAGACCTTCTCCTTATTAATAAGAGAGGATGCAGTTGTAATTGTCAGACCAGTTTTATAGGTATCGTCTTTAACTTCGAGACGAATCTTGCGTCCGTAGACGCCGCCCTTGGAGTTGACGTAATCAAAGTAGGCGCGCATCGCGTCATCCACCTTGTTATAACCAGGAGAGGCTGGGCCAGTCTGTGGCAATTGCATGCCCAAGACGATTTCAGAATCGGTCACGCCAGGATCATTTGCTGCATTTGCCGGCAAAGCGCTGAGCGCCAGGGCACTGATAGCGATTCCAGCGGTCACCGTGGTGGCTCGTCCAATTACCCGACGAGTCAGAGATGCACGTATTTTCACTGCGTTCACTCATTTCTTCTTAAGTTGTGTCGCCTGGGTTCGAGGGAGAACCAGCGACAGCTGAGGCGAGGGGCCTCATACGTACCCGACGGTAACAGAAGTCACATGCTTAGCAAATGGAAAATGGGGGGCGACACCAGGTGCTGGGACTAATTACTTATGTTTCTTATGGTGAATCGCCCCCGAAACTCCCCCTGGACTGAGGACCACAGTGACCACGAGAAGGAGTCCAGTTATAAGGGCAGGCAGGTAATCGGAGATCCGAGTGGGAACAGAGAAGCGTGAGGTCACTGTCCCAATCCAATCTGGCAAAAAGACCACGATAACGCTGCCAATAAAAGCGCCACTGATATTGCGAATGCCACCCAAAATTGCTGCAGTCAATAGTGAGAGCGAGAGTGAAACTGCATAAACACTGGGGCTAACAATTCCGCGTAATCCATAGAGTGCACCAGCCATTCCAGCGAAAGCTGATGTCACCATAAAGATAAATATTCGACTGCGACCAACATTGACGCCTTGCAGCGATGCTGCAATGTCATGGTCACGGAGGGCTCGCCATGAACGGCCAGTTCTCGTGTCCAGAATGTTGAGAGCGAAGAAAAGTGCAATAGTTGCAAAAATTATCGTAACTATAAGTTGCCATTTCTCAAGCGCAACTTCACCGATTGCCTTATTGAGCCAACTCGGCGCGTTGCCAAAGTCAACGCTCAAGCCCACGTCACCAGAAAAAACAGATTCAAAGCGATTAGCAAGTGAGGGGATCGCCAACGCAATGACCAGCGTGGTTCCTGCTAAGTAAGGACCACTCAATCGCGCTGCCGTAACACCAAGCAATAAGCCAGCTATTGCAGAGACAAACACTGCCATGGGAATCGCAAGCCACATGTTAAGAGTGAAGTGAAGAATAGGTAAGGCACTTGCGTAACCACCAACCGCCATCAGTGCGCCTTGGCCTAGCGAGATCTGACCAGATGCACCAGTGAGTAAAGTTATTGAGAGAACTCCGATAAAGAAAATCATTACCACGGAGAGCTGACTCTGATTATAAGGATCAAGGAAATTTCCTATGAACAAAATTACAGCTGCAAAAATCAATGAACGAAGGAGGCTCTTCTTAAACACGGCGCACCTGCTTAGTGCCCATGACGCCACTTGGTCGCACGAGAAGTACGATCAAAAGCAAGAGAAGAATTGCTAGAAAAATATCTTCCGGCGTTCCGTAAAAATTCACAAATGAGATGACATACCCAACGATAAATCCGCCAATGACCGCTCCAGGCAAGCTATCTAAACCACCCACAACTGCCGCGGTAAATCCAATAATGAGGACTAAATCCAACGTGGTTGGAGATAAGTTCGAAGTTGGAGTAATCAAAAGTCCAGCAAGTGAAGATGTAGCACCAGAAATCATCCAACTTAAGACCCGCACTTGAGTAGTTCGTATTCCACTGAGTTTTGCCACTTCTTGATTGAGAGCAGAAGCACGCATAGCAAGACCAGTGCCAGTTTTGCGAAAGAAGAGCGAAGTCAACACGAGAACTAGAGCAACAATTGCAATAGTAAAAATATCAAATGCAGTAAATGGCATTTTGCGCCCCGCAACTATGAGCCCTTCAATCGCAACTGGTGCAGGAAAGCCCCGCTCTTGTCCGGCCCAGAACATTCCAGCAAGTGCTTGCAGCAAACCAAGAATGCCAAGTGATGCAATAACTGGAATAGCAGCCTTCATTGCAGGGCTATTCAAAGCTTCAGCTCGATGTACTCGAGACAGTGGCCTCATGACAAGAATATCGATGAGTGCGCCAAGCATCGCACCTGCAATGAGTGCAATAACAAATGCGAGCCAATAACTCTTACCGCTAATGATTAAGGTTGAAGCGATGTAAGTCGTGAACATCGCCTGTCCCATTTGGGCAAAGTTAATAATTCCAGCACCACGCCAGACCAATACCAATCCCAAGGCAACGATTGCATAAATCGCACCACGTGCGGTGCCTGAGAAGAAAGCCGATAGAAATAGATTCATTAGTACCCCAAATATGCAGCGCGTAGTGTGGCATCGGCGCGCAATTCTTTAGCAGGGCGATCGGCAACAACTTTTCCTAGAGAGAGTAAAACTCCCTGATCTGCAACACCGAGTGCAGTAATTGCATTCTGTTCTACAAGTAAAACCGAGAGCCCGGTCTTGCGACATAAATCATTTACGGTTGCAATTATTTGTTCGACGACTAATGGTGCAAGGCCTAGGGATGGTTCATCCAATAAAAGTAACTGTGGGCGTGCGACAAGTGCTCGTGCAATTGCCAGCATTTGTCGCTCACCACCGGAGAGCGTTCCAGCTAGTTGTTTGTGCCGCTCCTCCAGCCTTGGAAAGAGTTCATACACTTCTTTACTTGCACTATCTAAGTCCGCACGATTCTTACGCCGGCGAAAGAGCCCGCCCATTGCAATATTTTCAGCAACAGTGAGTTCAGAGATCACTGCATGACCTTCTGGAACATGAGCCACTCCTAGGCGCACGATCGCCTCTGGCTTGAGCCCAATTAATTCATTTCCGCTCCATTTGATCGAGCCGCTAGTTGGTTTTTCCAGGCCAGAGATGGTGCGAAGCAAGGTGCTCTTTCCCGCACCATTTGCACCAATAACAGTGGTGATCTCTGAAGCCTTTGCAGTAAAGGAGATGTCATCGACTGCAGTGACCGATCCAAATTGTGTTGTTAAATGTGAAATTTCTAGCGTCATTGCGCACCACCCAATGTGTGGCCGCTGCTACTTGAGTCAGTACCCAAATAGGCGGCAAGGACTGCTGGATCGCGCTTCACAACGTCAAATGGACCACTAGCAATTACCTTGCCAAAGTTAAGAACATAAACTTGATCCGAAATCTCTCGAACAAAATCTACGTGGTGTTCCACAATTAAAATACTGCAGCGGCGCTTGAGACCATCAATCAATTTTGCCAACTTGTCGATTTCATCCTGACCAAGTCCAGCAGCCGGTTCATCAAGTAACAAGAGTTTTGGTTCAGAAACCAAGGCGCGCGCAATAGCTACAGCTTTACGATCCGGATAAGTGAGTTGGCTCGGATTTTTATCTGCAAAGGAAAGTGCACCTGCACAAGCCAGCGCATCTTGGGCTTTGCGGCGCAAGCGTGCTTCGTCTCTACTTGATAAACCAAATAAATCTCGTGCAAAATTAGATTTGCGAAGGTGATCTGCCCCCATCATTACATTCTCAATAACCGATAGCCCACTGAAGAGGCCAACACCTTGCAGTGTTCGCGAAATACCAAGGGTGGGCAGTTCGTAAGGCGCCGGCCAAGAAAGGCTCTTGCCATTGATCGCGATCGATCCCGATGTTGGTTGAACTAAGCCAGAGATTGCATTAAAGAGCGTGGTCTTTCCTGCACCATTAGGACCAATTAAGCCCACCACACTATTTGGCGCTACATCGAGAAAGACATCATCGAGTGCAACGAGTCCACCAAACTCAACTCGCAATTGCGAGATGGAGAGCAGCGTTGAGTTACTCATTATTTATAAATTCTAGGCACTCTTGGCCCAATTCGCGTCACGATTTCATAGTTAATTGATGAAACCGCTGCTGCCCAATCATCTGCGGTGTACTCGCCACTATCGCCATTTCCAAATATGCAGACCCACTCCCCACCTTTCACAGTTGCATCGGGCCCTAGATCAACAACAAATTGATCCATTGAAACTCGTCCGATGAGTGGCGCTCTCTTTCCATCGATAAAAATGCCAGCGTTCTTGGCCATACGTGGAATGCCATCGGCATAGCCCATCGCCACAACACCAAGCTTTGTTTTGCGTGTGGTCTGCGCACCGCTGCCGTAACCCACTGATGAGCCTGCTTCAACTTCTTTTACTAAATGAAGGCGAGCTTCTAGGCACATGGCAGGTTGCAGATTCAAACTATTTGAACTTCCCATACGCGCATAATCAGGTGAGAGCCCATACATCGCAATACCAATTCGTACCATACCCATTCGCGCTTCTTGATCTTGCAGCGCTGCTGCCGAATTCGCTAAATGTTGTATCTGAGGTGAAATACCACAGGCACCTAACTCTTTCACCATTTCTGCAAAACGCATTTTCTGTTGCAGATTAAAATCTGAATCTGCTTCATCGGCGCGAGCAAAGTGAGAGAAGATTCCAATAACTTCTACTTCAGTTAAATCACTGCGCTCTAGAAAGGTGCTCCACTCGTCGCGGAAACCACCACGCGACATTCCAGTATCTACTTCAATGTGGATACGAGCCTTCTTCTTTAAAGAGTTTGCGGCGGCAAGAACTTCGCTGAAGATTGCAATTGATGGAATTGCGATGTCAATGTCATGTGCAATGAGTTCACTCAATGGCGCACCCGGTGATGCCAGCCAAGCAAGAATCGGCGCAGTAATTCCAGCCTCGCGTAGGGCAAGTGCTTCCTCCGGAAGTGCCACACCTAACCATGTTGCACCAGCGCTAATTGCCGCCTTCGCCACAGGAATTAACCCATGTCCATAAGCATCGGCTTTTACAACTGCCATTACTGGAACGCTGCACGTACTTTGGATCAACTTGATGTTTGCGGTAATTGCAGCGAGATCTACCACCGCGCGAGCTCTATAGGCGCTCATTGCCGCTCCACAATTACTACAGCAGAGGCGATTCCTGCATCATGTGAAAGCGATACATGAACTTTTGCACCATCAATTAATTCAGCAGTATCGCCGCGAAATAGAAATTCAGGTTTACCAGATTCAAGATTAATGATCTCTGCATCATGCCAGGCCAATAATTTATTGTTGAGCGCTTTTGCTAGCGCTTCCTTTGCCGCAAAACGAGCCGCCAGTGATGAGAGCGGTAGTGCAGCTTCAGCGGCGGTGAATAGACGATTGCGAAGTTCAGGTGTGCGCTCTAACGATTGGCCAAAGCGTTCAACATTGACCACATCGATTCCAACGCCCTCAATCATGGGGCTAATACTAAGAGTGTTGGCTATCAGATGGAAAGAAACGGTCTACTGCAATCACAAGTACTAGCAGTGCCCCACCAATAAAGAGGCCACCTAAGAGATCAGAGAGCCAATGTGTGTTGCGAAAGAGCGAAACAACACAGACAGCTGAGGTAAGTGTTGCCACTGCAATTACTAATGGAGCACCATTCATGTGTTCGCGTTTGGTGTAGCGATAAATCAGATAAGCCAAAATGCCCCAAGTCAGGAGTGCATTCGATGCGTGACCGCTGGGATAGGAAAGTCCATTTGCATAGAGTAAATCCACATTAAGCGCTGGTTTAGTTCGCCCAATAGTGAGCTTTGCAATTCCTACAACAAGATTGAGAGCTAAGACAGAGAGGATTGCTAAGTTGAGTGGTCGCATAGATTTAAATCGATAGGCAATGTATGCCGCCGCTATGAAAAGAATGGTGGCGGTGAGTCCACGTAAACCTAAGTTATCTATCTTCTTTAAAGTAAAGACTAATAACTTCGACAACTTGGGACGATCGGCATTGGCAATCTGTGCATCCAAATGAATAAGTGGGCCATTAACAATTACTTGTTGCGTGACAATGACAAAACCTAGGAATAGGCCACCAGCCCATTTCAGCGCTCGGTTCATTTGAGCTCGGCGAGAGCTCTCGGAAATTACACTCACTTACTCCACCGTTACAGATTTAGCTAAATTGCGTGGCTGGTCCACATCGTTGCCACGAGTGACTGCCATTTCATATGCAAAGACTTGAAGTGGGACGGTAGCAAGTAGTGGCTGCATAAGTGCAGGAGCTTTAGGAAGACGAATTACGTGAGTCGCTCCAGAAACAGCTTGGCCCTCCTCGGCAATCACAATCACATTTGCACCACGTGCTTTTACTTCCTGAATGTTGCTCGCCATTTTCTCATCGAGGGCATGTTCGGTGCCGGCTGGCATAATTGCAATAACTGGTGTTCCCTCTTCAATCAGCGCAATCGGGCCATGCTTGAGTTCGCCGCCGGCGAAACCTTCGGCGTGCATGTATGCCAATTCCTTTAATTTCAAGGCTCCTTCTAGTGCAACTGGGAATCCCACATTGCGGCCGAGGAAGAGAACTGATGTTGCTGCAGCAAAGGTACGAGTGAGTTCGCGAAGTGGTTCTACGGTCTCTAATACTTGTTCAATCTTTCCCGGCAACTCTTGTAGCTCTTCGAATGCCTCGGCAACTTCGCCATCCTTCATAACTCCACGCTGCTGTGCCAAGTAAAGACCGATGAGATAAGTCGCAGCTACTTGAGTGAGGAATGCTTTAGTTGATGCCACTGCAATCTCCGGGCCGGCATGGGTATAAAGAACGGCATCTGATTCGCGCGGAATGGTTGAAGAGTTGGTATTGCAGATAGCGAGAATGCGAGCACCGAGTGATTTTGCATGGCGTAGCGCCATCAAGGTATCCATCGTTTCACCCGATTGAGAAATAGCGAGAACTAATGTGTTCTTATTAATGATCGGATCGCGATAGCGAAATTCGCTAGCAAGCTCTACTTCGACGGGAACTTTCGCCCACTTCTCAATTGCGTATTTAGCAATTAATCCCGCATGAAACGCAGTGCCGCAGGCAAGAACTACAACTTTATCTATCTCGGCAATTTCTTTTGCGGAGAGGGACAATTCATCGAGTTGGATTTTCTTATCCTTTAACCGACCGATCAAAGTGTCGGCAACTGCTTTAGGCTGCTCAAAAATCTCTTTCAGCATGAAGTGAGTGAATCCACCCTTTTCCGCAGCGCTGGCATCCCAAGTAATTTCATACTCTTTTGCCTTCTTGCTCTTGCCGGCTAAGTCGGTAATTGAATAAGAAGTCGGCGTAATTGTGACAACTTCATCTTGTCCTAACTCCACCGCGCGCTTTGTATATTGAATGAATGCCGCAACATCTGATGCTAAGTAATTTTCACCCTCACCTAAGCCAAGAACGAGCGGTGAATTACGGCGAACGCCAACAATTGTTTCTGGCGCATCGGCATGAATTGCAAGAAGAGTAAATGAGCCACGAAGTGAGGCAACTGCCTCACGCATTGCCGCAGGTAAATCGCCGTTGTGTGATTTACGTAGATCGCTCAGTAAATGTGCGACAGATTCAGTATCAGTGTCGGAGGAGAATTTATGGCCTCGCCCTTCAAGAAGGGTGCGAAGCTCGGCATAATTTTCAATAATTCCATTGTGAATAACGGCGAGCTTGCCTTCGTTATCTAAATGGGGATGTGCATTGCGATCAGTTGGTCCGCCATGGGTTGCCCAACGAGTATGTCCGATTCCACTATGAACTGTAGGTAGATCGGCGCCAAGTGCTTGCTCTAAATTATTGAGTTTGCCAGCACGCTTTTCTACATAGAGTTTGCCGCTAGTGCCGAGTGCGATTCCGGCTGAGTCGTACCCGCGATATTCCAGACGACGCAGACCTTCTATAAGTGGTGTTACTGCAGATTGTGGCCCGGTGTACCCAACAATCCCGCACACTTTTCTACCTCAACTCCTGCTCGACAACTTTCGCAAGCGAATTTGCAATCTCTGAGGCGAGAGTATCACTTTGGGCTTCTACCATCACGCGAATAAGTGGTTCAGTACCTGATGCTCTCAGCAGGACCCGGCCATTGTCGGCTAATTTGGATTCGGCATCGCCAATTGCTTGAGCCACCGCAGCCGAGTGCGCAAGTTTGGCCTTATCAACATTCTTCACATTAATAAGAACTTGCGGATAGCGCTGCATGAGTGATGCAAGTTCTGCAGCAGATTTATTGCTGCGCTTCATTTCTTGCAAAAGCGCAAGAGCGGTAAGAATGCCATCACCGGTATTTGCGAAGTCGCGAAGAATTAAATGGCCAGATTGTTCGCCGCCCAGCGAGAAATTGCCTTGCAGCATGCGCTCAAGAACATAACGATCGCCCACTTGAGTAGTAATAACTTTCACTCCGGCATCACGCAT
>Ga0209829_10003451_pt1 | contig 11528 bp, 11 predicted proteins | sample C_140205_EF_Meta_FD_187311 | JGI IMG/M metagenome (GOLD analysis project Ga0209829, IMG submission 187311) | Freshwater microbial communities from Lake Croche, Canada to study carbon cycling - C_140205_EF_MetaG (SPAdes) (version 2) | ecosystem: Environmental > Aquatic > Freshwater > Lake... | reverse complement strand
AACCAGATAAACTTAACAAATGCTAAATACATGAGTTACATATAAATGTTTATAGTCGGTATTAACGATTATAAAAGTTTATAAGGGTTTTTTGAACGGAATGGCGAGTTTGACGTAGTCGAAAACGAAGTTACAAATCTACAATTGTGTTACAGAATTCAATAATATATATTTAGTAATATATATTATTAAGAGAATAATGAAACCACGAGTTGCTATATTGTATTCCGGTGAAATGCGTTCAAATTCGTTAAATCCGAATTATATAAACGATACAATTATATTAGATGCAACTACCAAATATTTATTAAATGATGAATTTAAAAATAAATATGATTTTGATGTATTTATTTGTGCCGATAATATCGATTTGAAAAAAGCAACTATTTTTTTTGGGAAGGCGAATTTAAAAAATATTTATCTTGATACAAAAAATTGGTATTTAAACCAAATTGAAACAAATATTCCAAGTTATGAACATTTTTATGACAATTATTGCAAAATAGATTTTAAGAATTGCATGAGTCATAAACGCAATACAATTTCTCAATTTTATAAATTATATTCAGCATATAATTTAATGTTAAATTATCAGAAAAAACATGGAGTAAAATATGATTATTTAATTCGAATTCGTCCCGATAGTCGTATTATGCAAAATATCATGCCGTTGTTTAATATTCTGGAAACATCTAACAAAAAGATAATAGCGGAACATGACCAATTTTTCATACTCAAATATGAATACCAAGATATTTTTAAATTAGTAGAATATTGCGGAACGTATAACGAAGACGTTAACCTAAAATCGAATCTATATATGTATTTAATGCAACATGGTAATTTATATTCAAATGATATTTTATGTTTTGCTCCAGAAAAACAATTTGTAGACCATGTTTATTATACAGTTAAAAATAAAGGCGGTGATTTTAATGAAACATTTCTGGGATTAACCTATCCAAGCGTAACTGTGTTGTATAGAGAAAATGGTAAATATGGATATATAAACGATTCGCATCCTATATATAAAGATTCAAATTGTAAATGGACACCGATACATGACGTCAATCGTATTTAATTTCCTAAGATTTGTTTAATTTGTGTGTCGGTTAAACTGGATGTTGTCTTTATTTTATTGATATAATCCATATCAACGAGACTTGGATGAACATACCAATCTTCAAACGGCTTATAAGAACCTTCCCAAAAAACAGATACGTTCGGAAATACTAACATATATCCTCTGTCTAATAATATTTGTCTTGAAATCGATTGAGTATCAAAATAATTCCCTCTATAAATATCGTGTTCAAATGTGATTGTTGCAAATTTATATTTATCAAAAACTGTATCATTTAATAACAAAAATGTATCCAATGTTGATTTATTGTCCACATCTAAATCTAGTTGTAAATAATCAATATTATGCAGAAATTTATTATTATCTAATATTGACCGATAATCGACTTGTCTTGCATCTTTCAATTCATATATTGATTTTGGCCTATGTATTTTATATAATGATTCAAATGAATTATCATATTCAACCATTAAACCTTTCCAATTATATTTATTTTCCAATATGTAAGTGTTATTATGTGTTATCGGATGATTTGACCCAATTTCTACAAATGACCCATTTTGCTTGTCTTTTAATACGGAATAAACAAACACGTCCTGTCCGGCCTGACTGTAACTATTCATTATATATATGTATATATATATAAAACTAATGTTTTATATATAATATACAATATATAATAATACAATGAAGGTTCTATTTTTTAATCATAAAATTAAAAATTGTGGAGTATATCAATATGGGTTCAGATTATATAATATATTAAAACAAACCGTAAATGTTAATTACATTTACGTAGAAATCGAAACGTATGATGATTACATTTCAAATATAAATAAACATCTTCACGCATGCGAAGAAGTTACGTCCACATATTCCGGGGGGCAAACCGACAAATATGGTCTTGATGCAATAATATATAATTATCACAATGTTACAATGCCTTGGTTAAATGCGAATACGATACAACGTAAAATTAAAAATATCGGAATCCCGCACGAATCGTCACATAATTTTTTTAACATTGTATGTAATGTCGACCCAACCATTCTCGAAACTAAAAATGTATATTCGCTTCCACGTCCCATATATGAAAACGTCGACGTATTACTTAATAATTATCAACCGTCGACCAACAGTATAAAAGAGTTTATAGATTATAGTGAACCAAATATTCCTATTTTTGGGTCGTTTGGATTTGGATTCAAATTAAAAGGATTTGATAAAATAGTATCTTTAATAAATAAAAATTATGACAATGCCATAATAAAATTTGTTATACCAGTTGCTCATTTTGACCAAAATAATCACACGACTAACATTGATATCAAAAATATTTGTTTACGGTCAAATATAAAATCTACAATTAAATTGATGATTACGCACGAGTTTTTTTCAAATGAAGATATTTTATGTTTTTTGAACTCAAATACAATTAATTTATTCATGTATGATAAATTAGAACAACGCAGTATTTCAAGCGTAATTGATTACGCTGTATCGGTTAATCGACCGATTGGAATTTCCGACAGTTGTATGTTTAAACATATATATTCGGACGAAATATGTTTATATAAAACACCAATTCGCGAATGTATTAAAAATCACAATGTATATTTTAAAAAATATGTAACTATTTTTAGCAATGAAAATGTTATTAATAAATTTATAAAAATATATAAAGATAATAAATTATACAATACATAAATTATATGCTTATCGAAGTTTCGGTAGGTGAAGCGGTTGACAAATTAAATATTTTAGAATTAAAATATAAAAAAATTACAAATGAATCGAAACGAAATGAAATAATGAAGGAAATTAATTCGTTGCATTCGTGTAATATATATAAGCAAAAATACAATTATTATTATAACATTTTGAGTTATGTAAATGAAAAAATATGGGACTTAACCGACGAAGTAAAACTAATGTCAATTGATGAACCATTATATTCTTCGCATGCTTATCAAATTTTCGAATTCAATCAAAAACGATTCCGAATTAAGAATTTTTTTAATTTATTAATTCAATCGAATATAAAAGAACAAAAAAGTTATAATAGTACATATTGTAAAATTGTGATTGAAAATGAAGAAACGTTTTATAAAAAAATACCAGAAATAAATTATTTTTCAATTGAATATGACTATGTCATATTAGAATATAAATATAAACCGACTTATGCCGTCGATAAAATACTCAGTTCACCGAATATCATTGATGGTGATGATACGAATGATATAAATAAAAATGTAACAAATATCAATATTAATAATTTTATATTACCGAAGCAAACACAATCAATATTTCAATATTCGACAATTAATTATCTTGGTACTGGTAAATTAGGCGATTTTGTGCAGTCGTTATCTATAATAAACGAAACATATTTAATGACTGGAAAAAAAGGGGATTTATATATTTATGATGGCATATATAAAAATACAAAATTAGAACGTTTTCGATGCGGAATTGAATATACGTACAGAGATACATATGAAATTGTTTCAAATCAACCATATATAAATAAATTTCAAATTTTTACCGGCGAAAGAATCGATATTAATTTAAATGAATGGAGATGTTCCCATTTAATGTATAAGGCAAATTGGCATGTGTTATTGAGTAATTATTATAAAGTGAATTGGGGCGCAAGGAAATGGATTACGTCGCCGATTGATATCAAATGGAAAGATACAGTTTTTGTAAACATTTCGTCATATCGACATTCAAATACAATTGATTATAATTTATTACATCAAAAATATGGCAATTCGTTAATTTTCATTTCACCCAATTTAAATGAATATGTAGAATTTAAAAAAAACACAAATTTAAATATTGAATTATTTATGCCTAGCACATTTACCGAATTATGTATAGCAATAAACTCATGTAAATTGTTAATCGGAGGTTTGTCGGCAATTCTAGCAATAGGTCATGCTTTACATATTAATCGTGTAATTGCGCTATGTTCAGACCCGCTTGATAATATATGTAATTTGGAATTTGATAAAATTTGGGATAACATAAGTTATAACATATAATTTTAGTCTGATAATTATTGTATTTTGGTAATATATATATTATCTTTAAATATGGAAATCAATGCCCCAAACTCAATATTAGGCGTACCAAACGGAATAATGTATGGTCAATTCGGCAGAGTAGACGAATTAAATGACCGTATCACTTCTCGACATTTTTCTGATATACCATTGGAGCCCAACTATGATCCCAGACCGGTTCCTACCAAATATTCTCATTTTCCCATTGTTGACCGCCGTGTTCCCGCTACCGTAAAAAAAACAGTACATTTAAATCATCATGTTGAACTCAATTTTAATCCCGGTAGTCGAAACGCGCCTTCTTCTGGGTATTTTGCAAACATTGATACCGAAACCATTTTGCGAAATCAAGCATTTGCTCTGAATCATGGTGCCGACCAAAGCGTATATGTTCCATCGTCGAAAAGCGATTTGTATAATGTAACCATTGTGCATAAACCAAGTGAACAGCCATATCCTGGGTTATTTGATAGACCCCAATTTAAGACGAATGTTTCGCCCAATATTTCAGGGTCTTCGCACATTGGAGCCGACCGATTTAATAATCACACGAGAACCCAATTGCGCGGAACAACCGGTTTATAATAAAAAATATTCTACAATATTTAATTTTTATTATACAAATTTCCTACGACTATCGTCTCCGGAAATCTCCAAAAAAATATCACTATTGATTATAATAGTCTGAAAATGTTTAAATATTTATACCACGTTTTCACATCAAAAAATCCCAATAAAATCTGGCTCAAAATTATGATTGTTTTCGCCATTCTGATTTTGCTGTTTATTCTATATAAAAAACTCAATAAACCGTCGCTCAATGAAGGGTTCTCACAAAACGAACGATTTGTTCTGAAACGAGATTCTGACGCCTATGATGAGTTTTATGTGAAAATATATGACACGCTACATTTGCCCGAAAATAAAGTAAACTCCGAAATGAAAATGATTGTCGATATGACCCAAGCTTCCGAAAAAAGTGCATTTTTGGATATTGGTAGCGGAACCGGACATTTAGTAAATAGTTTACAATCAGCCGGTTATCGCGCATATGGAATCGATAAATCGAAAGCCATGGTAAACCAATCAACAGAACGTTTCCCCCATATTCATTCAAAATGTGGAGATGTGTCAGAACCCATGGCATTTGAAAAAAATACGTTTTCGCATATTTTATGTATGAACCAGACAATATATCAATTCCAAGACAAGGTTGCTTTTTTTCGCAACTGTTTTTACTGGCTGATGCCCGGTGGATATTTAGTCGTACATTTGGTTGACCGAGACAATTTCGACACAATCGTATCTGCCGGAAAACCATCTGTATTTGGAACATCATCTCCACAAAAATTTGCCCAAAAACGTATAACCGATACCATTATTGATTTTGGCGATTTTCAATACAAATCCGAATATGATTTCAACAATAAAAACAGTGATATTGCCGTGTTTAAAGAAACCTTCACTGATAAATTGTCGTCCAATGTCAGGCAAAATGAACAAACCTTGTATATGGAAGATATTTCCGACATTATAAAATCAGCACAATTTAGCGGATTCATGCTTCAAGGCAAAGCCGACATGAGAGATTGTGCCGGCACAAGAGACGAACACCAATACATTTATGTGTTCGAACGGCCGATGTCTTAGATGAGTATTCTGGACAAGATATTTCGTTCCTTAATCCATAATATATTTATCCAGATTGGATATATATATTATGACAAACCATGTATGAATACATTTATCTAATTATTGTGTTTCTCATTATTCTATGGTTTGCCTATACCAAAATAAAATATCCTTTTTGGAATATCCAGCCAGTATTTCATACATACGATTATTGGCGATATTTTGTAGGTTCTCCCTTTATTATACAAAAGCAATATCCGATAAAAACTAAATTCTGCAAGTTCGATTTGGTAAAAACAATTCCTTTTTCCGAATCGACTGAAATCCAAAATAAACAATACATTGAATTATTACAAAGTCATTATATCGAATCAGACCGCATTTTGGTTACATTGAATGAAGAGAACTTGAAGGCATATTTTATTGGACATAATAACCCGTCTTATCTGTCATTTTATAATGAAAAACATTATATGTATGAAGGCTCTACAATATCTGCCGTCGATTATCCAGTGGGTTGTATGAGTTCGCGTCCCATCAACCTGTTCATGGAAACGAAAGATCCGACCAAAGTCGTTGACATAATCACCGTTTTTTTCTGGGATTTTATTTGTATACATCGAGAACATCGTCCTAAAAAAATAATCCGCAATTTGATACAAACCCATGAATACAATCAACGCATTCGTAATCCGGACATATCGGTATCTTTATTTAAAAAAGAAATCGATTTATGTGAAGGCATTGTGCCGCTTACCAAGTATACATCTTATACATTTTATTTAAGAAATCTCCGCGTTCCTTCACTGCCTCCGCATTTTTCCATTATTCGAATATTCAAAGAGAACTTGGATATTTTATCCGACTTTCTATACATGATTTCACATTCCGAAAAACGCATGTTTTCATTTTGCGCCATTCCGGACACAGGTTCTCTCACTTCTTTAATAAATTCCGAAAATTTATTTGTATATTGTTTAAAACGAGGCGAACATATCTACGGAATGTACTTCATTAAAGACGCAAAAACTCGATATGAGGACTTGGATGGCGGCACACTTCAATGTGTCGGGAGCGTAATGAACAGCAATTCGGCAAGTTTATTTGCCAACGGATTTACGCGTTGTATACGTGAAATTCTTAAAATCGATAAAACCTTCAAAATGCTTATCATTGATAACACGTCTCATAATGTTACCATTTTATGGAAATGGCGCGAAAAACATAATATAGTATTTGAAACCCCGACAGCCTACTATTTATATAATTTTGTATATCCAGGTTCTCCACTATTAAGTCAAAATTGTATGTTTTTATTGTAGCGAATAGTATCGTCCACTAAAACAATGTTTTTAGGTTATGCAATAAGCTGGTTTTTTGTTTCACCAAGTCTATATCAATATTTTTTTTATATTTTTCCGGATTTCGCAATATATCGGTCAATAATGACATGTCTTTGGTCACATCACCAGACAATCGAATGGCATAATCATTGAAATATTGTTCGATGTTATGACAACCCCAATAAATCGGCGTTCCTCCGCATAATAATGTATTAACTATTTTTTCGGAAAAATAATGGTTTGATTGGAAATTTTCAATACAAATATGGAAATGATACGATTCATATGGTTCCAATTCTTTGAAATTCCCTTTTACGCGAGAATCGTTTAATTTTTCATAGTACATTCCGCCTCTGCCATGAATATCGATTGGGATATTTGTGTTTAAAATAGCCTGTGCCAATTTGTGTCGGTATTTATGACCCGGGGCATTATTTTTTTGACTGACCATGATCGACATTTGATTTGTTTTTTGCGGGATATACGTTAATGGCGTATTATGCCACATGTATGAATATCCTTCCGTAAATGGTTCGGGTAAATCATATTTATCGCCCACATAATATTTACCGATGTTATGGCGAGCGTAATTAACAAATTCGGGTGTCAAATTTAAAAACGGAATGGGTTCCAGAGATAATCCGACCACTCGGTTTTTAGGTATGTTTAATTCTGGCATACCGGTATTCAAAATAATCGCATGGGTGTAGTTAGCTGAATCAGAATCTACAATATATATTTCTTTATCATTTCCATAATTTAACAGTAAACATGATTCACACATTTTCTCAATTTCGCCTTTTAACCTCATTGTATCACCAATCTCTCTACTTGCAAATATTCGTATACGAATCGACATTATTATAAATATTAGTATAAACGTGAACTAATATTTATATGGATTTGATATATATGTTATGACTGGATGAAAACGTAGACGATGCGAAGCGAGTCGAAGTTTTCATCCAGATTATATTTTTTGGCGCACACGTTATGTAAGCATAAGGAATATGATAAAATTATCTCACATATTTTCCCGCTCTGGAAAAAGAATCGACGATAAAAATCATAAAAACCCCCAAAAATGTGTACAATATAAATTCTTCTGTTATGTTATTTGTCCGCTCATTCTGCTGCTCTTCCAGTAAATGTATCATATAATTAATCTTTTCCATGAATTTGTCATCTCCTGCAGCGACTTGTTGATTTGCGCCTATGCCCATCTTTGCATAATAAGGTTGGTTTATTATTTTAGCTTGGTCATAACTTGTTCGATAATTACTATAATTACCTAAATTATTATTCGCAGCATAGTTTCCTTGTTGTTTTTCAACATACAATGCCGGGGCTTGTAATGGATTTTTTGGCGGACTAATTGGACTATCTTCGGGCTTACCTAATTCCCTCACATTCAATTTTGGATTTGGCATTGGATTAAAATCAGCGAGATTATTGTCCGATGTGATGGATGTGATTTTATTTAACATTTCGGTGACTTTTGATTGGCGATTTTCATTGTTCATTTGAACATCTGTAATGGAAGGAGGTGATGATTTTTGTAGACTTGTGTTTTTAGAATCATCCTCCGGTTGTTCATTATATTCGGCCAAATCCTCACTTGAACCATTAAATGGTCTAATTTTGGTTGGTTTTCTTAATGTTGAAACTCGTTTTTTGGGTACATTATCATCATTATTTGTCCATGCAGATGCCGTTGCTAATAATGACATTAATAATTAGTTTTAATATTTACTTTAAAAAAAGGGTAGATAATTATTTCAGATTTTGTTACGATATATTTCTAAAAAATTTAAAACCAAAAATTGTCCATTTATAAATTCGCCGTATTTATAGTTTTATATTTATACAAATAAATATATATACATTATACAACATGACTCGTAAAATTATTTCTGAATTTATACCCATATTTTTACTGTTTTTATTTATTGCATATCCAAAAGTATTCGTTCCGTTTAGCCACACCATTTTAGGAAGATTGATAGCTGTTCTCATTATTGTGTTTTACTCTATCATCGACATTACATTTGGTGGACTTGCATGTGTCATTGTTATTTTATATTATCAAACTGATTATGCCGAAGGAATGACGGACATATCGACTTTAAATGACCAAACTACTTCGACTGAATCATCCACAAATTCTTCTGATTTCAAGGAACCCAGTCATGAAGTATCTACGGCACCTGTTGGCGGTGTCGTAAATGGAACGACCGAATTTTCATCGGCACCATCTACGCCTGTAATACGCCCATCCTCTGGTTCTATCACCAACGAAAAAATAAAAACCGAAACAGATATAAAAACGCCCAAATCATCAAATGATTGGGCATCCACCGTTTGGAAAAACATATATGCCCTTTATAAACCAACTGACCCGGAAGATTCGGTCGGAGTGGTAACAGAACCGTTTTCAGAATATAAATAATTAATCTCTGTAATACCGGAGAAAAAACTTCGATTTTTCCGGTATTATTAATTATTTTATGAGACCGTATAGGTCTCATAAAATAACAGAGTGGTGCGTATATCTACGGTTCCGCCGCGCCGTTCTATGGAACGGTACAATAGACGTAATTAACCAATTCACCTTTTATTGACACAGGATTTTTTATCATAAATAGATATATAATGTCCAAAAAAAGAAAAAGTCCGGTGGCAAATAATATTTTCCAATACTTAAATAATAATGTTTATGCAATCAATAATAGTAAATTGTTTGCCGGATTAATGATTATTATATTGAATATTGCTTCCAAATTCGTTACCATTAAATTAAGCAAAACTATGGAAGCCTATTTGAAATATACATTTAGTCGAGATATATTGGTGTTTGCAATTGCATGGATGGGAACTCGAGATATATACATTGCACTGTTTATCACATTTATTTTTGTGATTTGTGTCGAATATGTATTTAATGAAAATAGTATGTTCTGTTGTTTGCCCGAACAGTTTACCGATTATCATGTGTCGCTATTAGATAATAGCGACAACGTGACACCAGAAGAAATAAAACACGCTGAAGAAGTTTTAGAAAAGGCAAAAAAACAAAACCCGGAAATAAAATTTCAAACTTATAAGGCATATTAGTGTTTGCAAAGTATCAATGAGGTCATTCACCAAGAATGGGCAACGACATTAAATTATTCGGATAAAAATATCAATGTATACATTGACATACATAAATATATAATAATATATATATCAACGATTATAATATATATTATACTTTAATAAAATGGCAAAAAACAACGCCTCCATTATAAATAACCCAAATGCAAAATCAACCAGCACATTTGTTATCGAACAAATTAAAATAATGTTAGATTTGGGCGAAAATAAACCATCTGCAATTCCATTTACGTCCAGTATGTTATATCACCCCGATTTACAAAAAAAAGAGGAACAATCGGCGCCATTATCTGAATTTCCATATTTTAATGCCGATGTGGTATATCCATTCGACATATTATCCAAGTTGGATTATAAAAATAAAGTGAAATTCTTTTTTAATAAAGCATTTTTTGAAAAAATATTATTTGCTTCAAGTGAAAATTATAACCTACAAAAAATAAAAAATGAAAATCAAACACAAATTGAAATTAAATTAAAAAAAGAAAATTTGGTGCAAGAACAAAAAAAATTGGAAACGATTAGTATCCCCTTTCGAAAAAAACGAATTCTTGAATTGGAGTCGGAAATTAAAAACGTAACCGATACAAAATATAACTATAAAAAAAATGAATCGACACGAAAATTGGAGATGTATAAAACTATATTAAAAAAATATGAATCCAGATTAACCGCTATAAACAAAGAAATCGAAGATTTAATTAGCCCGACTAAACGCATATTAAAAAAATATAATGCAGAAATTGTCAACGAAAATATTCACATTATGTTAGAATTATTATTCCCTACAAAATATCCAAGACCCGATAACTTAAGTGATTCGTTTACCCAATATATTCAGCAAAAAACAACACCCAAAAAAAAATCATTAAATATTATGCAATCGGAACGTTTTTCGTATATAAAAGAAGGTAATGATATACTTACCATAACCAATGTTATATGGTTAAACGATATGGTAAACAATCCGATATATCGTAAATTTATGGTAGAATTTGCAAATTACATTAAATGGTCAATGGGGGAATCGGAAAAAATAAAAGAAGAGATTGAAACAAAAGAAAATGCATTATTTGAGAATTTAAAAACAGAAGATTCAGATGCAAAAAAAGGTTCAAAAAGTCTGAAAATTACGGAAGATGAAATTAAAGAAATAGAGTCTAAAATAGATTTTGTGGGTTCAAGTTCACTTATATATAACCGTACATTAAACGGCGAACTTGTCGAGATTGTTAATAATTT
>Ga0209829_10003445_pt1 | contig 11544 bp, 5 predicted proteins | sample C_140205_EF_Meta_FD_187311 | JGI IMG/M metagenome (GOLD analysis project Ga0209829, IMG submission 187311) | Freshwater microbial communities from Lake Croche, Canada to study carbon cycling - C_140205_EF_MetaG (SPAdes) (version 2) | ecosystem: Environmental > Aquatic > Freshwater > Lake... | reverse complement strand
GGCTGCCAGCATCCCCAGCTCGGGATGGGCAAGGGCCGTCGTGAGCAGTTTCTCGGCCTGCGCGGGAGTGAGGATGTGGGGTTCGTTCGCCTCACCGCTCCGACCGCAAAGTTCTTTACGATCCACATCGGTCAAATCGTCCAAGGGGGAAAAGGCCACGTAACGCTTTTGGGCGGCGTAGCGGTAGAGTTCGCCGACGATGGACAGGAAATTCTTGTTGGAGCGCGTGCCGAGCTTCTGGCCGTTCAGCCAGTCTTTGATTTCCTGCCCGGTGACTTCGGCGGCGAGGCGATTTTCAAACACCGTGGCAAACCGCTCGGCACGTTGGCGGAAATCCCGGAAACTCGGCTCCCGGAGATCGCCCCGGTGAAACCGCTGCTCCTTGCTTTGCACAAGTTCACCGACGACCTGCTGCACGGTCTTGTCACGGCCCTCGTGTCGCATCCGTTTGATCGCGAAGCGAACGGCCTCTGACAGGGTGATGCCGTGCTGACGCAGGAGAGGGAGGTTGGCGGCGACTTCGCGCCGATCCTCGTCGGAGAGTTGGAAAAACTCTGAGCCCTGCTTCCGGTGGCCTTGCAGGATGTTATCCGCCCACGCTTTGGCGTCATCCTTGGTCTTGAATTGCTTCCTTTGGCGAACCTGCCCGGTGAGTTTGGCGGGAACCGTGACGAGGAACGATCCGCCGAACGCATCGCCTCCGGTAAGATTGAGCACCTCGCGAATGCGGATGCCGGAACCTTTGGGATATTCCCACGATTTGAGCGCGGCGTCGGTCTTTGCAACCATGTGCCTAGGCTCTGCCTCTTCCTGCAAAAGGACAAGCCTTTTTGACAGGAATGAGACAGGAATTGACTCAGTGTTTCATAAGTCGTTGACTGAAATGGTGGAGGTGGTGGGAGTTGAACCCACGTGCCCCCGGCCTTTGCGCACCGCGTCTACGTGTATAGCGTGATATTAATCTCACCGTCACCAAGCGATCACACGCGCTCAGGTGCAGGCCAGTCCCCGGATGAAGATACAGCGCGCCGTCCGCGGACGGCTCCGCGCGCTATGCCTGCTGTCGACGTTCGTTCCGGCTAGCAGGTGTCGCCGGGCAAACGTGGCTGCCGATTAGGCTGCCAGGGGCATTTCTTCAGTGTTGCCTATTATTTTTTTTGCAGGGGGTTTAACGAGAGACCCACAACTCTCGACAGGCAGCGGCGCACTCCAACCAAGGGTAGAATCCAGAACACCCCCAAAAGACGTTTGAGTTTCGATTGGTGATTTCCGATTGGAATTTGCTGACCAATCAAAGAACGGGAGCGGGAACATGCGCCGCGGGGCGGGGATTGCAAGTGCGGCGATGGGCGGGGCGCGACGCGACGGGAGCGGCGGTTTCCCAACCGCCGGGAGGAGGGGCGCACTCGCCGCGGTGGGCGCTGGGGAAAGCGCCCCTCCGTTCGGTCCGCGATTCGTCTTTGCAACGGGGCTGGGGACGGGCGACAACAACGGCGCATGACCACCCCTTCGTCTGCGACCCCTGTCGTTGTTTTGCCGGTCGGACCTCCGGCCCGGCTCGCTTCACTCGATGCCTATCGTGGTTTCGTGATGTTTCTGATGATGGCAGAGGTGTTGCGCTTGAAACGCGTGGCGCAGGCACTGCCGGAGAGCGGGGTGTGGAGTTTTCTCGCGTCGCAACAGTCGCACGTCGAGTGGGTCGGGTGTTCGCTGCACGATCTTATCCAGCCTTCATTTTCGTTTCTCGTCGGCGTGGCGCTGCCGTATTCGATCGCGAGCCGGCGGGCACGGGGGCAGTCGACCGGGGTGATGATCGGGCACGCGGTATGGCGGGCGGCGGTGCTGATTTTGCTCGGGGTGTTTCTGCGGTCGACGGGGCGGAACCTGACAAACTGGACGTTTGAGGATACGCTCACGCAGATCGGTCTCGGTTACGGTTTTCTTTTTGCGCTCGGTTTTCGTTCGGTGCGCGAACAGTGGGTGGCGTTCGCGGTTATTTTGGTGGGAGTGTGGGCGGCGTTTGCGCTCTACCCGCTGCCGGCGGCGGGATTTGACTATGCGAAGGTGGGCGTCGCGCAAAGCTGGCTCGAGACGAACGGGCTCGCGGGGTTCGCGGCGCATTGGCAGAGGAACACGAATCTCGCGGCGGGGTTCGAGACGTGGTGGCTCAATCTCTTTCCGCGCGAGAAACCGTTTCTCTTTCACAGCGGCGGCTACGCGACGCTGAGCTTTGTGCCGACGCTGGCGACGATGATGCTCGGGCTGCTCGCGGGCAACGTGCTCCGGGGCGAGCGAGCGCCGCGCGAAAAAATTTGGTGGTTGGTCATCGCAGGTGTGACGGGGCTCGCGGTGGGCGCGCTGCTGGGCTGGTGGGGGATTTGCCCGGTGGTGAAACGCATTTGGACGCCGAGCTGGGTGCTGTTCAGCGGTGGGTGGTGCTGCCTGTTGCTCGCGAGCTTTTACGCAGCGGTCGATGTGGCCCCACGCGGACGGTGGGCGTTTCCCTTGATCGTGATCGGTGCCAATTCCATCGCAGCCTATTTAATTGCGCATCTCTTTGTGGACTTCATCCGCAAGGCGCTGACCACGCATTTCGGGGCGGAAGTTTTCCGCAGTCTCGGGGCGGCGTATGAGCCGCTGCTGTTGGGGGGCGCGACGCTCGCGGTGATGTGGGTGCTGCTTTACGGGATGGATCGGCAGAAATGGTTTCTGCGGGTGTAGCCCGTTGAGCCCGCCGGCGACGGATTCGCTTTAGGTCGTTACGCCGAGGAGTCCGCGGGTGAATTGGAAGTCGACGGAGCCGGTTGAAGAGACAGCGGGGAGGCGGTCGTGTTGGGCGATGGCCACGAGGAGTTGGGTGAGCGCGGCGGAGTTTTCGGCGGCGTGGTCAGTCAGGAAAAGGTCGATGTCATCGGCGCGGATCACTCCACGCTGGGAGGATTCGGCTACCTGGATGACGGACATCAATGGGTGGCCTTGGCGGGCGTGTTGGTCGACGACGGTCAGAGCGAGGTGCGCGCCGCAAGCACCGAGGCCGGTGAGGTTTTCGACCCAGTGATCGGTTTCGCTCGCGATGATATGAAAGCCGGGGGTCGCGAGCGGTTGGCCGTAGAGGAGGGTGGCGTGGGGTGAGCGGTCACCGAGCAGGGCGGAGGAGAAACGGCGATCGGCGAGCAGCGGATCGCTTTCGGGGATGAGCACGGAGCCGCCGCGATGGAGAATTTGTTGCGCGACGGTGACGAGCGCGGCGACGGTGGAGTCGTTCGCAGGAGCGGTGGTGAGGAGGCCGAGCGCGAGGGCGCCGAGGTCGGCGGGGACGGAGGGTGCGGGCGGAAGTTCGGCGAGTTTCGCGGCGAACCACGCTTCGACCTTGTCGAGGGCTTTGGCGATGCCGCCATCGAGCTGGACGCTGGCCCAACCGAAACGTGCGGCGGGCACGCCGGCGGCCTCGAGTTTGTGGCGCATGAGATCGTTCGGGACTTTTTCGCAACCGTGCTCGAGAAGGAGCGCGGCGGCGACGTTGGGGTGGGTGACGTAGCCGCGGTAGGCGCGGTGCAGTAGTTGGTGCATGGATTCACCGCCAAAGCCGCAGCCCTCGGTATGCACGAGCGAGACGAAGCGGGAAATGCCCTGCGCGGCACCGAGGCGTTTTTCGTTGAGACGCTCGGCGGCGAGTCGGGAAATCTGCGCGGCGCAGAGGCTGGTCGGCAACACGAGGGCCACGCGCTCGGTGGCGGGCCCGTGGTCGGCGGCGAAGATATTGAGCGCGGTGGCGGGGCCCGTTTGGGTGCCGGGCCCGACCGGCAGCGGCACACCATCGGGGACGGGGCGGGCGCGGATTTCGGCGAGCCGCGAGCCGTCGGTCTGCGCCCAGTCGCGCAAAATGGAGACTTGCGAGTGGCCGGCGTGTTCGCCCTTGGATTTTTTGCCGGAGGCGGTGGCGAGCGTGAGTTCGAAACTCTCGGCGGTGAGCGACTCGAACGATTCGCCGTCGAGGTAGCGGCCGGCGTTGATGTCCATTTCGTGGACGAGGAGCTGGTGGCGGCGCGTGGTGGTCGTGATCTTCAGCGTCGGCACGAAGGGGAAATTCGTGATCGAGCCGTTGCCGGTGACGAAGAGGACGAGGTTGCAGCCGGCGGCGATCTGGCCGGCGACGCCTTCGAGGTCGTTGCCGGGGCCGACCATGAAATAGAAACCGGGCGCGTCGAGCGGGGCGGCGTAGTCGGTGACGAAATCGAGCCGCGTGCGCGGATCTTTTTTGTGCACGGCGCCGAGTGATTTGATCGCGATGTTGTAGAGGCCGCGGAGTTTGTTGCCGCCGGAGGGATTGTTTTCAGGCGAGACGCCGTGCCAGCCGAGGCGCGTCTGAAATTCCGCGATACGGTGCATGAACTCCCGCGCGGTCCCAAGATCGCGCACGCGTTTCATGATGTAGGACTCAGCGCCGACGGCCTCGTCGATTTCCGTGAGCACACCGGTGCCGCCGTGGCGGATGGTTTCGTGCACGATGGCGCCGGCGAGCGGATTGCCGGAGACGCCGGAAAAGGCGTCGGAGCCGCCACATTGGAGAGCGATGCGCAAAGCGGAAAGCGGTTCGGCGGTGCGGCGCTGGGCGGATACGGCCGGCAGCCACGCACGCACGATTTTCTCGCCCTCGGCGAGGGCGGCGGCGAGCCCGGCCCGGATCGAGAGAAACGCGTGCGGCACCTCGTCGAGCGGGTAGCCTCGATCGCGCAGGAAGGCGGCGAGGCGGGTGTTGGTGATGGGCTCGACACCATAGTCGACGGCGAGCACGGCCCCGACGTTGGGGTGCACCATGAAACCGGCGAGCGTGCGGAGCACCTCGAGGGCGTTGTTCGGTTCGCCCGTGCCGCCGCCCTCGGTGTGGGCGATGGCCACGATGCCGTCGAGCGATGGGTGCACGCGGGCGAGAGCCTGCAGGCGCGCGGTGAGCTGGCGGGCGAAACTCGCGGTGCGGGACGTGGTGCCGAGGATGACGATGGTGTTGCGGGTGCCGACGCCGCGGCGACCCGGACGGCGGTAACCCTCAAACGTGCGGGGCGTGTCGGTGAGCGGCGTGGCCGGGGCGGCGGTGAAGGATTTTTCGTCGAACGAAAACTCGGCGCGCTGATCGGAGAAGTTGGCGCGGTCAGGCCGCACGGCGCCGTCGAGCTGGCGAACGGCGAGCATATCAAGCGAAGACTGGTTGCACACGTAATCACCGGCGCTGATCTCGACGAGCGCGGTGCCGAACGGCAGGCCCCACGAAAGGAGCGGAGCGCCGACGGCGATGGGAGCGACGGCGAAGCGGTGGCCTTCGAGCACGGTGTGCACGAGGGCGCGTGGTCCGGCGGAGAGCGCGAGGAGGGTGCCGGCTTCGAGCCGTCGGGTGGCGATCGCGACGTTGTCGCCGGGGGCGGGGAGACGGCTGACGGCGGAGAGTGCGAGAGGAGAGGGCGCCATGGGAAGAAAGGAAGAAGGAACCACGAAACGTGTGAAAGACACGCAAAAGAAAACGGCGCGGTCCACTCGCTGGCGCTCGCGGCTACGGGGGATTGATCCACGGCTGGCGCGCGTGGCCACGCGGTGCCCGAGGACTCAGTTGCGCTGACTGCCGACGCCGACGGAATACGTGAAATAGAAGGCGCGGCGGTCGCCCTTTTGTTTGCCGACCTTGAGGTAGTCGCGATCGAGGGCGTTGTTCACGTTGAGGGCGAACTGGTGGTTCATGCCGGTGTTGGCACGGGTGGTGTAGCGGACGGCGGCATTCCAGAGGTGGAAGGCGGGGACGCTGAGGGCCCACTGGCGCGTCGTGCGCGAGAGCACGCGGCTCCCGGTGGCGGTGGTCGTGTAGGTGTCACCGGCGTTCGGCGCCTCGGTGGGCGTGCGGGAGACGCGGGTGACCCCGACATTCGTGGAGAAGCCGCGCAGCAACGCGGCGCGTGGCGAGTAGCGGACGGAGAGGCTGCCGTTTTCCGGGGAGACGTTATTGACCGAGCGGCCGATGGAGAGGGGAAAAGCCGAGCCGAAGTCGGTGTAGATGGAGTGCACATGGCCCCAGCTGCCGTTGAGGCTGAGGGCCGGATTCAGGCGCCAGTTGAGGTCGAGCTCGCAGCCGCGCACGAGCTGGTTGCCGTCGCGGCGGGTGGCGGTCGTGAAGCGGCCGGAGCCGACGGGTGATTCGATGACCTCGGTCACGCCGACGTTTTTGCGGGTCGCATAGAAGCCGCTCACGGTGAACGTGAGTCGTTCATCGAGCAGGGCGCCCTTGAAGCCGTAGTCGTAGCCGGCGGCTTCTTCGGGGGCGTAGTTGGGCTCGGCGATGAGCGCAGGCCCGTCGCCCTGGTTGACGAAGTAACTTTGGCTGTAGTTGGCGAAGAGGCGAAAATTGGATACGAGGCGATAGTTCACGCCGACGTTGGGCTTGAGGGCGGTTTCCAGTCGGCGGATCTGGTCGCCGCGTTGGTAATTCAGATAGTCGGGAAACGTGTTGAACGACGTAACGGCAGTGAGGAAGTCGCGATGACGGAAGCGCACGGCGTCGAAACGCGCGCCGGCGAAGGCCAAGAGACGGCCGTTGAAGAAGCCGGCCTGTTGGCGGAGCAGGCCGCCGAGCACGGAGATGCGGCCCTTGCGTGTCTGGCCAGGGATTTCGTGACCCCAGACCCAATCGTTGGGAAAGTAGGTGAGCGGGGCAACGGGCTCAAGGGTGGTGCGATCCAGCGTAACGATGCGACCGGAGCCGGCGGTATTCCACGCCGCGATCACCGGATCATTGGCGGTGGAGCCATACGTCCAGTTCGGGTCCCAGCGGTAGTAGTCGTTGAGGTCGAGTGTGACCAGCGTGCGACTCTCCACTTTCTTCTGGAACAGCCACGTGTGGGCGAGGAAATCGGCTTGGAAGCAGCCGCCGTCTTCGGAGTAGATTTGTTTCACGGGATTGCCGCGTGTGCTCGTGATGAGGGTGGTCGCGACGGGTGGGTTGACGTTGATGGCGCCGAAGCCGGTGTTGTCGTTCGCCTTCCAAGAGCGGGCGCGGTAATAGTTGGCTCCGACGCGAACGCTCCAGATTTCGCTCAGTCGTTTTTCGTAGATTGCGCTGAAGGATGGATTGCCGCGCGTGGAATCGCTGTGCGGCCCGTAGGGATTGTAGGTGGCGAGTGCGGCGGCGTAGCCGATCGCGACGTCGTCGTTGGCCGTGGTCGTGCCTTTCTGATCGATGATGAGCGGAGCTGAGCCGGGTGGGCTGTGGATCGTTTGGAGAAAATATTCGGCGGAGACGAGGAGCGACGAGCCGTCTTTGAACTGCTGTTTGAGGGCGAGGTAGTGCTCTTGGTTGCGGGTGCGGGCGTAAGCGACGTCGTAGGCGCGATTGCCCTCGCTGGAGGTGAGCAGAAACGAGGTTTTGCCCAGCGAACTGGTGAAGAGCGGGCCGGTGGTTTCGAAGGTGCCGCGCAGGGTCGAGTAGCTCCCGACGTTCAGCGTGAACTTGGAACCCGGGTGGGAACGAGGCTCTTTGGAGATCATGTTGATCATGCCGCCGGGGGACGTGCGGCCGTAGATCGCGGCATTGGAGCCTTTGATGACCTCGATCCGATCGACGTTGCTGGTCCCGAAACGGCCGATCCGGTAGAAGCCATCGCGGAGCTGCGAGGAGGAAGAGAAACCGCGCAGCGTGAAGCCGCCGCCGCCGCTGAGGCCGGTGAAGCTGCCGATTTGGGTGAGCGTGTCGTTGAGATCGAAGATGGCGAAGTCGGCGAAGAATTCGCTCGTGAGCACGTTAACGGTGTAGGGCAGGTCGATGATCTTGGTAGCGACACGGCTGCCGGAGAGCGTCTCGGAAGCGGCGTAACCGCGATCATCGTCGGCTGTGACGTTGAAATCGGAGAGGCGGACGGCGTCGTCGACGGGTTTGGAGGCTGCCGACGGGATGACGTCGGCGCCGAAGAGGGTCGGTGCCCACCACAGGCTGAGTAGAAGCGTCGTGCGGTTCATGGGGTGGCGCGATGGAGTCCGGGATAAAAATTCGAGCAAGTCACGTGAGCGAGCGGAGGAAACGAACACGTGTGGCAATCGGCAATAGCCAAAGCGCGATGGAGAGTCGGGTTGCTCGAGGGGGCTGCGGAGAGACCAAGAAAACGGCCTCCGGCAGTAAAGCCGGAGGCCGTGAAGAGCGAAGAATTATCCGATCAGGTGATCACTTGAACCTGTAGTCCACGCGCATCGTGTAGGAGCGGCCGCGCGGGTCGGCGATGCGGGGTTCCCAGCTGCTGCCGGCACCGGAGTTGGTGTCGTAGGTGGCGGAGAAGGGCGGGTCGGTGTTGAAGAGATTCTTGATGCCCGCCGTGAGGGTGACGTTTTTGATGCCGCGGTAGGACGCGCTCAGGCCGAAGATGTTGTAGGCCTTGACGCGTGGGTTCCAGTTGACGGGTTTGACGGAGCCGTTGGCTACGCCGGGCAAGACCGCGTCGATGTAGCTGTTGCGGAAGAGTTGGTTGATCTGGCCGGTCCAGTTGCCCTTGCGGTAGCCGACGTAGGCGGTGTGCTTCCAGCGCAGGCCGATGTCGCTCGCGCGGGTGAATTGGTTGATTTCGCTCACGCTGAATGGCGCGGTGGCGAGCAGGCGCGATTTCTTGTCAAGCAAATAGGATAGGTCGAAACCGCCGGACAGTTTGCCGCCGGCAAAGTCGGTGTTGCCCTTGATGCCGAACTCGGAGCCGGAGGTGACGTTTTGGCCGGCGTTCACCCAGCGGCTGTCGACTTCGACGATGTCGCCCGCGGGGTTGCGACGGAAGCGCTCTGGGAAGAGGCTGTAGTTGGCCAGCAGTACGGTGGTGCCGAAGCTCTGGATCGTGCCGGTGCGGTCAACGCTCCACCAGTCGACGTTGAAGCTAAGGTGCTTGTTGGGCTGCACGACAAAACCGGCGGAGTACATTTTGGCTTCCTCGGGCTGAAGGTCGGGCTTACCGCCGAAAAGTGAGTTTGCGGAGTTTGGGGCAATTTGCCGGCCGGTTGCCGGATCGATGAGCCCGGTGGACGCGATGGGGCTCACGGTGACCGGATCAAACTGTTGTTTGAAGGTCGGGACGCGGAAGCCGGTGCTGTAGGAGCTCCGGAACAAGATGACGTCGTTGGGCGCGTAGCGTAGCGTGACCTTCGGGTTGGTTGAGCTGCCGAAGCCGGTGTAGTCATCGACGCGGCCGGCGAGGTTGACGTCGAAGCCCTTCACGATCGGTACTTGGAGTTCCACGAAGGCGGCTTTGATGGTGCGTTTGAGCGAGCCGTTCGTCGCGAGGCTGTTGTCGAATGGGGCGTTGAAAATCAGCGAGTCCGAGGAGTTGAGGTTCGCGCGGCTGTCGCCGTTGAACAAGAAATTCTCCTGCCGCCAATCGAGCCCCACCGCCGCTTGTACGCTGCCGGCCGGCAGCTTGAAGAGCGGGCCCGACGCGGCGGCGTCCAGGTTGTCGGTGCGATACGTGCCGCCGTAGAGCGCGACGCCGTCGGCGCGGATCTTGTTGATGGCCGCGGTCGCCTCGGCCGTTTGCGTGTAGGAGAACGGATCGACGACGCCGGTGTTGATGAGGTTAACGAACGGGACGGTATAAACATAGCCGCCGTTGAGGGTGGACTTGCCCTGGCTGCTGGCCCGGGAGGCGCCGAGGCGATAGTCCCATTGCGACAAGAAACCCAAGGGGCCTTCGAGACCGGCCATGTAACGATAGGTGTCGGTCGAGGTCGTAAACGCGCGGTTGCCGAGCGGCAGGGAGCGCCAACGGAACGCCATCGGGGCACCCCGGTTCGCCTCAACCTCGGGGAAATACTTGGCGAGCACGTTGAAGACTTTGTTGTAGGACGCGCCGGTGCTCGGATAGGCGAGGTTGTAGAGCGGATTGGGGACGGTGGTTCGGCCGTCGAGCGCCGTGGTGTTGAGGGTGGCCGAGCTCGACCATTGGTTGGGCGAGAAACTCTTGTTGGACTCCGAGCGGCCGGCGACCAGCTCGGTCGTCAGGCGGTGGAGCGGGGCGATCGCAAACGTGCCGCGAAGCACGAGGTTCTTGTTCTGCACCGGTTGCTGGATCACGGCGGCGCGACCGGTGTCCCAAGCGGAGCCGTATTTCGAAGCGGCCGAGTTCCAGAGCACTTCATCGTAGGGGCCCATGCCGTCGAGACCCGAGTAACCGGGACCGCCAGGGACATCGACGTAGTTGATGCCGTTGACGCGGAGATTGGGATTGGTCGGATCGAGCGGGCCGCTGCCGCGGTTGGCGACGGTGGCGTCGCGGCTGATGGCCGTTTGGAGCGAGCCAATGGCGAACAACGTGGCGATCGGCGTGCCGCGCGTGTCGGGCGATACGCCGCGGTCGACTTGAAAGGTGCTGACGAATTTGCGTTGGTCGCCGCGCAGGACCTTGCTGTCGGCGTAGGCGACCGAGGCCATGAGGTTGTATTTGTCGCGGCTCAAGTCACCGAAACCGGCGACGGCGTTGTAGCGGAAAATATTACCGCCGCCTTGCTCGGTGACGTCCACGGCGGCGCTGGCGGCGGCACCCTGATAATTATTCTTGAGGATGAAGTTAATGACGCCGCCGACGGCATCGGTGCCGTAGATGGCGGAGGCACCGTCCTTGAGGACCTCGACGCGCTCGATCGCGGCAAACGGAATCTGGTTCAGATCGACCACGCCGCCGTTGAGGCCGTGCGACGAAACGCGCCGGCCGTTCAGGAGGACGAGGGTGGCGCCGGCACCCTGCATGCGGAGATTGGCGGAGGTCGCGCCGTTATTGCCGCGCTGGGCGCCGGAGACGACGTCGGCATTCGCCGCGAGATTGTCGAGGCCGTTGCCGTTAATGTTTAACTCCATGAGCATTTGCTCGGCGCTGCCGATGCCGCGCTGCTCCATTTCGAGGGGTGTGATGGTGAGCAAGGGCGTGGCGCCCTCGCCATCGAGGCGTTTGATGAGCGAGCCGGTGACGACGTAGGCTTCGAGCTTGGCGGTCTCTTCCGGTTTTGCGGTGGTCGCGGACGGAGCGGTTTGGCCTGCGGCGACGGAGAGCAGGCTGGCGGCGGCGAGAAGGGGAAACCAAGAGGACGGTTTCCGCAGGTATCGGGTGTTCATAGGTTATGGTGGGCTAGTGGCCGGCGGGTTGGACTCGCCGGTGCCGAGATCTTCAGCGGCGGAGCAGGCAAAGTTGTGGCGCCGGCCCCGGAAGATTCAGCAGGAGAAACGTCATTTTACCCGGTGTGAATACGCAAGGAGAATGGCGGGTGGGCGGGGGGAGCGGCGAGGGGGAGAATGAGAATGAGAACGAGAACGATTACGATGAACGGGAACGATGGGAGCGGGGGGCGGGGCGGTGTTTTCTTGGTGCAGCGCCGGAGGATTCGCGTTTCGTTGCCCAAGATGTGGCCCGACCCGCTTCACGTATCAGCAGAAACCGCGCGGCGATTTCACCGCCGGGCGGTGTTGCTCGATGCGCCGGTGGGGAGCGTCGGCGAGGCCTTGGCGCATCACGGCTACGTGCAGATTGATCCGATTAATATCTG
>Ga0209829_10003439_pt1 | contig 11560 bp, 11 predicted proteins | sample C_140205_EF_Meta_FD_187311 | JGI IMG/M metagenome (GOLD analysis project Ga0209829, IMG submission 187311) | Freshwater microbial communities from Lake Croche, Canada to study carbon cycling - C_140205_EF_MetaG (SPAdes) (version 2) | ecosystem: Environmental > Aquatic > Freshwater > Lake... | reverse complement strand
CGCAAATGGCTGATCCGCATGCCCCCGGTGGACGCCAGGGATCGCGGCGCGGAGATCGAATGCGTCTATATCCCCGAGCGCCATCGCGGCACGCTTTGCGTGTCGAGCCAGGTCGGCTGCACCCTCACCTGCACCTTCTGCCACACGGGCACCCAGAAGCTGGTGCGCAACCTCACCGCGCAGGAGATCGTCCAGCAACTGGTGGTGGCGCGCGACCGGATCGGGGATTTTCCGGGCATGACGCCGCCCACCGATGGGCTGTTGCCTTCGGGCGAGGGCGTGCGGGCGGTGTCCAACATCGTCTTCATGGGCATGGGCGAGCCGCTCTATAATTTCGATCATGTGCGCGACGCCATCGCGGTTCTGTCCGATGGGGACGGCCTGTCGCTCTCCAAGCGCCGCATCACGGTTTCGACCTCCGGCGTCGTGCCTCAGATTTCCGCGCTGGGCGACGAGATGGGCACCATGCTGGCCATTTCGCTCCATGCGGTGCGCGACGAGCTGCGCAATACGCTGGTGCCGCTGAACAAGAAATATCCGCTACAGGAGCTCTTGCAGGCCTGCCGCACCTATCCGGGCGTGTCGAACGCGCGGCGCATCACCTTCGAATATGTGATGCTGAAGGATGTGAATGATTCCCCCGCCGACGCCCGCGAACTGGTGCGCCTGCTGAAGGGCATTCCCGCCAAGATCAATCTCATTCCCTTCAACCCCTGGCCGGGCACGCAATATGAGTGCTCGGACTGGGACGTGATCGAGCGTTTTTCCGAGATCGTCTTCAACGCGGGTTACGCCAGCCCCGTGCGCACCCCGCGCGGCCGCGACATCCTCGCCGCCTGCGGTCAGCTCAAGAGCGAGACCGAGAAGGTGCGCGCCCGCGCGCGCCTGATGATGCAAGAGGACGAAGCGGATGAGGCGGAAGAGGGCGAGCCTGCCCCCCACTGAGCCTCTTCAGCACCCGTTAACCCGTGGGCCTTAAGCTGATGGCGCGTTTGTGTGTCTGCGTGGGTGCGTGTCATGCGTGAACAGTTTCTGGAAGAACGCCTCGTTCGCATCGAGGCCGAGATTGCGGGCCTGAGCGAGATCGCCCATGCGCGCACAATGGCCTCCGTGGACATGCGTCCGCGCATCGACCGGCTCGAAGGCCAGATGCGCGATGTGGTCAAGATGGTGCATCATCTGGCGGAAATGCTTGGCGAAACCAACGCGCGTATCGCCCAGCCGACCGAGCCGGGGCTGCAGGCGCTTCGCACGGAGGTCGAGGACCTTCGCGATTGCGTCAGCACCCTGGTCCAGCTCGTCACCCAGATCGCCGCCTCGCGCGCCGCCGCCTGATCAGGCCAGCGCCTTGCGGGCGCCAAGGAGCGCCAGCGTCGCCATGGTGGCGGAGATCATGGCGTTCCAGCCAGCCAGCGACAGGCCCAGAATGCGGATCGCCACGGCGTCGCAGCGCACCACTTTGGCAGTCTCCAGCTGCTTCATGAAATCCTGCATGGAATCCGCCCGCGTCAGCGCGCCGGTGCAGCCCGATGGTCCCGCCCAGAAGCCCCATTCGACGCCCGCGTGATAGACGCCGAAGACCATGCTGCCGACGAAGACCAAGCCCAGCAGCGCCAGCCCCGCCCCCGCAAGCCAGCGCGGGCCATAGGCGGCGACAAGCGCTGTGAGGGCGGCGAGCGGCACGCCCGCATAATAGGCCCAGCGCTGCATCAGGCAGAGCTCGCAGGGCAGATAGCCCGCCCATTCGAAGATCCAGGCGCCCGCGATAGTGGCGAAGGCGATGGCCAACACGCCGAGCGCGGCTTGCAGGGGCGTCAGGGTCTGGAGCGAGCGGGGCAGGGTGGGCATGGGGGTCCATTCCGAGCGTTAGAAAGTGCGGCGCCAATTGCAACCGGCGCTCCCGATCAGCATTCCCCGACCCCCACCCCGTCCGCTGGCGCGGCCGACCCTCCCCACAGGGGGGAGGGTATGCAGCTGACGATCCGCGAAGCCTCGATTACTGAGGTGGAACGCCAGCCGGTCCCCTCCCCCCTGTGGGGAGGGGCGCCAGGTGGGGGTCTACGCATGCTTATCGTTGGCGATTGAATTCAGAACATATGCGCAGCGAGCCAGAAGCCGCCAACGACCGAGACCGCGATGATCGCCAGAAAGACGCCGAAATAACGCTCCAGCAGATCGCGCAACCGGTCGCCCCACAGATTCATGGCCCCCGCCACCAGAAAGAACCGCGCGCCGCGCGTGATCACGCAGAGCAGCACGAAGAGCGGGAAATTATAGGCGAGCAGGCCGCTGACGATGGTGATGATCTTGAAGGGGATCGGCGAAACGCCCTTCACCAGAATGAAGGCCCAGCCCCATTGGGCGTAGAAGGCCTTCATGGCCTCCACCTTCTCCCCATAGTGATAGAGCTCCATCAGCCAGAGCCCCACGGTGTCATAGAGCAGATGGCCGATGGCGTAGCCCAGCATGCCGCCGAACACGGACGCCGCCGTGCAGACGCACGCATAGAAAAAGGCGCGTTTGGGCTTCGCCAGCGCCATGGGCGCCAGCAGCACATCGGGCGGGATCGGAAAGAAGGAGCTTTCCGCAAAGGCGATCAGCGCCAGCGCCCAGGCGGCGCGCGGGCTCTGGGCGAGCGAGATGGTCCAGTCGTAAAGCCGTTTGAACATGCGCGCTAGAACCTCGGTTCGCCGAAGGCTGCGGCGTGTTCGTCGCCCGCCATCTTGCTGAATTGCCCGGTGGCCTCATTCAGCACCAGCAAACGCCCGTCCGCCACGCCGAAGAAGGCGCCGTGCAGTTTCAGCCGACCCTTCTGTTCCAGAATGCGCACGCAGGGGAAGGTGCGCAGATTGGCCAGCGACTGGATGACCGCCTCCCGGGACAGGCGCTCCACATAATCATCGAAAGGTTCAGCCATGGCGCCGATGCGTTTGGCGGCGGGCTCTATGAGGGTCATCCATTTGCCGATGAAGTCGCCCGGCGAGAGGGGGCGGGAATAGGGGTCGGCGTCGTTCTGCACATAGGCGCGGATGCCGCCGCACTGGGCGTGGCCCATGACCACGATATGCTCCACCCGCAGGCCCATGACGCCGAACTCCAGCGCCGCCGAAGTGCCGTGCAGATCGTCGTTGGGCGCATAGGGGGGCATGAGATTGGCCACATTGCGCACCACGAAGATCTCGCCGGGGCTGGCGTCGAAGATCACTTCGGGGGAGACGCGCGAGTCGCAACAGCCAATCAGCATGACCGAGGGCTTTTGCCCGGCCTCAGCCAGTTCGCGGAACCGCTGCTGTTCGCTGACGAACCGTCCTGAGAGAAAGGAGCGATATCCCGTCAGCAATCTTGAGGGGAAGGGTTCGCGGTCGGTGGTCTGCGCGTCTGGGGTCGCCATGGGATGTCCTTTCCGTGCAGGGGACTCATAGCGGGCGGGGCGGCGCATGCAACCTCAAGCTTCGCCCTTTGGCGCAAAAGTGCGAGACTCAGCTTGAACTGAGCCTCTGCGCCACCCTGAAAATGCCGCCCTTACGGCTTAGATGACATGGGCGTGCTGCGACGGTACTGTGACGCAACGCCCCTTTCAGGAGGCCATCAGGGATCGCTTAATGACCATTCGCCCCCGGCGCAGCGCGCTCTATATGCCCGGCTCCAACGCCCGCGCCCTCGAAAAGGCCCGCAGCCTGCCCGCCGATGTCCTGATCTTCGATCTGGAGGATGCGGTGGCGCCCGCCCTCAAGGAGGCCGCCCGCGCCCAGGTTCTGGCGGCTCTGCGCGAAGGCGGCTATGGGCCGCGCGAAATCGTGGTGCGGGTCAACAGTTCGAGCACGGACTGGGGCCGCGACGATCTGGTCGCACTGGCTGGCTCCGGCGCCGACGCGGTGCTGCTGCCCAAGGTCGGCGCGCCCGGCGACATCATGCGCGCGGCCAGGGAGTTGCGCGATGCGGGCGCGCCCGAAAGCCTGCGCATCTGGGCCATGATGGAGACCCCCATCGCCATTCTGAACGCGGACTCCATCGTGCGCACCGCGGCCGATCCTACCTCGCGCCTGTCGGCGCTGGTCATGGGCGTCAATGATCTGGCCAAGGACACGCGCGGGCGTCTCACAAAGGGCCGGGCGACGATGCTGCCCTATCTGGCCATCTGCGTCGCGGCGGCGCGGGCCTATGGGGTGGACATTCTCGACGGGGTCTTCGGCGACCTCACCGATGAAGCGGGCCTCATGGCCGAGTGCGAGCAGGGCCGGGATCTGGGCATGGACGGCAAGACCCTCATCCATCCCGGCCAGGTCGGCGTGGCCAATGCGGCCTTCGGCCCCAGCGAGGCGGAAATCCTCTGGTCCCGGAAGGTGATCGCAGCCTTTGCGGAGCCAGGCGCGCAAGATGCGGGGGTCATCGCCCTCGAAGGGCGTATGATTGAACGGTTGCATGAGCAAATCGCCCGGCGCACCATCGCCATCGCCGACGCGCTGGGGCATAAGGCGGATTGATCGCAACTGATTTGTCGCAGGAGCGTAGCCCAAGGGCGCGTTCAGGAGATTTCTTTCATGGCGGCTGACGAGACTGATCCGCTTTATGAACCGGGCCGACGCAAACGGTCGAGGTCGGGCCGCACGCCGCCGGTCATCGAGGGCGAGGTGGCGGCGCCCGCGCCCGCCTCGGCGCCGGAGCCAGAACCAGCGCCCGCTGTCGAGCCGCAAGCCGCCGAACCCGCGCCCGTCGCCGCATCCGCCCCTGGTCCCCTGCAACATCTGCCGCTGGCCGTCGGCGTCGTGATGGGCGCGCTGGGTCTGGGCGCTGGTCTTTATGGCGCCTATCAGGCCCAGAGCGCTGCGGGCGAGATCATGGATCTTCGCACGGAAGTTGCGGGTCTGCGGGCGCGCGGGCTTGCGGCGGCGCCCTCCCCCGATCAGCTTGTCGCCCTGGAGCGCCGCATCGCCGCGCTCGAGCAGCGGCCTTCGTCGCCCCGCACCGCCGAACCGGTCGCCGCCGCCGTTGCGAATCCCCCCGAATTGCGTACCCTCTCCGACCGGGTCGCCGCTGCGGACGCGGCTGCCAAAGCCGCAGGCGAATCGGCGCGGGCCGCCCTCCAGACCGCCAATCGCGCGGCTGAGGCCAGCGCCAGGCCCCTGCCGCCCCCGGTCGATCTGCAACCCCTCGACAAGCGCCTCGCCGCTCTTGAAGGGCGTGAAGCCCCCTTGGCGGCCATGGCCCGGCGCACGGAGGCCGCAGGCCTTGCGATTGTCGCCCAATCCATCGCTCAGGCGCTGGATCAGGGCGCGCCGTTCGAATCCGCCCTCGCCGCCGCCGCCAGTCTTGGCGCGGACGCTGGCAAGCTTGCGACCCTGCAAACCCTCGCGAAATCCGGCGCCCCCACAGCCCGCAGCCTCGCCCGGCTCTGGACCGACGAAAGCCGCGCCGCCCTCGACGCCGCGCTGCCGCCGCAAGGCGATCAGGGCTGGCTCGACCGATTGAAGGCTGGCGCCTCCCGCGTGGTGCGCGTGCGCCCGGTGGGCGAGACCTCTGGCGAAGATCCCGCCGCCCTTGGCGCGCGCATCGACGCGGCGCTGGCGCGCGGCGCGCTCGCCGAGGCGCTCGCCGCCTGGACGAAGCTGCCCGAGCCCGCCCGCGCCGCCTCGCGCATCTTTGGCGAGACTGCGCGCCAAAGCATCGCCGCAGGGGAGGCCGCGCAGGCGCTGGCCTCCAGCGCTGTCGCGGACCTCGCCCGATCGAAAGGCGCCCCATGATCCGGCTTCTGACTTTTCTGCTCCTTCTGGCGGTGGCGGCGGCCGGATTCGCCTGGGTCGCAGATCGGCCCGGCGAAGTCTCAGTGATCTGGCTCGGCCAGCAATATGAGACCTCCGTGGCGGTGGCCCTGCTGGGGGTGCTGCTGGCGGCCATCGCCTTCACCATCTTCTGGGGCTTCCTGCGCTTCGTGCTGCGCATCCCCTCGCTGATGTCCATCGCCGCCCGGGCGCGGCGGCGCAACAAGGGCTATGAGGCCCTGAGCCGGGGCATGGTGGCGGCCGGGGCTGGCGATTCCGCCCTCGCGCTGCGCGCCGCCCGCGTCGCCGAGAAACATCTGGGCGAAGACGGCCTGACCCTGCTGCTGCGCGCCCAGGCGGCGCAGCTGGCTGGCGACCGTGCGGGCGCCGAACGCGCCTTCGCGCGCATGGTCGACCGTCCCGACACAAGGGTTCTGGGCCTGCGCGGGCTGCATGCGGAGGCGCGCCGGCGCGGCGACGCCAGCAGCGCCCATCACTATGCCGAGCAGGCGCACCGCATCGCGCCCGTGTCTTGGGCCGGGCAGGCGCTGCTCGATCACCATTCGGCGGCGCAGGACTGGCCGAGGGCGCTGGCCATGCTGGATTCCAACCTCGCCCAGCGCAGCATCGACAAGCCCACCGCGCGGCGCCAGCGCGCCGTGTTGCAGACCGCCATCGCGCTGGACCTGCCCGCGCAGGATGCGGCGGAGGCCCTGCGCCTGGCGAAGGAGGCGGCGGAGCTCGCCCCTGACCTCAGCCCCGCCGCCGCCCTTGCGGCGCGCCTGCTGGCCAAGCGTGGTGACCTGCGCAAGGCCTCGCGCCTGATCGAAGCGAGCTGGAAGGCGCAGCCCCATCCCGATCTCGCGCAGGCCTATCTCGATCTGCGGCCGGGCGATTCGACCCATGATCGGTTGGCGCGGGCCAAAACGCTGGCGCGCATCGCCCCGCAGGATCCCGAATCCGCCCTCTGCATGGCCGGCGCAGCAATGGAGGCGCGGGAGTTTGGCTTCGCCCGCTCCACCATGCAGCCTCTCATCGAGGGCGGCGCGCGGCCGACGGCCCGCATGTGTCTGTTGATGGCGGATCTCGAGGAGATGGATGGCGGCGTCGAGGGCAAAGTGCGTGAATGGCTGGCGCGCGCCTCCCGCGCGCCCCGCGACAAGACCTGGGTCGCCGATGGCGTGGCCTGCGACGTCTGGGCGCCTGTCTCGCCCATCAGCGGCAAGCTGGACGCCTTCCGCTGGCAGGCGCCCGCCGAGCGGCTGAGCGCCCCTGTGGATCCGATGCCCCTGGACCGTGAGCCCGAGCCCGTGCCGGAGACCCCGCCTCCCCCCGCCTTGCCGCTGGCGACGCCGGTGGAGACCTTCATGGAGGCGCCCGCACAAGAGCCCGCGCCCGAGGAGCCGCTGATCGAGACGAGCGCCGTGGAGGCGGTTGTGGCGGATACCAGGGTAGAAGAGGCGCCCATCGTCCCGGCGCCTGTGGCCCCCGCCCGTGATGACGCGCTGACCAGACTCGCCGCCATCCGCCGCGCCGCCAAGGCGGAGCCACCCGGCCGCCGCGCGGAGATCCTGCCGCTGATCGTCGCCCCGGACGATCCTGGCCCCGACGCGCCGCGCAAATGAGCCACTTCCGCGCTGGCCGATCCCCGGCCGGAAAAAGCCTCGTCCGTTTCCGCCCCGGCGGCTTGCAATGACTAGGCGCAATCGCTAGAAGACTTGCATCGCGCCGCTGTTCCATGAACAGCCGCGCAGCGCCGCTTTAGCTCAGCTGGTAGAGCACCTCATTCGTAATGAGGGGGTCGGGGGTTCGAATCCCTCAAGCGGCACCATAAAGTCATCGTAACATCCATCCCTTAGAATTCAGGTTCCCGCTGAAATCCTTCGACTTCATGCTCGCGTCATTTGTCCTGACGGCAGGCCCATGTCATGGGCGCACCCAAGCCAGGCTTCTGCGCGCCGTTTGCATGTCGTGCCGACAGGACGAGCGTGACCCATATCTGCTTTTGCGAACAATCCAGGCCGCACCCGTCAGATCAAAGTCCGCCGTCCTGGAACCCCTCCGCAAAGCCATGAAAGCGGACTGCGTGCAGGCGTTCGACGTGAATGGAAATGCGGCTGTCATGTTTGCGTGCGCATGATGATGATTGATTTATAACAGGTATAAGCCTGCGTCGTCTCCCGCAGGGTGACAGCGAATCGGTTCAGGCGATGCTCGTGTCGTCCAGGTTCCGATTATCGCATGTAGGGTCTACCGCGTCGGCGTTGCTACTTGAGCGTCACCAGTGAGCGTTGTGCAAAGTGCGTTTCATGACCTGAACGATGGAGTGAAGCTATGGCTACTGCGAAGAAGCAAGACAACTGGAATGCGATGGAAGAGTGGGACAAGATTTGGCTTGAACAGCAAGATTGGCTGGATGAGCAGGAAATGGTCTTCCAGAGCCGGATTGACGATCTGCGTGCGCAAATCCAGAAAAAGTATGACGCCCGCCTGGAAAAAGCGTTCAAACTTGCCGGGCAGCAGGCAGAACGAATTACGGCGCTGCGCGAATGTCATAAGGACTTCGTCGCCTGGCAAGGCGCCGAAGACGCCAAACTTGATAAGGTCATCGACAAGGCGATTGCCGATTACCATAAAAAGGAACAGGCCGCCGAACGGAAGAAGGCAAAAGCCCTGAAAGAAAAAGAGAAGGCGCGTAAAGAAAAAGCCAAGGCCAAAAAGGCGACGAAGTAGCGGCTGTTCAACCAGGCGCAGCGATATGTTCGCCTGGTTGAAGATGGCGCGGCCTTTGGTCGATATCGCAATGGCTGGAAATGTAGCTGGCGGCAGATCTGTTTTGCCGCCAGCGAAGTCCGCGATCTAAAAATCTACACCGGTGTGCGTGTCATCGGGATTGCGCCGAGGAAGCTCATCTTGCCGATATCCACGCCGCAATGGCGCAGGATTGCGTAGGCGGTCGTCAGATGGAAGTAGTAATTAGCAAGCACGAAATGAGTGACGTAATCATCGCCCTTCATTTCCCCTTTGTATAATTTGCCGAGCGGAAAAACGATCTGCTTGTCGGCCCCGGCGTTAAACGCATCTCGATCAATGGATTCAATAAAAGCGATAGTCTCCGAGATCCGGGTTTTAAGTTCGGAGAGACTGGTTTCCTTGTCGTCATGCTTTGGCGCTTCCACGCCCGCCACTCTGGCTGATCCATTCTTTGCTGAATCGGTCGCGATTTGAATCTGTCGGACAAGCGGGAACTGGTCGGGCGCGAGCCTCGTTTGAAGCAGAACGGCGTCATCTATTTTCTTTGTCGCTGCGAACTCAGCCGCCTTGTCGAGAATTCCCAGGAGGGCGTTTAGCCCGGTGATGAATACAGGCAAGGACGATTGTGACATTGTGAACGGCATCGGTCTGCCCCTAGCTTATGTTGAATCCGCGCTCAGGGCGGCTCAAGCCCGCGCATTGCAGGCTTACACTTGAAGCGGCGCCATTACCAGTTGAAGGGACAGGCGCGCGCTCGCCACGGCAGGCTTCGAGACAGCGGCCCATTTCCATGAGATCTGAATTTGTCGTCGGTCGTTCCCCATGCGTCGATTTTCGGCGAGCCTGGCGCCTACCCATTCGGGGCGACCCTCTTGCCGGCGAAGCCGCGGCTTCCACATCTTCACCTGACTGGAAATTTCAGGGAGCCACGAATGCGCACCAACATGAAGACACGGACCTTCCTTGCGGCCGTCACGGCGGCGTCTTTGGCGGCGCAGAACGTGCTGGCCTGTACGGGGATCATGCTCAAGACGGTCGACGGCTCTTTCGTGCATGGACGCACCGTGGAATTCGGCGTCACCATCGAGAACTCCATAGCCGTCGTCCCGCGCGGTCATGTCTTCGTCGGTAAAACGCCCAGAGGCGATGGCCTCACCTATGCTGCGAAATACGCCGCCGTGGGCGCCGTCGCTTTCACCGATGTGAAGCTTCTCGATGGACTCAACGAACAGGGCCTGGCGGTCGGGGCCTTCTATTTCCCGGACTTTGCGGCCTACACGCCAGTCACCGAGGCCAACCAGAAGAAGGGCCTTTCGCCCAGCGATTTTCCCAATTGGCTGCTGACGCAGTTCGCCTCGGTCGCCGAGGCGCGCGAGGCGATCGAACGGGGAGACGCCATCATCACGCCGACCGTCATCGACAACTGGGGGCCTGAAGCGCCGCCTTTCCATTATGTCGTCTATGACAGGACAGGCGCCAGCATCGCCATCGAACCCGTTGGCGGCAAGCTCGTCGTGGCCGACAATCCGCTGGGCGTGATGACCAATTCGCCCTCCTTCGACTGGCACATGACCAACCTGCGCAACTATATCTCGCTCGATCCGCGCAATGCGGGCCCTGTAAAAATTGATGGTGAGAGCTTCTCGCAACTGGGCCAGGGCAGCGGCATGGTCGGACTGCCGGGCGACTTCACGCCGCCATCCCGCTTTGTCCGTGCGGCTATCTTCAGCAAAACCGCTATCCCCTCCAAAACGGCGCTGGGCGGCGTCGGGCAGGTCTTTCACATCCTCAACAATTTCGACATCCCTGTCGGCGTCTCCAGAGAGCTCGGCGACGGGGTGGTCCATTCCGATTACACCATGCTGACCATCGCGCGCGACCCGCAGAACCTGCGCTACTACTACAAATCCTATGACGATCAGACGATCAGGATGGTCGACCTCAAGCAACTCGATCTGAACGCCAAGGCGATCAAGCTTCTGAGCACGAGCGGCCAGCAGCCCGTCGCAGACATGACGGGGCAAATGAAATAGGACGGGAGTGAGATGATCGATTCGACGGCTCACCATTTGGCAGCGCTCCCCATGGGAGGCTGCCAATTCCTTGAATCCATATGTACTTTTCCAAGCGTAGCCATTGCCGCCGCCGTGCCAGCGCGTATCCTGCCTCTGTAACGATGAGATACGGAGGCGATTCCATGGTGTCCGCCGACTTCCGAAAACAGTTGCAGGGCTACGGTCTGACGACCGCCGACATCCTCTACCATCTGCCCGACCACCCCGGCCTGCTCCAGAGCTTCGTCTGGCAGCGCTACGATCTGCACCCCCACTATCCCGAACTCAGGCGCTTTCTGGATTTCTGGCGGCGCAGCCTCGATGGCCCCCTGCATTCGGTCCGCGTCGCTCACGCGCACCTCATCAAGCCCGCCGAGTGGCGCAATGTGAACGAAGAGTTCCGATTGCACTGAAGCCGGGCGCCCCGGCGTCTTGCCATTCGCCTTCCGCCCCGCTAGCAATTCCGCGCGAAACCCTTTCACGCGGATGACCCTGATGGCGACCCATAAAATTTTCCTGCTGCCCGGCGATGGCATTGGCCCCGAAGTGATGACCGAGGTGGAGAAGGTCGCGGCCTTCATGGGGCAGGCTGGCCTCGCCAGCTTCGAATTCGAGCGCGGCCTTGTGGGCGGCGCGGCCTATGACGCCCATGGCGCCTCGATCAGCGAAGAGCATATGGCTTTGGCTGAGGCCGCCGATGCGGTCCTGTTCGGCGCGGTGGGCGGCCCCAAGTGGGACGCGGTGCCCTATGACGTGCGCCCGGAAGCTGGCCTGCTGCGCCTGCGCAAGGATCTGGCCCTCTTCGCCAATCTGCGCCCGGCCATCTGCTATCCCGCGCTCGCCGACGCTTCCTCGCTGAAGCGCGAGATCGTCGAAGACCTCGACATCATGATCGTGCGCGAATTGACCGGCGGCGTCTATTTCGGCGAGCCCAAGCAGATCATCGATCTGGGCAATGGCCAGAAGCGCGGCATCGACACGCAGGTCTATGAC
>Ga0209829_10003438_pt1 | contig 11561 bp, 12 predicted proteins | sample C_140205_EF_Meta_FD_187311 | JGI IMG/M metagenome (GOLD analysis project Ga0209829, IMG submission 187311) | Freshwater microbial communities from Lake Croche, Canada to study carbon cycling - C_140205_EF_MetaG (SPAdes) (version 2) | ecosystem: Environmental > Aquatic > Freshwater > Lake... | reverse complement strand
GGGCGTCCATGTCGACGACAGGATCCTCCCAAATCTGGGGATAAACGAGGCCGCTGAAAAGAACAGTGAACAGGCGCTCAAGCGCGCCTTCGCGAGTAAGCGCCTCATTGTGGTGAACGGCGACCGCAAGTTGTTCGCGTGAGGCGCGGTAGGGGCTGGCGATGGGGTCCACTTGGGCGCTCCTTCAAACGACCGACGATGCTTTCGTCTCGCTAGATGAGTCTTATGACGGATAAGTGTCAGTCCGGCGCATCCGTGAATGATTTCAAAAACCAGCGCGCCGTGATGGGGCGCGGTCGGTTGCGCGATCCGGTTGCAGTTGTTCGAACGAAAAGGGCGGTCCACCGGGAATTGACCGGCGAGATTCGACGTCCAGCGATAAGTTGACTTCGGGCGGCCTGCTGCGATGTTGGCAGGCGACGTTCGTTGCACTCCCTGTTCGGCTGATCGCACCACCAGCGCTCATCTTGCGGCCGCAGCCTTAGCGACGAACGGTTTTGGTGCGTAAAAAATTGGAAAAGACCGTTAGGTCGGTCATGGTGCATGAATACTTGCGCGAATCAAATGACAGATCGCGACAAGACGGTAGCGAGGATTTTTTCGTGGAGACCACACTTTATCAGCCGGTAAAGGCTTTTCTCGAAAGTCTGGGCTTTGAAGCGAAGGGTGAAGTCGGGGGGTGTGACATAGTCGCCTTGAGCCAAGGGTCACCTGCGGCGGTCATCATTTGCGAACTCAAGATGTCTTTCAACCTGGAACTTGTTTTGCAGGGGGTGGATCGTTCAGCGGCTTGCGATGAGGTCTGGTTGGCGGTGCGTGCATCCGTCCGTGGGGGTGGCCGGGAGGAGGACCCTCGCGTCAAGAAACTTTGCCGTCTATGCGGGTTTGGCCTGTTGAGCGTGTTCAGTTCCGGGCGAGTGGAATTGCTGGTTGAGCCGGTTGCATGGAAGCCGCGACATGACGCGAAACGCAAATCGCGGCTGGTGGACGAGCATCGCAGACGGCGCGGCGATCCCACAAGAGGCGGTAGCACCCGTTTGCCCATCATGACCGCTTATCGCCAGCAAGCGCTGGTCTGCGCTGTTGCCATGGAGCAGGCCCCGCAGCGCCCGCGTGACCTGAAAGACGTTGCGCCGGATGCGCCGAAGATCTTGCTGAATAACGTCTACGGCTGGTTTGAGCGGACCGAACGCGGAATATATTCACTGACCGAATCGGGCCGCAAAGCTCTGGTTCAGTGGCATGCCCATTTGCCGGAACGCCCGGAGGGAAACGGCTCATGATGGCCCGGCATGTTCCAGTTTTGCGGCGTGTTGCGCATGGGCGATCCAGACTGCGCCCAAGGCTCGCCGAAGAGGCGGGCTTGCGGTATAGGAAGATACCGGAAGACAAATTGGGCAAGGGAGTTTGAGACATGATGACCCTGGGTTTCATCGGCACTGGCGGCATGGGCGTCGGCATGGCGGGCAATCTGATCAAGGCAGGCTACCGTCTGGTGGTGACGGATATTCGACGCGAGCAGTCCACGAGCTTGGAGGCGCAAGGCGCCCGGTTTGTGGACTCGCCAAGAGCCGTGGCGGAGGCCTGTGACCTTGTGCTCTCGATGTTGCCTAACAACGAGGCGGTTCTGGCTGTGGGCCTTGGCAAGGGTGGGCTCATTGAGGCGGCCTCCGGCGCCAAGGCCTGGATCGACTTCAGCAGTATCGACAAGGAAACGATTGTCGACACCAGTGCGTCGCTGGTCGCGAAGGGCTGGACCGTGGTTGACGCCTCGGCCGGTGGTGTCGAGGAAGTTGCTGCCGCTGGCGAGTTGGCTCTCTGGCTGTCGGGCGACAAGGCCCTGTTTGATGCGCATCAGCCGATCTTCAAGGCCATGGGTAAATCCGTTCTGCACGTGGGCGAGCTTGGTAACGCCAAGCTCGTGAAAAACGCGATGGCGATGTTGGCGGCCGTGCAGCACATGAGCCTCGTCGAAGTCTGCTGGCTGCTCAAGAAAGGTGGACTGGACGAGGCGACCTTCCAGACGATTCTCAAGAACTCCCAACAGGACTCGGTGGCGACACGACGTATCATGGAGGTTGTGGTGAGCCGCAATTTCAAGCCGCGGAAATCCTGGATGCCGAAGGACGTTGGCTTTGGGCTCGACATGGCCCGTGAGATGGAAGTCCCGATGCCCTTCGTCGGCCTCGCCCAGCAGATGTTCTCGATTGCACAGGCCAACGGCCAGGACGGTTACGAGGCGACGGGCATCGCCTGCAATGTCTATGACGTGATCAACGGTAATAAGCGATAATCCAACCTCTGGGGCGTCAGCGCGCGTGAGATCGCGTGCTGACGCCCCAGGCCGAGAGCGTAGACCATGCTCTCGCAGGTGGTGTTGGCCATCGTGGCGCAGGTGCGTGAGGTGTTCCTGCAAGCCGATCCGTCGAAGCAGGCTCGCCAGCACTCATTTTCGACCTGTTACATCCTCTGGAGCACTGTTGTAAATTCATCGCCAGTGCGCCTTGAATCCCTGATGTCCTGAGGTAACATGGCGGGACGGCGGGTGATCCAGAAGCGCGTCTTGTCGATTCATGCCCTTCGGTCCATGATCCCGAGGATCTCCTGCGCCAATGAGAAAGACCCACGAAGACAGGAGCAAACCAGCTCGCTCCGTAAACTGGAGAACGATTTTTTTCGACCGTGTGATGCTTGTCATGACAGGCGTAATGGCCATTTGTGGTTCCGCCTGCTGGTGGCTTCGAGGGTCCGAAGCCTTTTTCGATTCATTTCATTCGGATCTCCAGACGCTTCTGGACATTTTGCCCAAGATCGCGCTCGCGCTTGTCACCGCAGCGCTGGTTCAAGCACTCGTGCCGCGAGAATTCATTGTTCGCTGGTTGGGGGAAAAGTCCGGTCTCAAAGGCGTCTCCATCGCCACCGGCGTGGGCGTCATAACGCCTGGCGGCCCGATGATGTCTTTTCCGATCGTATCGGCGATGTCGAATGCAGGCACGGGAAGAGCTGCGCTGATCGCCTATCTCACCTCTTGGGAGACGCTTGGTTTCCAGCGCATTCTCTCCTGGGAGTTCCCGCTCATGGGCGTCGAATATGCATTGATACGCGCCATTGCATCGATCCCGTTGCCCTTCATCGCGGCCTGGATGTCGAGTCTTTTGCCGCCCGAACTGCCGCGTGATCCAGTGCCGGGTTCAACCATGGCGCCTGGCAGGGGGGGCGACTGATGGCGGCCCTTTTTGTCCTTGGCGCGCTTGCTTTTTCGCTCGCCATTCTCGCTCTGCGCCGGTCACCTGCTCTGCTTGTCGACGCCCTGCACTCCTCTATGCGTCGTTTCATTGAGCTCGCGCCGCGCATGATCGTTGGCTTGTTGCTCGCGGGCTTTGTTGGCAAATTGATCCCGAGCGAACTGGTCGCCGGACTTATTGGACCGGAGACCGGGTTATGGGGCGTTCTGATCGCATCGATCGTCGGCGGCTTTGTGCCTTCCGGGCCAATCCTGGCGTTTCCGATCGTTGTCGTTTTGCTGGCGTCAGGTGCAGGCCTGCCGCAAGTCGTCGCGTTCATCACAGCCTGGTCCCTGCTCGCGTTTCATCGTCTGATCATCTATGAACTTCCGATCATGGGCTGGACGTTTTGTTGGCAACGGATCGTGGCGTCGCTTCCATTACCGCCGATCGCTGGGGGCATAACCATGGGCCTGATGAAAATCTATTATGGTTGAAGGGTCCTGAAGCGAGAGCCTCACTTCATGAGGGTTGACGAGATCATCGGAACATTTCCTCAAGCATCTTGATGGACCCCTCCGTATATTTGTTTAGGTCTTCAGGACTTATGAAATTTTCCTCATAACCAGCCCGGTCCGGCTTTACCTTCGCCAGTTTTGCGAGGGGCTCCACATCCGACCGCACCGGGAAATATTCCGCGCCAGCCAGGATCTGCTGGCCTTCCTTTGAAAGAATGAAGTCCAGCAGCAACGCCGCCGCATGCGGATGTCTGGCGCCCTTGGGCACGACGAGCGTGCCGGCGGCGCTTGCAACCGGCCCCATCAGTTGCGATGTCACCGGCGCGCCCTTGTCCGCGCTGATCATGGGGTGGTGGGCGAAAATAGCCAATGCGATGGGGTATTCCCCTGCGATCACCCGATCAACCAATGTGCGCGCATTGCCGGCGCCAAAGTTGAGAATCTTCTGCTGGCTCAGTTTCCTGAAATAGTCCATCGCCCTGTCTTCGCCCCAGGCGATCCGCAGATTGGTGACGAAGAGAGGCGCGGCGCTGGCGGCGACGAAGGGCCAGGCGATCTTGCCTTTCCAGCGGGGATCGAGGAGATCTTCATAGGTTTTAGGCGCATCGGCGCTGGAGATCAGCTTGGTGTTATAGGCTGCGGAAAAGTAGCTCATGCGTGTAGGCGCCCAAAGGCCGCGGCTGTCGCGGATTTTGGACGGGAGGCTAGCGAGTTCCGGCGACCAGACCGGTTGCGCAAAGCCAGCTTGCACGGCGATTTCGCCAATGCCGGTCCCTTCAGCCGCATCGGCTTTCAGGCTGTTGGCCCGCATTTCCGCAGAGAGCTTTGCGGCTATGTCCTCTGAATCCGCTCGCCAGAAGGTCATTTTGATTTTCGGATATTTCTTCTGGAATGCATCCGCCATGGGCCGCAGGGCCTGATTGGTGATCATCGCCGAATAGAAGACGACCTCGCCCTCTTTCGAAGCCCCCTCCAGAAGCCTTTGGCTCCTGTCGGGGCCCCGGTAGGTCAAAATCTCCGAATCGACAGGTTGCGCTTGCAGACGCGTGCTCGCGCAAAGCATGACGCAGCCCATCGGCAGGACCGTTGAAAGAAACAGCCTTCCCCAATTTAGCATGGAGCACTCCAATGAAAAGCGAGCGGCGCCAGGGTCTACTTGCGAGGAATGGATGACCCAGCAGCGGGCAGGACTCCGCACCCCGGTGCGTCAGACAGGTGCAGCACGCCATCGCGCAGAACGAGCCCTTCCCAGGGATCTTCCGCAAGACCATCAAATTCCGTCAGCTCCGATGCGTACCAGATCCCCGGCAGGGCGGCGGCCATCTGCATGCCATGGGCCGCAAGCAGCCGGGGGCCGGAATGGGCGCCAAGACGATAGCGCACGCCGCCAGCCTCGCAAATCTGTGCGGCGGCATAGGTCTTCCGCAAACCGCCAAGTTTGCTGATCTTGAGGCTGATGGCGTCCACCATGCGTTCGCGAACCAGGGTCATCACCATGTCGAGGGAATGGGCGGCCTCATCCGCCTCCACGGTCACATCAACGGCCTGCGTGACCATCTTGAGTCCTATCAGGTCATTGGCATGCACGGGTTGCTCAGCCAGCGCGATATTGTATTTCGCCATGCGATTCAGTGCGCGAATGGCGTCCTTGGGCTGATAGGACTGGTTTGCGTCGACCGTCAGGTGCAGATCATCTCCGACTTCCGCGCGCACCGCCGCGACACGCGCCACATCCTCATCAACCTCGCCATGCACCTTGATCTTGAAATGTCTGACGCCCTTGTTGGCCAGGGCGCGTGCGTTTCTCGCCATGTCGGCGGGGGATTTGATCGGCAGGATGCGCAGGCTTGAAACTTCGCGCACCGCCGGGCCGCCGAAGAAGTCACAAATGGGCACGCCAAGAACGCGAGCGTTCAGGTCATGGAGCGCGCAGTCGATGCCCGCCTTCGCCTGATTGTTGCCGATCATGGCGTGATCAAGTTCATCCATGATGCCGGCGATATTGCGCGAGTCTTTCCCCGGGAGGCGTTTTAGCAGCCCGTTGAGGGCACCCTTCACCGTTTCATGCGGTGCGCCATAATGGGCCATGGAGGAGGCGTATCCATAGCCGATCGTGCCATCCTCTCCATGGATGGTGACGACCCAGCCCTCGGACATCCCGCTCGCGGCCAGAGCGAATTTCCAATCCTTGTCGAGCTTCGGAAGCAGCGACTCATGGGCGCGCGCATCAACGATTTTCATTCGGTTCCCCCCCTGTTTTCATTAAGTTTCCGCACTTGGCCGACTGTTGTCAATGGCGCAGCGCGAAGCGGGGGAAATTGGCCCGCCATGGCGTGAGGCGGGATTTTGCGCCGATCGAGCGCGGATCAGCCCTGAGTGACTTCGAAGATCAGCGCGCCCTGATGCACTTTTCCATACTCATTGGTTGCAGTCACTTTCAGCTTGTGGAGCCCACAGGCCAGATCCGCAGGAAGATCAGCCTGCCATACATGACTGCTGGGCTCGGCGCGCACCCATGGTTTGCGTGTGGCGCCAGCCTGTTCGAAGAGCCGCTTCGTGAGGGGGTCGGGGCGTGATGTGCGGGCCATGACGCTTGGCGAGCACCCGTTCACACAGGCTTCGACAATGGTGCGAGGTCCTCCATCAAAGATATTGACGATGATTTTGGTTTTTCCCAGCGTACTGGCTGCGATTATGGTGGACGTGGGGTTCTCGGCGACGGCCTCGGGCTCACAGGCCAGCATGATCCGCATCTGCGCGGGCTCGCGGCCCGAAACGAAGCGCGTGGAATACTTGTTCCCCTTGATGGACAAGACATGCCAGCCGTTGGGCGCCCCGTCGCAACTCTGCGCCATGGGCTGGCCGAGGGGATCCATGGGGCCGCTCCACCAGGACCCTGAAAGCGCAGTCAGGATATGATGGTGGTGACGGGTTCCGTCGGGCAGCGGTAGATAGTGATGCTCGGTCGTGTGCATGTGGCCGGCGAAGCTCACGCAGGGTCTGTCCCCGATCAGGGCCAGCAGCGCATCGGTATCGCTTGTATTGGAGCCTGGGTCTTGCGGCTCCGCAGCGCTGATGAGCGGAATGTGCATGCAAAGTACGATGAGCCTGTCGCGCGGGGTGGTCTCCAGCAGCGCTTCCACAAAAGCCAGATTGTCTGGGCCAATCTGTCCGCAATAGGGGTTTGCGCCTGCCGTGCGACCGCGCCAGTCGATGTTGTCGAGCAGGACAAAGGTGGCGGCGCCATGTTCGAAGGCGTAGGTCGTCGGCCCAAACACGCGGCGCCAGGGCGCCCGGGCCTGTGATGCCGAGGTCGCCGAGAAATCAAGGTCGTGGTTGCCGGGCAAATTCCACCAGGGCAGGCCGATTTGCGCGATCATCTGATTGTAACGATCAAACAGGGTGAGGTCGTCACCGACCAGGTCGCCCAGCGTCAAGCCGAAGGCGGCTTGCGACTCTATCGACCCATTCGTCAGTTGCGCGCGCAGATAGCCCATCTCGACATCGTTGCCAGGTTGCGGGTCAGCGAACATGATCACATCGAAATCATCAGGTTCCTGGCCGCGTTTCAAGGCGAAGTCGGCTGCCGTCGCCGCCGGACGATGAATTTGGGGCAGCATCGTTGCTGGGTCGACAGGCGCGGTCCAGCCCGCAGGTTTGATGACAAAGATCGCGTTGTCGCCATTCTGCCCAATGCTATAGCGGCCCTCATGATCGGTGAGCTGAATATCCCGCCCGTTCGAAACGCGCACCCCCGGGAGGCCGACCCCGGTTTCTGCGTCAGTGACCTGTCCGCCGAGCAAAGTCGGCGTCAGATCGGCGCGCGCGCGTGCGGAAACCGTGCTTAACGCCAGCGCGCCGCCGCCGATACTCAACATCTCACGGCGCGAAGGATTCACTGCGAACATGGGCTGCGTCCTCCATCAGGCAGGATGGTGCACAACAGATTCGTTCAACAGTGATGCGAAGGAACTATAACGGTTTCGCGACGGTCATGGTCAGTCGCTATCGGCCCAGAGGCCTGTCATGGGCGTCAGTTCACGCTGGGCACCAGTTTCTTCACCGCTTCGATCAGTTCAGGCGGCGTCTGATAGAGCGAGTTCGTGATGCGCTCCAGATCCTCTGGCGAGCGCCACGACATGTCTACCTGCATCTTGTCCGCTTCCGCGATCAGTTCGGGATCTGCAACCGCGTCAGCCACAGCCTTGCGCATGGTTGCGATCCTTGTGGCCGGGACGCCCGGGGGCAGGACATAGGGCCGACCAAACTCGGTGCTGGAGAAAACGAAACGCATGAACTGTCGCTGCTCTTCGGTCTTCGCGAAGTCATAGATCGATGGCGCATCGGGAATTTCCGCCATCTTCGCCTCTTCCGCACGGAACAGCACGCGTAACTTGCCCTCCTGGAAGGCCTGGGCGTTGCCGCGGAATTGACCATAGGAAGCGCAGACCCCCTCGACCTCGTTACGCTCGATCGCGAGCACAATGTCGGGGGTGCCCTTATATCCCTCGATCAGTTTGAATTTGGACCCAAGGACGTGATTGAAGACCGAAGGCAGAATGTTGGTCGAGTTTCCCGCACCGTTGCTTCCCACGATGAGTTCGCGGGTGAACACATCGGCCGCAGTCTGGACAGGCGCCTTTTCACCAACGACGCAGACCCGGCCGGGGAAGGATGTGCCGCCGAGCCAGATCAGTCGTCTTGGGTCCGCCTCGAGGTTGGCCTGACCGAGGAGCGCCTGGTTCACAAGGTTGCGAGTGATCGCGCCGATCACCGTGCCGTCGCGGGGCGCCTGTGTGTAAACATAATTGGCGGCGACAAGGCTGGCCGCCTGCGGCATGTTCTGGACGATGACGGTCGGATTGCCGGGGATGTGCCGTCCAAGATAACGCGCGAGCAATCTGGCGCCGATGTCGTATTCATTGCCTGAGGCAAAGCCGACAATCATGCGCACCGTCTTGCCCTTGAAAAAATCGGCTTCCGATTGAGCAAATGCGGCAGGCGCCAAAACAAGGAATGACAGCAAGCATAGTGTGAACCGATGGCATGATCCGGTGAAACGCATCTGTTGTCTCCTCATCGCCGCACGTTAGCACCGGCCTCTGATCGGAGGCAACAAATTGTGGCTGGCTTGCACCTTGAGCCTCCGCTATCCTTCCTTACCTGCGCAAGGGGCTTTCCCATGATTTTATATTCAACGCCCACATCGCCCTTCGGCCGAAAGGTGAAGATTGCAGCCCTTGTTTATGGTCTGAGCGCAGGGCTGCGCGTGGTCAAGGCGGATCCCTGGAGTGCGGACGATGAGCTGCGCGGGATCAATCCTCTTGGCAAAATGCCGGTGTTGATCCCTGATGAAGGCGCACCGATTTTCGATTCAGGCGTGATCCTGGACTACTTCGATACATTGCTGGATCAGCCGCGCCTCTTTCCCATCGCGGCCAAGATCGAAACGCGCACCCTCCACGCCCTGGGGAACGGCTTGATCGAAGCAGGTCTCCTGATCACCTATGAAAGACAGCGCAGGCCAGCGGCGTTTCGTCATGATCCATGGATCGAGCATCAACTGGGAAAGATTGCGCGGGGCCTTTCGGTCATCAGCCAATCACCGCCTGATCCTTCAGCGGGCAATGCCGGATCCATCACGCTCGCCTGCGCCCTTGGCTATTTCGACTGGCGCAAGCAGATCGACTGGCGTGACGAATATCCCGCGCTCATTGATTGGCTCGACGCCTTTCGGGCGACATTCCCGGCTTTTGATGAAACCAGGGTGGAGCATTGAGTTCAGCCCATAATCCCATGCGCCCATGAGGCGATTTCCCGGGCGATGAAGTCGGGCTGTTCGGCGATCGCCGCGTGGCTTGATTGGGGGATCTTCACCACCGTGAGCCTTTCGCCCAGCGCCGCCTTGTATTCGACCGCATCTTCAGCGTGGGCCAGCGGATCATGGCTGGGCTGCATGTAAAGCACGGGCGCCTGACCGGAGGCGTAATCTTCCGTGCGTGGCGTCTGATCGCCAGCGAGCCGTTGCGCCGCAAGCACCTGTGGGTTCCAGCCCTGAAGCCATGGGCGCGGATCGTTGCCCTCCGCGAAGAAAGCGAACGACAGCGCTTGCAAGCGCACATCATCCGGCAACGAGGTGTTTGCGCTGTTGCGAATGGCTTCGCGCACATTTGGCGGGCTGGGCGCATGCCCAACATTGGCAGCAACCAGCACGACGCCGGTCACCAGATCCGGGCGAATGGTGGCGAGCAGACGCGACACCCTGTTGCCGAAGGCATGGCCAACGAGAATTGCGGGGCCAGCGTCGAGGGCTTCGATGACAGCGACAATGTCGCTGGAGCAGTCATGCAGGTCCGCATAGGGCTGGGGGCTGGTCGAACCGCCAATGCCGCGCGGTTGCGGCCGCACGACCAGGAAGCCTTCTGCTTCCAGCATGCGCGCCATCGGATCAAAATCCTCAGCGCCCCGTCCAAGGGACGGAAGTAGCACGATCAACGGCCCCTGGCCCTGGACGAAAACCTCCAGTCGCACCTCGCCGCGCAGAACGATCTTGCGATCAACATGGATGCTCATGTTTCTATCCTCTGTCATTCGCGTTGCGCGGAGCTGCGCCCAGGAGCGCGCAGTCCTATCAAATCAGGGATAACGCTTTCAAGGCGTCTTTGCGCGTTCGTCCATTGAAGCGATCTGCGCCGCCGATTCGTCCCAGAGCCTTTCGCGCGCCTGCCGCGCATCGAGCCGCACCAGCTTGTAATAATCATCCAGCGGCAGGAGGCGGTCTTGCAAGTTGTCGAGGCCGCGCTCCTGTTGCAGGATGGCAAGACTCTCGCGCACGGCGCGGGCTGCTGCGAAGAGCGTGAGCGACGGCAGGGTCGCCGCAGGCACGCCAAGACGCTCCAGATCCGAAGGTGTGGTCGTGTTGGCGCCCGCCGCTTGCGACAGGGTGGCGATGAAAGGGCCGGGGACATCTCGCATGACCTTTGAAATGGCATGGGGCGCATCGATGCCCTGGGGCTTCGCCATGTCTGCGCCCGCCTCCATGAACAGGCGGCAGCGGCGAATGGCGGCCTCCTCTCCCTCCAAGGCGAAAACATCCGTGCGCGCGCAGATCATCATGCTCTCGTCGCTGCGCGCATCCAGCGCCGCCCTGATCTTGGCGAGCATCTGTTCGACGGGGATGACCTGCTTGCCTGGCAGATAGCCGCAGCGGCTCGGGAACACCTGATCGGTGAAGAAAAGCGCCGCCGCGCCGGCCTTTTCGAAGGCCTTGACCATCTGGCTGACATTGTTGACGCCGCCGAAGCCTGTGTCGCCATCCACATAGACCGGTATGTCCACGGCGTCGCAGATGCGGGCGTAGTGGTCGGCGAAATCGCGCATGTTGGATTGGCCGGTGTCCGGTTGCCCCAGCAGGCTTCCTGCGGCGGCGTAACCACCGGCGCCCATGGCAGCGAAGCCCTGCTCCTCGATGATGCGCGCAGACAGCGCGTCATAGGCGCCGGGCATCAGGGTGAGGCCGGGCGTCCCCAGCAAGCCGCGGAACGTCTCACGGGGCGTCATTGGCCGGTCTCCGCCACTGCGCGCACCGCGCGTTGCAGCCATGGGGCCTTTGCCCGCATCCGCCCCTCCCAATCGGCGACCTCGTTCATGTGCTTGAGGCTCATCCCGATGTCGTCCAGCCCTTCCAGCAGGCGCGTGCGATCCGCATCCGAAATGGCGAAGGCGATGTCAGGGCCGCCCGGGCCGCTGATCAACAGGGTTTGCAGATCGACGGTAAATGGCAGGGCGCCATCCGCCGCCACAACCCTGCGCTCGAGGG
>Ga0209829_10003437_pt1 | contig 11563 bp, 17 predicted proteins | sample C_140205_EF_Meta_FD_187311 | JGI IMG/M metagenome (GOLD analysis project Ga0209829, IMG submission 187311) | Freshwater microbial communities from Lake Croche, Canada to study carbon cycling - C_140205_EF_MetaG (SPAdes) (version 2) | ecosystem: Environmental > Aquatic > Freshwater > Lake... | reverse complement strand
CCAAACCAAAAGAAACAATATTATTTGCCGCAGCAACTAATGGAGAAGAAAGTGTTTTTTTCATTATCCGTCAACGATATTATAAACCATTCTAGAATAAAGAACTAAGAAATTATCTGTATTTGATGCTGGTAAAAATGGAACTGATGGTCCATTTCCTTGTGCAGGAGGAGGACCACTCGTTCCACCACCACCTCCTGTTTGTTGTTGTCCTCCACCACTCATATCAATAGGAAGATAATTTACTTGTGGTTTAGTTTGTGCTGTTTGAGAAACTGCTGCTGCTCTTTGTGCTACTTGAGTTTGTGCTGTTTTTGCTGCTTCTACTTGTGCTACTTGAGTTTGTGGTGTTGCTGCTACTTGTGCTCCTGGTTTTTGTGCTGCTTGTGCTTGTGTTTGTTCTCCTACAACTCCTGGTTTTTGTGCTGCTTGTGCTTGTGGTGTTGCTTGTGGTGATGGTGTAAATTTTTTAAGTTCTCCTGTCTTGTGTAATTGGTTGTAAGTTAATTGTATATCTTTGGCTCTGGATTGATATTCTGGAGATGATGGTTTATCATAACCCAAAAATCTTTCTCCTCCAAAAAATGCATTTTGGACTTGTTTAAGATCAGTAGATTTTTGTGCTGCTTTGATTGCTGGAGTTGCTTGGTCCTTCTCAGTTTCAGTAAAATATTGTATTTGCAATGCAAGTGCTTTCTTTTGTAGTTGTTTATCGTTTCGTCTTGGATCTTTTGAATTTGTAAAAATTGCTTTTGCATTTGGAATTCCATTTTCTTCCAAATATTTTATCATCTGATCCCCTCTTTCTGCACGAAACTGGAAAGTTCCATATGAAGGGGCTCCTAGATCATTTGGATTATATGCAAAAGGATTTCCTCCAGATTCATGACTTACTTGAGTCAACAACCCCGCAGTAAATTGTTCTGAAAATCCTTTTTGTTGTGCATATTCAATTACTCCCTTTTTTCCACTAGAACTTAAATCTGGTGTAGATCCTGGTGGAGTTTCTCCTGGTGCTGGTCCTGCTGATGGAGCACCTTTTTTTCCCTCTTTTTTTGTTGCACCACCAGAAGAACCAGAAGATTGTTGTTGCTTTGATTTTTGTTTATTAGTTTCAAATAATTTGCTAATTGCATTTGCAAATCTATCAACAATAGAAGAAAATTTATCACCAATATCTCCAGGAATTTCTGGTGATGTTCCTGCTGCTTGTACTTGTGTAGGACTATCAGAAAGTGCATTTACTGCTGCACCACCAGCAGCACCAAGTCCTAATGCTCCTGCACCAAGAGCAAGCATTCTACCCTTACCACCAACTCTTCTCATCATTCTTCCAAGTCCTCTTGGAGCAGATTTCTTTAATCCACCACCAGGAATATCAACATCAAGATTTAATCCTCCACCACCAGAGGGTGAAGCAACAGGAAGATTAGATAATTGTTTTACAATTTTGATTATAACTTGACGAATTAATTTTGCAACCTCAAAACTTTCAGTAAATGATTTCTTAAGTGCTTCTAAATTATCTCTTACCTTATCAATATTTTTTTTATTACCAAAGAATTGTATAAAACCTAAGGAAGTTTTATATACAGTTAAAAATTTACCAAGAATTCCAATTGGTTTTGCATCATCTACTTGCTTTAATCTTTTTTGATAATCAGTAGAAAATCCTTGAAGAGTTTTATTAATTACACTCGTTACATTATTATTAATATTTGTAGATATTGTACTTACAATACTACCTGTTGCTGAAGGTGCTGGTTGAACTCCTGCTCTTTGAAATCCTACAATTTTGTTTGCAGCACTATTAAGAACAGAAGAACCAAGTACAGAACCACCTGAAATAAAGTTCTGTGCTGCTGCTCTATTTGTATTCTGTCTTCCTACTACTTTTTCTGGACTAAGAACAGACCTAACCATTTTGTTGCTGCTGTTGTTTTAATTTTTCTTCTTCAATATGTTGCTGTAAAAGTGCTAAGTAAATATCCCTTTCCCAAGGTATAAGATTTTCAATCTCAGTTAATGAATATTTATGGAACTGCATCAAGGCAAAATTGATTCTAAAATATGACTCTAGTTCCATATGAGCCATACTCAACCGAAAAAAGATGTTAAACCCTCCAACGTCACATCACTTTCAACTTTTGTTTTTGGATTTACAACTTTCACAGTATGAGAAAGTCTAGGCATCGTATCAAAGAAATTTTCAACTTGTTTGAATTGTTGTGTATCTAATGTTTCAATCCAATCAGTCAATTCTTTCTTAGTGCAATCTGCAGCAGACCAACTTTCTTCAGCAGTAAAAACAATATCAATACAAGAAGCAATAATTTCTAATGACTTTTCAATATTTGATGAACTTTGGTCTGAACTAAAATCAAAATTATTTTTAATGAATTGGTCCAATGAGGGATACTTCATTCTTAAAACTAATTCAGCATCAAGATGAATATCTGTTGTATGTTCTGGGTCTTTTTCAACTTGAATTTGGTCAATAAAAACTGTAACTGGAACTTGTGTTTCTTCATCATCACCACAAGTTATAATCAAATCAAGACTTTCGCCAACTGACTTACCACGAACATTTAAGAAAATGTATTCAATATCAAAAGTAGGTAGTTCTTCTACTTTAATTCCTTTTGTTAAAATACAATCTTTTAATACTTGCTTAATTGCATTTGTAATATCTTTTGTACTTTGACTTTCAAGAGCAAGAATCAATATCTTCTCTTCTTTGACTAGAAATGGTCTGTATTTAATTGTTTTTCCGGTTGATGGTAAAACCAATTCATATGTTGGTGTAGAAATCTTAGGTAAAGGCATAATTCATTCAATCACTAAATTTATTTATTTGTCTATGGATTGTATAATCCTCTTTCCAATGTTCCGTAATTTTTTTCCATTACATATCTTATATACTGGAATGTGACTGTTGTTTTTACAATTTGACTTCCCTCATAAGTCAAAGGCATCGCAGTAATATTTGTTGGGAATGCTTCAAGCATTCTATAAGTTAAATGTGGTGGGAATTTTATATTTTTTGGGTCATCACTATTGAAATTTCTTTCAAACTTTGTAATTGATATAATTCTCTTATATTCATCTGGATATCTAAATCGAAAGAAATTTGCTTTTTCTTTTCCTTCATCATTTCCCTGCCCTCTTGGACTTGGTGGTAATATACCAGTACCCGCATATAATGGATTGATATAATTCATCCATTCTTCAAAAAGACGAATTAAATTATATTCACTATCAACATAAAAGGTCATTGTAAATTCTGGGAAAAGTCTTCTTGTTGGAAATCTTTCAATTGTTCCCTGACGACTTCCCATTTCTTCGGTCACATCAAAAGATATTCCAGGAATAACTGCTTCTGCACAATAAAAATCATAAACATAATTTTTTGTTTGATTTCCAGTAATAACATTAGAACTACGCAACCAACTCATCAATCCATTTCCACCAGCATCAACATTCGTCAAATGCAAAGATACTTTAAATTGACTAGTAAGAGATAAATTACCAAAAATATCTCTTGCTGAAGGCAATCCATTTGTTGGAGCACCTTCGGTCATTTTAATATAAAATGGTCCTATTTTTGGATATCCTCTATCTGGAGCGGCCATCTATAAATATCTTAAGTGTTTATACTATGTATGCCCCGTAACGAAGATAGTAAATATAGACAGGGAAAATATAGACCACACAACCCTCAAAAGTATGGAGGAGACCCAACAAATATTGTGTATAGGTCTTCTTATGAATTGAAGTTTATGCAATATTGTGATTTGACTGAAAGTGTGAATTCTTGGAAAAGTGAAGAGTTTTGTATTCCATACCGTTCACCAATTGATAATAAAGTTCATAGATACTTTCCTGACTTTTTTGTAAAGTATAAAGATAAAGATGGAAATACACGAACACTTGTTGTTGAAATCAAACCAGCAAAAGATTTAAAAATGCCTGAAACAAATCCAAAAAGAAGAACAAAGTCTTGGGCTTATTCAGTAAAAATGTGGGTTATCAATCAAGCAAAGTGGGAAGCAGCAAAAGAATGGTGTGCTGATAGAAATTACGAATTCAAGATTTTTACGGAAAAAGAATTGGGGATTAACGTAAAATGATTGCAGACGACATCAAAAAACAAGCAGGCAACAAATATCGTAGTATTGATTGGTGGACGAATTCATTAATGAATGAATTGAGAAACAATCAAAAGAGAGATATTAATGAGGAAGATACTGGATTTATAAAACCAGGAGATTTAGTTTTCTTTTTATATTCCGCAAAGTATCCACAAAAATATGAATACTGGGACAAACACCCTTTATCTTATGTTTTAGAGATTAGTTTTAATGAAGGTTGGTTTCTTGGAGCAAATCTTCATTATCTCAATCCACAATATCGTGGAGGTGTTGCAGAATCCTTTCTAAATAAAGAAGGAACTGTAAATGCACCCAAGAAAACTTTACATAAATACCTCTTCTCTGGAGTAATGACTGAATTCTTTAAAGTGCCTGAAAAAGAATGGAGAGAAGTATCGTTGCTTCCAACAGAGAAATTTGTTGATAAAAGAGGACAACCAGTATTTAAAACCAAAGTTTGGGACGCACCATAGATGGCTTATGAAGTATTAAAAGATGAATATTATACTTCAGGTTTAGGTCCTCTTGGTCCTAGTCCTCTTGGAATTAGATATGATCCAAAAACTGGTGATTATGAATTAAAAGCAAAAAGTGCATTAGGATATGATGCAGGAATTGGACTAGCAATATTTTATAAAAATGGAAGTTGGACGAGTGATGCAATAAGAGACCCAAAATTGTTTGTAGATGGAGATCCAAACAAACCAACAGCACTGGCGCAACAACTGTCGGTAGATATGAGAAAAAAAGTATATGCAGCATATCAAGCAAAAGGAGGTGCTGCTGGTAAGAATGCAGTTAATGTTAGTGCAGCACCTGCAAATCAAAATAGTAAGGCAGGAGTAAATAATAGTTTTCCAGGAACAAATGCAGGAATAGCAACAGCAATACCGGGATTAGGTGTATTAGCAGCAGCACCAGGACAAGGTAATATTTTTGATCCTGCGAATCTCAATTTTGATAGCAAAACCGAAGAAAGAATTTTTAAAGATGGTGGCCTTTTAAAATACCCAATTGATATCTTAGAAAATCAACAAGATACATTACAAATTACAATGTATCGTTATCGTCCACCAACTGGAAACCTATTTCTGCCTTCTCCACCATCAGTTGGAGGAGTTATTGATTCAATCACTGGAACAATTGTTCCTCTTATGCCTAGTCTTGGTATTAACTCACCAGGAGCGGAAATTATGTCAAAGGGGATACAAAGAAATAGTGCTTTAAAAAAAGTTATAGCAACTACCATTTTACCAATTCCTTCTGGTATCCAAGATAATAATGCTATAGGTTGGGGTGATGATAGTATGAATAATATGACAGCAGCAGTTGCTGGTAAAATTTATAGCAATCCAGGGAAAGCAGCAGTAGGACAAGGACTATTAGACTTTGGGTCTGCCGTAGCAGACGCATTCGGAGTTAAGGTAAATACTGATACAATAAAACAGATAAACACAATAGCAGACTCTGTAGGAATTACTAATTTGCCTGCTTTACTGGCTAATCCGCAAACCAAAGCAGCAATAACTTCATTGATAGCAAAAGGTGCTGGATTTGAAATTCCAGCAGAAACTATCTTAGCAAGAGGATTTGGAATTGTTCCAAACTCAAACCTTGAACTATTATTTCAAGGTCCAACACTTCGTCAATTTGGATTTACTTGGCGTATGAGCCCAAGAAGTGCTAAGGAAGCAACAAATGTAAAAAGAATTATTCGTATGTTTAAACAAGGTAGTGCTGCAAGAAAATTAAACTCACAATCTGGTGCTGGTGCTGCTTCTCTTTTTCTTGGAACTCCAAATGTTTTTAAACTTTCATACAAAACAGCAGGTAATGAAGACATATCTGGGTTAAATAAATTTAAGATATGTGCTCTTGTTAATATGAATGTTGTTTATGCTCCTGACGGTCAATGGGCTGCTTATGCTGAAGGACAACCAGTGTCCATACAGCTGTCTTTAAACTTTCAAGAAATTGAACCTGTATATGAAAGTGATTATCAAACAGATATTTTTGGTAATCTTGGTGATAATTATAGTCCAGTCAAAGACGACGACGTAGGATACTAAAATGGGATACTTTAGAGAACTTCCAAATTTCCAATATATTGCGAATTTTCCTAATCAGTCATTCAATACTGATTATGTCTTAACTAAAAATATATTCAAAAGAGCAAAACTAAGAACTGATCTTTCTAATGCTATAAATGTTTTTGAATATTATCAAATCATTGATAATGAAAGACCAGACCAAGTTGCTGCAAAAGTTTATGATAATTCAGATCTTGATTGGGTAATTTTAACAACCAATAATATCACAAATATCAATCAACAATGGCCATTAGATAATAATAGTTTTTATAAGTATCTTATTGATAAGTATGGAAGTGAAGAAGAACTTGGAAAAGTACATCATTATGAGACTGTAGAATTTAAAGATGAATATGGTCGTGTTGTAGTTCCTGGTGGTTTGCAAGTTGATCCAGCAAAAAATATATCTTTTGATACTCCAGAAGGTCAATTTAATAGTTATTATACAAGTGAATTTCCAAATAATAATACTAATTATAGAATTACAATCAACCTAAATCAATTTATTCCAGTTTATAAAGAGAATATAGAAACAGCAAAAGCAATTATAACCAACATAAAAAAAGATTTTTCCACACTAGAAGTTAAAGGAAGACAAAAGAAAATTGATATTGGTATTGTGAATATACTAGACACTTGGCCGAATAGTTGGGGAGGCGAAACAACAGTAAAAGGAAGAAATGAAAATACTAAAATTCAAGTAAATGATATAGTCATTGATAATGATGTAATTCTCAATCCAGACTTATATGAAATTGTCGGAGAGGAAATAAATGGTGAAATTGTTCCTACATTTAAATATAAACTACAAAACTAAATAAAATAAAAACCATATGTCAGATCTAACTCCTATAAATGGTATAAAAATAAAAGTATCAACTGACGTTCAAGAAATTTCTATCACTGATACAAATAATAACAAAATCTCATCTTCTAAAATTAAAGAAGTAAGTAATTATGAATATGAAGTTTTAGAAAATGAAAAGAAAAGAAAAATTCAAATCTTAAAACCAGAATTCTTATCAGTCTTTATGAGTGATATGAAAAATATTATGAAATATGATGAATCTTCACAATACATAGATCAAAATACTAAGCGTGGTTATAATCCAAAAATTACTGGGGTATGAACCCTACAGACAAAAAAATACCCCCGATTTTTTTCGGGGGTAAAATGGATTTAAAAAGTGATTTTGAAATCAGGACTCTGCGAGTTTTTGAAAATAACTCATAGCATCATCTTCATCTTCGTCATCAGGAACAGAAGAACGTACTGAAGTAGTTTCCTTCACTGCAGGTGAAACTTCAATCTCTTCCTCTTCATCAAGAGTCTCGGGATCTTGATACTTAGGAGTTCCTTTGAGACCAAGAGTATAATCAAGACGTTTCTTCAAATCCTCATAAGATTTGAACTCACTTGGAGCAACAAAATCATTCAAGTTGTTGAGTGATTTGTAAATTGTTTCCAGTTCATCATCGTCTTCAAGAAGAGCAGAAGATGGTGCAAACTCTGACTTATCATAGTTCCAATAACCATCCTTCTTCACCAACTTTAGTTTGAAGTTAGCACCCTTCCAAAAATCAAAAGGATTGATTGGTTCTTCATCATCAAACTCAGGTTGCATAGAAGCCATAATCTTATCAAAGATTTTCTTACCAAACTTATAAAGGAACACTTGTCCTTCATTCGCAGGATTTGCAGGATCTTTTACAACATAGATGTTTGCAAAATAAGAAAGTTTGCGTTTTTGCTTACGTGCTTCTTCCTTATCACGATCAGAACCAGAGTTCCAGAGAACACGGTTCTTCTCACATACAGGACAGTTTTGACCCAAAGTAGTGAGACAATTATCAATCAACCAACCACCAGTGCCTTGAAATGCATGAGACCAAACCTGTGCCCAAGGTAGTTCGCAACCTTCGGGAGCAGGAAGAAATCGGATTACTGCAGAACCAGTACCACCCTTATCCATTACAGGTTTCCAAAAACGGTCATCATCTTTAGAACCACTGTCGTTGAGTTTTTCAACTTGTTTGATGAGTTTCTCGGTCAAAGAACCCATCTTAGATTGCTTTTTCAAATCAGCAAAAGACATTCGTATTCTCCGTATTAGTAGTATTTGAAGTATTCTTCGTATTAAGTATAGCAGGTATAAGGTCAGTCGTCAAGGGTATTTTCAAGTTTTTCAATTGTCTCTTCCATCTTCATAAAGAACGTATTGATATTATCTCCTGGTTCTAATCCAAACATTTTAGCAGAATCAAGAATTCGGTTCTTCATTTCTATTGCGTCTGGGTCATCAGATAAAGACATTCTAAAAATAAAAACTTTTTGTTTTTCCAAAAATTGTTTCATTGTTTCAAGATTCTTCCTTTTTTTATCTGAATCAGAAAAAGGAAGTTCTAATAATTCATTGAAGAGTTTATGTTGTAGTTCATCAAGTTCAAACAAAGATTCTCTGACTTGTTCTGAATCAAAAAATCTACTCATAAACAATCTCCTTGAGTATTTCTTTATACTTTGCTACATCAATATTTAGGAAAGGTTGATATTTTTTGATTCTTAAACTGACGGTTTCCCACACTGGGTCTGTTAGTTTCTTATCAAACTTTTTCACATAACCCAATATCATATCAAGTATTACCATAGTCTCCAGACTGATTGCTTTTTGAAAATACTTTTTGAGAATTTCTGGGTGCTGGTTATTTTTTATTTCAAATAATTCTACAAAACTATCTTTGTTTATAAAGACTTCTGCTTCTGTTTTAAATAAGTAAAAAAGACTTTGAGATTTCTTTAACCAATTTGTATAAACTTTTTCTCCATTTTCAATAATTTCACCAATCCATAAAGATTGAGTATCATTACATTCAGCAAAATTTGCTACAAAATATGCTTTGATTTCTTCATCATTCTTCTGTCTAGAAGTTCGTTCAAAGAAATACCTATCCTTTCTCTTATGAAAAGAGTCCAGAGATGCTCTAGACTTTCCACAATACTTAAAGTAATCGTAATTTTCTTTTGTAAAATGATTTTTAAATGCCAAATAATTACAATAAACTTGAAAAGGTGTCACAGAGGCAATTTGGCACGAGTAGTTTTCTTTAAAAAATTTAATTCAGTTGCATTATTTTTAAGTTTCTCTTTCAATGGTTTTGAAACTAATTTTGATATAGTATCAATTTCAATACTATTCTCTTCACAATATGTGACGATTGCATCAATGTAATTCATCTTACATTCTTTCACAAGACTTTCTATTTCTTGAGCAAATTTCTGAGGACATAAAAATTTGCTGTCTATTTCTTCCTTTATTTTATCATTCATATTGCTGAAGTTTATCTCTAACAAATTCTCTAATATATTCGGTGAGTAATTTGATGTACTTTCCTTTGTCGTATTCTTCATAGATTTCACATTCTCCGTTTTCACAGGCCATTATGATTACAAATTTCTTTACCATTATACCAGTCATTTCATATAACATGCAAGCATAAGCAGCACATTGAACGAAATAATGTTCAATCCAGTCTCTTGGTTTTGGTTTCTTAGAAGTCTTAAAGTCAATAACTGCTAATTCATCATTGTATTCTGCAATACAATCAACAGTTCCCGCAATTCCTAAAACTTTGCTATACAAAGAATTTTCAAGTGCGTGAATATTATTTATCTTATTCAAATAAGGTTTTGCAATTCCAAATAACATTTGTGAAATTGGAAGAACATCAGAATTAAATCCTTCATTCTTCAAATACATTTCAGCAAGTGTATGCATATCAGTCCCACGACTGGTTGCTTGCTTTGTAATTTTATTTGCTTCGTCTTCCCCTACCTTCTTTCTCCAATTAGCAAAGAACTGACGGTTCTTGTGACTGGTTACAGAAGTAATGGAGACAAGTCGTAATAACTCATCTCTCTCTGGTACTTTATAGTATCTTACACCATCAATCGTCTCCCTCTCTAATTGAGGGAGATTTAAATCCACATAGTTAAACATTACATTCCAAGTTCAAGTTTTGCAGTAATATATTCTTTCACAAGTCCTGAACGAACAATATCATCAACACCAAATTCTACCAGTTCAAAGGACGGCATTTTTCTTAAAATACTCATAAAATCAACAATACCACTCTTTTCATTTGTCTTTATCAGGTCAGATTGAGTTGCATCACCACAGAAACAAATTCTACTATTTTCACCAACACGAGTGATAATAGAATCCAATTCGTGAAAATTAAGATTTTGCATTTCATCAATAATAATAATTGAATTATCAAGTGTTGTTCCACGAATGAATGATGTACTCCAGAACTTTACAGTTTCTTGAGATTTGAGATTACCATAAAGCATCTCAAAATCAGCATCACTCGGCATCTGGAACATATACTTTACCATATTCTTATAAGGAATTTGATAAAGAGCAGACTTATCATCATGGTCTCCTGGAAGAAAACCAATCTCACGAGTTGCTACAAGAGAACGAACAACATAAATTTGCTCGTATGGTGTTGTCTCATTAAATACATCCTTGAGTGCATTATAAAGAGTGATAAAGGTTTTGCCTGTACCAGCAGCACCATAAGCAACTAAATGCTTACCCTCTTCATATGCCTTAAAAAGTTTTCTTTGATTTTCTGTGAGAGGTTCAACATCAACCAAATATTCACTACTAATTGGTTTCTTTCTCTTTGTTTGCCTAGTTGCTAAACCATCTCCAATTGAGTGGTTATCATTGCTCCTTCTTTTTCTTGCCATAGTTAAATTGGTTTTACGTTTGCACCGGGAACTTTTGAAACTTTACGCAGGACATCATTCCATCCTGGATTTTTACTAACATGTTTGCTTAACAAATCACCAACTTCTCCAACATTCATTTGTGTTGGAATTAATGGTTTAATATTTGGATTTTCCTGAAGAAAAGATTGCTTTTCCGCCATGTACATCCATTTTTCAAAGATTTCACCAGTTTCTGTATTTTCGAATCTATAAGTTGGCATTATTTTTAATAATATGTAAAATTATTTATTCCAATGTAATAGAAGATGCATCTTGACATTCAGGACAATTTTCTCTACTCCAATCAAGAGCAGAAGAAATTGTAGGAAACTGACAGGTAAAGATACAACGAATTGCTTCTGCAATTTCCATGTGCTCTCTCTGCGTCCCGTGAGCACTTCTAAGATCAATGTAATGCATCCAACTACGAAGACTACCAGACATATAAAGACGGGTCTGTGTTGCCTGTGGAAGCACAAAACGAGCACATTCTTTTGCAACACCCTGAGCAAGAAGAAGATTGTAAATATTCAAACTCTCTTCAA
>Ga0209829_10003436_pt1 | contig 11566 bp, 10 predicted proteins | sample C_140205_EF_Meta_FD_187311 | JGI IMG/M metagenome (GOLD analysis project Ga0209829, IMG submission 187311) | Freshwater microbial communities from Lake Croche, Canada to study carbon cycling - C_140205_EF_MetaG (SPAdes) (version 2) | ecosystem: Environmental > Aquatic > Freshwater > Lake... | reverse complement strand
CTGCTTCGCGTCGAGCCCGTAGTGCCGCGCGTAGATGGCCCAGCCGGACTGACGTGAAGCCTGCCACCAAGGAGGTCTGGCGGCAGGGCGAGAAGGGGATGGTCGATTTCCTTGGGGCCAACGCCGCTCTCAGGGACGTGACCCCCGGCGATGCCGACCGGTACAAGCTCCACATGATCGGATCGAAGCTGGCTCCGATGACCATCCGGAAGCGGCTCCAGTTCGCAACCATGGTGTTCAGGGCGGCAGTCCGGCAGCGGCTCATCGTCGATAGCCCATTCACTGGGGTCACGATGAAGGGCACGATGCCGAACCGGGAGCGATTCGTCACCCAGGACGAGACCCGTCGCCTGCTGATCGCCTGCCCCAATCACCACTGGCGGGCCGTCATCTCCCTAGCCAGGTACGGTGGACTTCGTTGTCCCTCGGAGGTCCTGTCCCTCCGCTGGGAAGACATCGACTGGGCCGGGGGAAAGATCCTCGTGACGTCGCCAAAGACCGAGCACCATCCCGGCAAGGGCACCCGTAGGATCCCACTGTTCCCGGAGCTGAAGGCCGTGCTCGACGAGGCGCTTAAATTGGCCGAGAAGGGCGCTGTCTATGTTGTGGACGAGTCGATGCGGAAAGCCTGCCAGGGGCCCGGTGGCTGGATGAACGTCAACCTCCGCACGACCTTCCTGAAGATCATCAAGCGGGCCGGACTTGCTCCTTGGGAGCGGCTGTTCCACAACCTCCGCAGTTCCCGCCAGACTGAGTTGGCCGAGACGTTCCCGGCCCATGTCGTGTGCGACTGGCTCGGCAACAGCGAGGCGGTGGCGATGAAGCACTACCTCCAGACGACCGACGATCACTTCAGCAGGGCTGCGGGAGAGTCCCCAAAGGCGAAGCAGTCGAGGGCTGCCGATGGTGACGACGACCCCGCGAACCCCAAGGCCGACGCTCGATCCAAGGCGAAGCAAAAGGCGAAGCAGTCAGGAGCCGCAAAGGCACGTTCCGACTCGCACCGGGAGAGGGCGAACCCCGGAATTGCCGATAGAAACGAACCCCGGCGAAACCCTGCGAACACCCAAACGGATGGGGTGGGATTTGAACCCACGAACGACTTTCGCCGTTGCCGGTTTTCAAGACCGGTGCATTCAACCGCTCTGCCACCCATCCAAACGGCAGCCGTGAGCCCGCCGCCCCGAGCAAGCGTCGCCCGAGCCTGCCGACGCAGCTGCCGAAGACGCAGTCTAGCAAGCCTCCCATCGCCGTCAGCAGGCGGACTCGATCCCCCGCCCGAATACCCCCTGCCTCGGTGCCCCAGGGATCGCCTTTGACGAATAGGCCGATTTGGCCTAAAACTGTAGTCTTGACCCCCTGATCGCGAGCGGATTTCCAGGCCCGCGGCACGCCGTGCCCCCGCCGACCCCTTCGCGACCGAACACCCACACCCCACGAACACCAGACAGGACCATCGATCCATGGGCGGCATCAGCAACCGGATGAAGGAAATCAAGCGTCGCCGGCACCGGAAGCAGAAGGTCGCCAAGTTCGCCCTGAAGCTCAAGAAGGCCACCCAGTCGGAACGGCTCGTCATCGCCACCAAGCTCCGCAGAATGACCGCTGGCGCTGAAGTTTTGATTGCCCGGATGGGCCTCGACGATCGCAAGCGCCCCTGATCCGCGCTCGCTGACGCTTGCCAGCCTGCCCTAACCAGGCCGAACCTGACAACTGAACATACCCGGGGCCGCGCGAGCCAAATGGCTTGCGCGGCCCCGGTTTTTTTATGTTTCAAGCCCTCACTCGCTCGAGGGCCCTGTCAGCTCGGCGTGAACACGAACTCGTCCTGCCCGAAGTCGATCCGCACCCGGCTCCCCTCCGCAAAGCGCCCCGACAGCAACTCGCGGGCGAGCGGATTTTGAAGCTGCTGCTGGATCACCCGCTTCAGCGGCCGGGCACCATAGGCGGCGTCGTACCCGAGCCGGGCAATCTCCGCCACCGCACCCTCCGAGCACTCGAGCGTTACCCCGGCCCGGGTCGCCTGCTCGATGAGTCGATTCACCTGGATCTTTACGATCTTCTCGATGTGCCGCTCGTCGAGCGGATGGAAGACGATCGTCTCGTCGATCCGATTGAGAAATTCTGGCAGGAAGCGAGTCTGGAGCGACTCCTTGACAGCAGTGCGGATCTCCTCGAGCGAGCCCCCCTCCTTCGTGATCTCCTGGATCAACTGGCTGCCGATGTTGCTCGTCATCACCACGATCGTGTTGGTGAAGTCGACCGTGTGACCGAGGCTGTCGGAAAGACGCCCGTCGTCGAGCACCTGGAGGAGGACGTTGAAGACGTCGCGATGCGCCTTCTCGATCTCGTCGAGGAGAACCACCGAATAGGGCCGCCGGCGGACCGCCTCCGTCAGCCGTCCACCCTCCTCATAGCCGACATAGCCCGGCGGAGCGCCGATGAGACGAGCCACCGTGTGCTTCTCCATGAACTCGCTCATGTCGATCCGCACCATGGCGTTGGAATCGTCGAAGAGCACCTCCGCCAACGCCTTGCAGAGCTCTGTCTTCCCGACGCCCGTCGGCCCGAGGAAGATGAACGACCCGATCGGACGATTCGGATCCTGGAGCCCCGAGCGGCTGCGGCGGACGGCATTGCTCACCGCCTCGACCGCCTCGTCTTGGCCGATCACGCGCTGGTGGAGACGGTCCTCGAGAACGAGGAGCTTGGCTCGCTCCGTCTCCTGGAGTCGCGTCACCGGAATCCCCGTCCAGGCACTGACGACCTCGGCGATCTCCTCCGGCCCCACCTCGCGGCGCAACAGCCGCTTTGTCGGCGCAGCCTCCTTCGCGGCAGCTTTGGGATGCTCCTGCTCCTCCTGCTCGGCGCGGGCAGCAAGCGTGCGGCGCTGCTGGTCGAGCTCGTAGAGCCGCTGAAAGAGATCCTCCCCCACCGACTGCCCCGAAGCCTGCCGCTCCTTGATCGCGACATTCGCCTGCTCGAAGGCCAGCTGCGCCGCATCGAGCTGCTTCCGCAGCTCCTCGGCATTTCCCACGCCCGACTTCTCCGCCTCCCACTGCTCCCGGAGGCTGGCGAGCTTGCGCCGCAGCTCCGTCGATTCCTTCTCGATCTCGACCAGCCGCTCCTTGGCATGGACCTCCGTCTCCTCGGCGAGCTGCCGGGCCGCGAGCTCAAGCTGCACAAGCCGGCGCTGGACCTCGTCGATCTCGGAGGGCACGCTCTGCAGCTCCATCGCCACCCGGCTGGTCGCCTCGTCCATGAGGTCGATCGCTTTGTCGGGGAGGAAGCGGTCGGCGATATAGCGGTGCGACATTTCCGCCGCGGCGACGAGGGCCGAATCCTTGATCTTCACCCCCTTGTGATGGGCTTCGTAGCGGGGCTTGAGTCCGCGGAGGATCGCGATCGTGTCCTCGACGTTCGGCTCGCCGACCATCACCGGCTGGAAGCGGCGCTCGAGCGCGGCGTCCTTCTCGATGTGCTTGCGATATTCGTCGAGCGTCGTCGCGCCGATGCAGCGCAGCTCCCCACGGGCTAGCGCCGGCTTGAGGAGATTGGCGGCGTCGGAGCCCCCCTCCGCTGCCCCGGCACCGATCATCGTGTGGAGCTCGTCGATAAACAGGACCACCCCGCCGGCTGCCGCCTCCACCTCGCGGAGGATCGCCTTGAGACGGTCCTCGAACTCCCCGCGATACTTTGTGCCGGCGATCAGGGCGCCCAGATCGAGGGCGATGACGCGCTTGTTGCGGAGCGTCTCGGGGACGTCCGACTGCACGATCCGCAGCGCCAGCCCCTCGGCGATCGCCGTCTTGCCGACGCCGGGCTCGCCGATGAGAACCGGGTTGTTTTTTGTCCGCCGCGACAGCACCTGGATGACGCGGCGGATCTCGGCGTCGCGGCCGATGACCGGATCGAGCTTCCCTTGGCTGGCGCGCTTGACGAGATCGATGCCGTATTTCTCGAGCGCCTGAAACTTTTCCTCCGGATTCTGATCCGTCACCCGGGCACTGCCGCGGACGGCCTGGAGGCCGGCGAGGAGCTGCTGCTCGTCGACCGCCGCCAGCTTGAGGACGTTCTTCGCCTTCGAGGCCGTCTTCACCAGGCCGAGGAGGAGATGATCGGTGGAGACGAACTCGTCCTTCATTGCGTCGGCCTCGGCCGACGCCGCCTCGAAGATCTTCATGAGATCCTGATCGGGCTGCGGCTGGGCGCCCCCCGACACCTTGGGGAAGTGCGCCAGCTCCGCTTCGATGATCCGCTCGAGATGGCCGCGGTCGACCCCGATCTTCTCCAGGAGCGGACGGACGATCCCCTCCCGCTCCGCGACGAGCGCCGAGAGGAGATGAACCGGCGTCGCCTGCGGATTGCCGCGCGAGGCCGCCAGCTCGATCGACCGCTGGAGCGATTCTTGGGCCTTGATCGTGAATTTTTCGAATCGGAACGCCATGACTGAACCTTTGAAACCTTTAAAAAAAGGGGAGACGGTGGCAGCCACCGTCTCCCCTGGAGTTGGTTCGTTCAGACCTGGCCGGCGGCGGCTGTCACCGCGGCCGGTCGGAGGGGGAAGGCATTAGGCGTCCTTCTTGACCTCGAACTCGGCATCGATCGTGTCGTCGGCCGGCTTGGCCCCCGCGTTACCGGGCGCGGGACCGGCTCCGGTCCCCCCACGGGCTGCCGTCGACTCATAGAGCACCTTCGTGAGGGCGTGGGCCGCCTGCTCGAGGGCGTCGTGGGCCGACTGGATCGCGTCGGAATCTTCTCCCTTGGCCACCTCGCGGGCTTTCGTGATCGCGGCTTCGAGCGGCGCCTTGTCGGAGGCAGAGAGCTTCTCTCCATTCTCCTTGACGAGCTTCTCCGTCTGGAAGCAGAGGGCCTCGGAGCGGTTGCGGACCTCCGCCAGACGCTGCTTTCGCTTGTCGTCCTCGGCGTGGAGATCGGCATCCTTCCGCATCCGCTCGATCTCCGACTCATTGAGACCGCTCGACTGCTCGATCTTGACCGTCTGCTCCTTGTTGGAGCCGAGATCCTTCGCGCTCACCGAGAGAATGCCGTTGGCGTCGATGTCGAACTTGACCTCGATCTGCGGCGTGCCGCGCGGAGCGGGGGGAATGCCGTCGAGGTTGAACTGCCCGAGGAGGCGGTTGTCGCGGGCCATTGGTCGCTCGCCTTGATAGACACTCACGGTGACCGCCTGCTGGTTGTCGGCCGCCGTGCTGAAGACCTGCTTCCGCTCGGTGGGGACCGTCGTGTTGCGCTCGACGAGCTTTGTGAACAGCCCCCCCTCCGTCTCGATGCCCAAGCTCAGCGGGGTGACGTCAAGGAGGAGCACGTCCTGGACCTCGCCGCCGAGCACGCCCCCCTGGATCGCCGCCCCGAGGGCCACGACCTCGTCCGGATTGACCCCCTTGTGGGGATCCTTTGAGAACAGCTTCTTGACGAGCTCCTGAACCTTCGGAATCCGCGTCGAACCGCCGACAAGGACCACTTCGTCGATGTCCTTCGGGTCGAGCTTGGCGTCTTTGAGCGCCTGCACGACTGGGCCGCGGCAGCGTTCGACGAGGGCGTCGCACATCTGCTCGAACTGCGCCCGGGTAATCGACAGTTGGAGATGCTTCGGGCCGGTGGCGTCGGCGGTGATGAAGGGGAGATTGATGTCGGTGCTCTGGGCCGAGCTCAATTCCTTCTTCGCCTTCTCGCAGGCCTCCTGAAGGCGCTGGAGGGCCATCGTGTCCTTCCGCAGGTCGATCCCCTGCTCCTTCTTGAACTGGTCGGCGACGTGATTGATGAGGGTCTGGTCGAAGTCGTCGCCGCCGAGATGCGTGTCGCCGTTGGTGCTGATGACGCGGAACACGCCGTCAGCCACCTCGAGCACCGACACGTCGAACGTGCCGCCGCCAAGATCGAACACCACGATCTTCTCTTGGGTCTTCTTGTCGAGGCCGTAGGCGAGCGCGGCCGCCGTCGGCTCGTTGATGATCCGCATCACCTCGAGGCCGGCGATCTGGCCGGCGTCCTTCGTAGCCTGACGCTGGGCATCGTTGAAGTAGGCCGGGACGGTGATCACCGCCTTGTTGACTTTGTGTCCGAGGTAGCTCTCGGCCGATTCCTTGAGCGACCGGAGAATCTTCGCCGAAATCTCCGGCGGGGTGCTCGTCTGGTCGCCCGCCTTCACCTTGACGTAGTCTTCGGGACCACCGACGACCTCGTAGGGAACCATCTTCTCCTCGCCGGCCACCTCGTTGTGGCGCCGGCCCATGAAGCGCTTGATCGAGTAGATCGTTCGCCTCGGGTTGGTGACCGCCTGCCGGCGGGCAGTGTCGCCGACGAGGGTCTCCCCCTTGTCATTGAAGGCGACCACGCTCGGGGTCAGCCGGTTCCCCTCCTTGTTGGCAATCACCTTCGGCTCCTTTCCCTCCATCACGGCGACGACGGAGTTGGTGGTGCCAAGGTCGATGCCGATGATCTTCTCGCCCTTCGGATTGGCCATGAGAGTCGATTCCTTGTTTCGGGGAATGGGGTGGATTGGTGGTGGGCAGGGAGCGGACCCGCGTCGGCGGCGACCGGAGCACGACCGCTCCCGGCCCATCGAACGGCCTTGATGTGCAAAGAGCGTGCCAGCCGCTATTGACGCCCTAAAGAGGGCCAGCCGTCACTCTGGTCCCACCGAAAGATCGTGTTATTTACGGGGCTGCCAATCTGATTACAGTAGCGTTTTGGGTGACAGGCGCCCGTGCCCCGGGCCGCCGGTCTGCCATTTTGGCTGTTCCCTTCCTTTTTCCTCTGTTCCCCGGGCGCTCCATGGCCAAGTCTGGCCCCCCCCGCAAACTGTCGTCTGAGCGCCTCCCTGCTGCCGAATCGGCCGGTTCGGCGGCGAAAGAGCCGGGGCTTGCCCCACTCCGCGGAGAGATTGATCGCATCGACCGGCAACTCGTTTCCCTCATGAACGAGCGGGCGACGGTGGCCGGCAAGATCGGTCACCTGAAGCGGGCCACCGGCCAGCAGACCTACGACCCCTCCCGCGAGGAGATCGTGCTCGAGCGGGTCGCCGGCAACAATCCCGGCCCGCTCTCGGCGGAGAGCCTGAAGGCGGTCTATCGCGAGCTGATCTCCGGGTCGCGGGCGATCGAGCAGCATCTGCGGGTCGCCCACCTCGGCCCGGCCTGGACCTACAGCCACCTCGCCGCCCTCCACCGCTTCGGGAGCTCGGTCGAGTTCGTGCCGGTGGCGAGCATCTCGGCGGCGTTCGAGGAGGTGAATGCCGGACACTCCCACTACGGCGTCGTGCCGCTGGAAAACTCCACCGACGGCCGGATCGCCGACACACTCGACAATTTTTCCCGCCTGCCGGTAAAGATCTGCGCCGAGGTGCCGCTGCGGATCCATCACAACCTCCTCGCTGCCTGCGACCGGACGGCGATCGACACCGTCTACAGCCGCCCGCAGGCACTGTCGCAGTGCCGCAACTGGCTCGCCCGGCACCTCCCCGATGCGCGCTTGGTCGAGGTCACGAGCACGAGTGCCGCTGCCGAGACCGCTGCGAAGACCCCGCGGGCCGCCGCCATCGCCAGCCGCCAGGCCGGGGTGCACCACGGGCTCAACATTCTCGCCGAGAACATCGAGGACGTCGCCGGCAACACCACCCGCTTCGCCGTTATCGGCCATGCCGATTCCTCACGCACCGGCAACGACAAGACCTCGCTGATGTTTGAGATCGAGCACCGCCCCGGCGGCCTCGCCGACGCCCTGGCGATCCCCAAGAAGCAGAAGCTCAACCTCACCTGGATCGAGTCGTTCCCGCTCCCGGGCGAGGAACGGGGCTACATCTTCTTCGTCGAGCTCGAGGGGCACCGCGACGACCTCCGCGTCCGCCGGGCGATCCAGGCCCTCGAGGCGCGCTGCAAACGGGTTGTCGTCCTCGGGTCGTATGCCTCGGCCGCCGCCGTCGGCTGAAATCGCCATCCCGCTCCCGACCGCCGCGCTGCGGTTCCCCCGATTCGCAGTTGCCAGCGGCGTCGAAATCTGGTTCGCTCTCCCCGTTGCCTAGTCAACCTTCCCTCTCCGAGATTCCCGCATGTCCACCCGCAGGAAGTCGATCGTCGCCGGCAACTGGAAGATGAACCTCGATGCGGCCAAGGCCCGCAGCCTCACCGAGGCCGTCGCTGCCGGCGCCAAACAGACCGGCAGCGTCGATCTCGTCCTCTGCCCGCCGGCGCTCTACGCGACGACCGTGGCCGCGGCCCTTGGCCTCACCGCGGGGGAGTCGCCGTCGGGGGTGACGCTTGGCGGCCAGAATTCCCACGACAAGGAGAGCGGCGCCTTCACCGGCGAGGTGGCCCCCGGCATGCTCCGCGACATCGGCAGCCGCTACTGCATTCTGGGGCACTCGGAGCGGCGGACGCTGTTCGGGGAGACCGACGCGACGGTCAACGCCAAGGTCAAGGCCGTCCTCGCCGTGGGGCTGACGCCGATCGTCTGCGTCGGGGAATCGCTCGAGGAACGCGAGTCGGGGCGGACCGAGGCGGTCGTCACCGAGCAGGTCCTCGGGTCGCTCGCCGGGATTCCCGCCGATGATTTGGCGAAGATGGTCGTCGCCTACGAGCCGGTGTGGGCGATCGGTACCGGGAAGGTGGCGACCCCGCAGCAGGCGCAAGATGTCCATGCCCTCGTCCGCCGGCTCCTGGCCCGCCTCTCTTCGCCGACGGTCGCCGACACGATCCGCATCCAGTACGGCGGCAGCGTCAAGCCCGACAACGCCGCCGAACTCGCCGCCTGCCCCGACATTGACGGGGCGCTGGTGGGAGGTGCGAGCCTCAAGGCCGATGACTTCCTTGCCATCGCCAAGGCCTTCGGCTGAACTCAGTCCGCCCGACACGCCCAGCCTGCGGCCGTTGGTGCCGAGGTGGAAAGTGTCGTGGATGACTTTCTCCCCAGACTGTTAGACTGCCCTTTCGCTCTAGCGCTGTTGCCGGAGCGAGCCGCGCTGCGCCCCATGCCCCCTTTCCGACCGCTCCGGAATCCGTTGCCATGATCGTCCGCTTTCTCCTCGGCCTGTTTCTCATTCTTTCCTCGCTGTTTCTGATTCTCCTGGTGCTCATCCAGCGGGGGCGTGGGGGCGGGCTTGCCGGGGCCTTTGGTGGCGCCGGGGGGCAGAGTGCGTTCGGCACGAAAGCCGGGGACGTGTTCACGAAGATCACGATTGGCGTAGCGGCGTTCTGGATTCTTCTCTGCATCCTCGCTTTGAACGTGCTCGGTCGGCAGCAGTCGAAGTTCAATGCCGCCACACTCGGCGGATCGATGCCGATTGAGACCGGGAACACCGGCGGGGCGCTGCTCCCGGGAGAAACGCCCGCCACACCGGCCGTGCCCGGCGACGCTGAGCGCAAGTCCGAAACGCCGGCCGAGGGCGCAGCCGCGCCGGCTCCCGCCGGCACCGATGCGCCTGCGTCGACCGAAGCGGCCAAGTGAAGCCTCCCGCACCCACCGCTGAGAGGGGATGACGACCACGTGGCGATCAGCATGACCGGTTGCGGCGAGGGGCTCGTCGCCGAGGGGGCGAATACCGCCCGTGTCGAGGTGCGGTGTGTCAACAACCGCTTTCTGAAGGTCACGCTCCGCTCCCGCGAGGGCTTCGCGATCCTCGAATCCCGGGTCGAGGCGGTTGTCCGTGAACGCATCCGGCGCGGGGCGGTGCAGGTGTCGCTCGACCTTGCCGGCCCGCTCGCTCCGGCCTCCCGCAGCATCGATCAGGTCCAACTTGCCGCCTACCTCGACCAACTCGAGGACTTCTGTGGCAGCCACGATCTCCCCGTGCCGAAGACGGCCGACGCCCTCTTGGCCCTTCCTGGGATCCTCGTCGAAGCGACGCCGTCGCAGGAGGCGATCGATGCGGCCTGGCCGCTGGTGCAACGGGCGCTGGTCGTTGCCCTCGATGGCCTCGAGCGGATGCGGCGGGCCGAGGGAGACTCGATGGCCCGCGACATGCTCGTCACCGGCGGCGAGATCCGGGGGCTGTCGGCGACGATCCGCGACCGTCTTCCGGCCGTCCTCGTCGAACACCGGCAGCGGCTCCACGACCGGGTGGCGAAGGTCCTCGAACAGCAGGGGCTGAAGCTCGGCGACGGGGATCTGGCCCGAGAGATCGCCCTTCTTGCCGATCGGACCGACATTGCCGAGGAGCTCGTCCGCCTGGAGAGCCACCTCGACCAGTTCACCCGTCTTCTGGGGGAGGATTCTCCGGGGCGATCGCTCGATTTCCTCTCCCAGGAGCTCGCCCGCGAGGCCAACACGATCGGATCGAAGTCGTCTGACGTGGCGATCGCCCATGCCGTCGTCGAGGTCAAGACCCGCATCGAGCGGCTCCGGGAACTTGTCCAGAACCTCGAGTGAACGACCCGCGGGGGATCGGGAACACCCCGCGGCGACCGATCGGGCGCCGGGTCCTTTTCAGCCTCCCCCGGAGTGATGTACAACGATCCGATGGTGCGTTCTGAACAGCCCGTCGCAGGGAATGTCGTCGTCATATCGGGCCCGTCCGGGGTCGGCAAGACAACGATTCTGCGGCGTCTCCTGGCCCGCCTACCGCAATTGCTGCCGAGCATCTCGGCCACCACGCGCCCCCCGCGGACCGGCGAACGGGACGGCCTCGACTACCACTTCCTCTCCCAGCCGGATTTCGATCGGCGCCGGGAGGATGGGGAATTCCTGGAATGTTGCCGGGTCTATGGCCGGCAGCACTGGTACGGCACGCTGGCGAACGAAGTCGCTCCCCGTTTGGCGGCCGGCGATTGGGTGGTGCTCGAGATCGACGTTGAGGGTACACTGTCGATCCTCGGCCGGTATCCTGAGGCGGTGACGATCTTCGTCGAGCCCTCCGCACCCGATCATCTCGAACAACGGCTCGTGGCCCGAGGCACCGAGACCCCCGAGGCGATGGCCCGGCGGTTGGAGGTCGCTCATCGGGAGCTCAAAGAAGCCCACCGCTACCGTCACCGTGTCGTCAATGACAACGTCGACGCCGCGGTGGGACAGATCGAACAGATTCTCCGGGCGGCCGGCCTCCCTCCGCAACAGAAGGATCGACGTTGGCCGACGGCGATCTGACCGCACGAACCATCGATCTCTCCACCGACCGCCCAGACACTCGCAAGCATCCCGAACACCCCCCCGTCCGCCGACGCCCTTCCGGTCGGCGGGCCGGATCGATACGACCCCGAGCCACATCCCGCCAACGCAACCCGGCCCAGACGATCACCCGAGGAACACGATCATGATCGACGACCTGCGCGAAGAAGAGATCGTCAACAAGGTGGGCGGGCGCTTCAAGCTCTCCACGCTCATCCAAAAGCGGATGGTGGCGCTCAACGCCGGCGGGCGTCCGCTCGTCGACACCGTCAGCAAGGATAAAATGCAGATCGTCATCGAGGAGATCAAGCAAAACAAGATCTACCTCGACACCTCCGCGAACCTGCGGATCACCGGCGCATCGCCCGAAGCCGGCGGCCCGCTCGACTTCGATCCGACCGACCTCTGAAAACGGCTCTCTGGCAACGGCTCTCTGGCAACGGCT
>Ga0209829_10003435_pt1 | contig 11567 bp, 7 predicted proteins | sample C_140205_EF_Meta_FD_187311 | JGI IMG/M metagenome (GOLD analysis project Ga0209829, IMG submission 187311) | Freshwater microbial communities from Lake Croche, Canada to study carbon cycling - C_140205_EF_MetaG (SPAdes) (version 2) | ecosystem: Environmental > Aquatic > Freshwater > Lake... | reverse complement strand
ATTCAGGGTCGGCAGGGCCGGCTCCGGACCGGCCTTCCGGACGAGGATCTCCGCCTCTTCGAGAAGATTGTGGCACCATCCCAGGCCGTAGAGGGCTACTTCCGGATGCTCGGCGACGAGCTTCTCCATGATCTCCCGCGACTGCTCGTAGCGCGGTGCTGCCTCGTCGAGCTTTCCGAGGACGCGGTAGAGATTCGCACAGCGCCGGTAGATCAGCGCCGCGTCGTACTTCAGGTCAGGATTGTCGGGCTGCTGCGCGAGTAAGGCAGGAAATTTGTCGACGACGCTTTTCACGGCGTCGAGCCGGAGCTGCCCCGTCCCGGGAATCTGCCCCCACTGGTCGTCGGCCACCGTCTCGATGAAGTCGGCGATCACCCCGCGCGTCATCGCAGCGTTTCGCTCGGCGAGATCGCGCTGGGCGACCGCCTCCTGCCGGGCCCGCTCCTTCGCGTCGCGCTCTCGCGACACGAGCACGTTGCCGATCGCCAGCGCCACCGTCGTCGTCGCCAGGAGCATGCCGGCCGCCGCCACGGCCGTCCGGTGGCGCTTCACGAATCGCCACAGCCGCACCCGCCAGGGATCGGGCCAGGCCGCCACCGGCTCGTCGGCGAGGAAGCGATCGATGTCGTCGGCAAGCGCCGCCGCCGTGGCGTAGCGATCGCCCGGCTTCACGGCCATCGCCTTCCGGCAGATTGCCCGCAGCGCCGGCGGCGCCCACGGCTTCACTTCCCGGTGAAGGTTGCCGATCTCGACATCCTCCTCAAGCGTCGGCGATAGCACCTTGAAAGGCGCCTTGCCGGCGAGGATCTCGAAGAGGGTGCCCCCGAGGCCGTAGACGTCGGTCCTCGGGCCCAGCACCTGCGGATCCCCCTTCCACTGCTCCGGCGCGGCATAGGCGGGGGTTCCGCGCAGTCCCCGCGGCAAAACAGCCGTCGCGGCCGGCTTTTCCCTCGATACGGGCGGCGCCGAGTCACCGCGAGCCGACCCGCTCCCGAGATTCCCACTCTCCTCGTGAACCTTCTCGAGCATGTCGGCGTCGGTAATTTGCGCGAGCCCCCAGTCGATGATCTGGGTCTCGCCGAAGTCGCCGGTGACGATGTTCTGCGGTTTGATGTCGAGGTGGAGGATACCGCGGGTATGGACATACTCGATCGCCCGGCAGGCGGTGGCGAAGTGCCCCAAGAGCGTCCGGAAGGCCAGCTCATCGAGTGCGTCGGGGTGGGCGAGATGGTAGGCGGCGATCTTCTTGTGGAGCGAACCAGGCCTGAAATACCGCATCACCTGAAAGAGCTGGCCACCGGGATGCTGACCGATGTCGTAGACCGGCACGATGCCCGGATGCTCGAGAATCGCACCGGTGCGCGTCTCACGGAGAAATCTCCCCCGGTTCCGCGCGTTTTCGGCGAGCTGCGGCAGAACCTGCTTGAGAAGGACTTCCCGATTGAGCTCGCGATCACGGGCCAGCCACACCTCCCCCATCCCTCCCGAGAACTTCCGCTCGAGGAGCTCGTAGCGGCTTCCGCCGGAGGTGTAGCTCCCGAGTGTCACCGTCTCGGTGAGGGCGTCGGCATTTCCCTGTTCCCACGCAACAACCGGCGGCTCCGGTCCCATCGGCGCGCCGGCCGCCGTCGGAGGTTCGGACCCGTCGGCGAACAGCGCCGCAGGGACCCAGCCCTTGTCGAGGATGACCGCAAAGCATGCCTCCGCGTTCCCCGCATGCAGCGCGAGTTGGCTCGCTACGACTTCCTCGATGATGGCCCGATTCCTGGCGTCGATCGCCCCCTGGGCGACGAGGATGTCGGCCAACTCCCTCGACGGGTCGCGGCGTCGCGCCTGGCAGGCCAGATCGAGCTGGCCGTCGCTGACATACCCCAGACGGCGCGCGAAGGCAGCGAACAGCTTTCCCCTCGTCGATGCGGTGCTCATGGACAGGTCTCCCGGAGACCGGGCGGCGACAGACCCCTCGCCCCACCCCTATGTACTATCAGTAACCCACATCCGGGGGGGTTCTGCAAGGGGCGGGGGGCGAAAGCCGGCAAATTATTTCCCGTCGGCCCACCAGGCCCTCATCGTGGCGATGGTCCGCTCCACCTCCGGCCTCCCCGGCGCCCGATAGACCGCCATGTCGCTGTCATCCATCGCTTCCGGCTCCGGGCCGGCGTCGCGGCAGGCCGCCACCCGGCCCTCCAGCCGACGGCGAAGGTCGGCCCGGTCAGCCGCATGGGCCGGATCGGCGGGCCGGCGCGCCGTCGGCCACTCCCTCAGGCCCTGGTTCCACGAGCATCCCAGCCGCCATCACCACCAGTGCCAGCCACCGTCGCCGGTTCTCTATACGTCATGCCGATCATGCCACGCAGGCTCATGCCAGGAGCGGCCGGATGACGGTGCCATGGACGTCGGTGAGCCGGTAGTCGCGCCCCTGGAAGCGCCACGTCAGCTTCGTGTGGTCGAAGCCAAGGAGATGCATGATCGTCGCCTGGAGATCGTGGACATGGACCGGATCGACCGCCGGCTTGAAGCCGAGATCGTCGCTCGCCCCATGGACGAATCCCGGCTTCGTGCCGCCGCCACACATCCAGATCGAGTAGCAGTCGGGGAAATGGTCGCGCCCCAGGATGTCGCCTCCGGCGGTGCGCCCCTCGCGGAAAGGGGTCCGCCCGAATTCGCCGGTGCAGAGGATGAGCGTGTCTTCGAGGAGCCCGCGGGCCTCGAGATCCTCGATCAGCGCCGCGGCCGGCTTGTCGAACGTCGCCGCCTTCCTCGTCAGCCCGTCGCGGATGTCTTCCCCCGGGCCGGTGCCGTGGAAATCCCAGCCCCAGTCGAAGAGATGGACAAACCGCACCCCCTGCTCGACAAGCCGCCGGGCGAGGAGGCAGTTGTTGGCGAGGCTCGCCTGCCCGGGCTTCGCGCCGTAGGCCTCGAGGACCGCCGGCGATTCGCGCGAGATGTCCATCACTTCCGGCACGCTCGTCTGCATCCGGTAGGCCAGCTCGTACTGGGCGATGCGCGTCAAGGTCTCGGCATTACCCAGCTCGCGGGCCTGAAGCTCGTTGAGATCCTTGAGGGCGTCGAGGCTCTGGCGCCGCGTCTTTCTGTCCATGCCGGGGGGATCGGAGACATACAGCACCGGATCCCCCTGCGAGCGGCACTGCACCCCTTGATAGACGCTCGGCAGGAAGCCCGATCCAAAACTGCTCGTGCCACCGTTGGGCTGCACGCCCGAGGAGATGAGGACGACGAAGCCGGGGAGATCCTGGTTCTCGCTCCCTAGGCCGTAGGTCGCCCAGCTCCCCAGACTCGGTCGGCCCGATCGTGCGGCGCCGGTGTAGAGGAGGAGCTCCGCCGGGGCGTGGTTGAACTGGTCGGTGTGCATGCTGCGAACGACACACAGCCGGTCGGCGACGCGCTGCAGATTGGGGATCGCGTCGGAAAGCTCCATGCCGCTCTCACCGCAGCGCTGCCAGCTGCGGGGAGTCCCCATGAGCTTCGGCGTGCCGCTGGTGAAGGCGAACGTCTTCCCGCGAATTGTCTCGGCCGGGCAATCCTCCCCCGAATGCTTCACGAGCTCCGGCTTGTGGTCGTAGAGATCGAGATGGGGAGGCGAGCCGGTGAGGTGGATGACGATCATCCGCTTCGCCTTCGGCGTGAAGTGCGGCACCCGCGGGGCGAGCGGATCGGCCGGGACGACATGGCCGTGATTCGCCTCGCTCTCCGCCCCCCGCGCCTCGCGGCCGAACGGCGCCGCGCGGCCAAACGGCGCCGCACGCCCGAGGAGCGCTTCGAGCGCCAGTCCACCGATGCCCCCTCCCATGCCACCGAGGAGGTGGCGACGGGTGGCGAGGCGCTTCTGTTCGAGGATCGGATCCATGGGGCAGGTTCCTCCGCTCACGGGCACATGAATGATTCGTCAAGATTCAGGATCACGTTGGCCACCACCGTCCATGCGGCCAGATCGGCGAGGTCGGTGAGGTCGGCAGGGAGGGGGCCCAGTGGCTCGGTCGCCAGTTTCCGCGCCTCCTCCGGCGTCTGCCGGTAGTCGGCCAAGCTCTCGGCATGGAGCCTGACGAGCCGATCGATCTCGAAGGCCGACGGCTGCCGAGCGAGGACGAGCCGGAATCCACGGATCACCCGCTCGGGATCGGTCGATCCCCCCTCGGTCACCATCCGCCGAGCCAGGCTCTGAGCCGCCTCGACATAGACCGGATCGTTGAGGGTGACCAGCGCCTGGAGCGGGGTGTTCGTCCGCGGCCGGCGGATCGTGCAGACCTCGCGGTTGGGGGCATCGAAGGCGGCCATCGATGGGTACGGATTGCTCCGCCGCCAGGTTGTGTAGATCGCCCGGCGCCAGCGATCCTCACCCTGGCTGGTCTGCCAATCGATCCCGGTGCCGAAGGCGGCGGTAAGCCCGAGGTTGGGCTGCGGCGGGTTGACGCTCGGCCCCCCCTTCTTCCCCGACAGGAGCCCCGCAGCCGCCAGGGCCTGGTCGCGGATCACCTCGGCGGAGAGGCGGACGCGCGGGCCGCGCGCCAGGAGCCGGTTGTCGGGATCACGGGCGACGATCGCCGGATCGGCCTTCGATGTCTGCCGGTAGGTGGCGCTGGTGACGATCGCCCTGAGGATCGCTTTGGTGTCCCAGCCGCGGGCCACGAGCTCGACGGCGAGCCAATCGAGGAGCTCGGGATCAGTCGGCAGATCCCCCTGGCTGCCGAACTCCTCGCTCGTGGAGACAAGCCCGGTGCCGAACAGCCGCTCCCATAGCCGGTTCACGGTGACGCGCGCCGTGAGCGGATTGGCCGGATCGACGAGCCACGTCGCCAGCGCAAGCCGATCGATTCGGCCGGCCGAAGACGGAGCCACGGGGAGTGCAAACGCCTCCGGCACCCCTTCCTGGACCTCGGCCCCCAGATCTTGCCAGTTGCCGCGGTGCTGAACCTTCGTCACCCGGCGCTGGCCCGCGGCAAGCTCCTCCATGACCGGCACCTTCGCCGGCTTGAGTGCGGCAAGCTCTGCCGAGAGCGCCGTCATCCGCTCCCGGGCCGAGGCCGTCTCGGCGGCGACAACGCGGCGGTGGTGGTCGGCGAGCCGGGCCTGCTCGGCGTCACTCCGCTCCCCGGCTGGCCTGACGAGGATCGCGATCACGTCGGCGGGCACACCGGCCCACTCCTTCACGCGCGGCTCCGCGGAGATCCCGACGCGGACGATGCCGATCGTGTGGTTGTCATGCTTGGAGCGCTGGCGGAGGGAGAGAACGAGCCGCTCCCCCGGCTGCACGGCCACCGCTTCCGCCAGGCTTACGACGAGCGTCGCCGGCGCGGCGCCCCCCGGAGCCCAGCCACTTTCAAGCTCCTTCTTCTCATCGGCGGGAGCGAGCACCGCGGCCGCCGGGAAGCCCTCCTGCGACCGGCTCGCGAACGCCACCGCCAGCGGCACGTCGCGCCCCCCTGCCGGCACCAGCGCCACGCTCGACTCCGGGGCCGTGGCGAGGATCGTCTCCCAGACCGGCTGCCGGGTGGTGTCGAGGAGGATCACCCGTGCTCCGGCGAGACGCGTGCCGACGCCGCCATCGGTTCGGTTCCAGATGGCGATCCGATCGAGGGGCTCCTCGGCGCCAAGATCGACCTCCCACCACGGATCGGCCTGCGTGGCGGTGTGGGTGACGGAATTGGCGACGAAGAAACCCCCTTCGGTGACGCCGTCGACGGCGCGGCCGGCGGCGGCGTCGAGGGTCGTCGAGACCTGCGTCGCCGGTTTGCCACGGGCGATGTTTTCGCCACCGCGGAAAATCTCGACCTCGGCCAGCGAAAGGATCTTTTCGGTGCCGGGAAGCTCGATGCGGACGAATCTCCCCCGCGGCGGCGCCGCGGCGTCAGCCGGCTCGAGCCGGGCCGAGATGCCGGTGACGACGAAATTGCCGGCGTGCCCCGACGATCCCCCCGCGAGGGCGACGTCGCCCGGAAAGGCCAACTCCACCGCGGCGAGCACCCCCTCCAGCGGAAGCTCGATCCGCGACACTCCCCGCGGCCCGACGGCCGGGAAGTGGATCGTCCCGTCGGCGTCGACGGTGGCGGGAACGGGCCCGGATTCCGCCGCCGGGAAAGGCGCTGCCGAGGCCGCTATCGGCCGGAGTGTCGTCCAGGCGATGGCGCGCGGAAAGGTGGCATCCCAGGCCGCGCGGGCGGCAGCGATCTCGGGTGTGTCGGTGGCGAGGACGTTCTCGGCGGCGGCCATCGAGGCCCCGATCCGCGCCCGCTCCGCTTCTTGGGTGGCCGTGAAGAACTCGAGCACCGGCGTGTCGTCGCCGCGATCGGCATCGGCGGTGTTGTTGAAGACCGCGTAGAGCCTGAAGAAATCCTCCTGCGAGAGCGGATCGTATTTGTGGTTGTGGCACTGGGCGCAGCCGATCGTCGTTCCCATCCAGGTGCCGAAGGTCGTGTTCACCCGGTCGATGACGGCCACATTGCGGAACTCCTCGTCGATCGTTCCCCCCTCGGTGTTCGTCATGGTGTTGCGATGGAAGGCGGTCGCCATCCGGTCGTCGGGGCCGGCATTGGGCACCAGGTCGCCCGCCAACTGGAGCGTCGTGAACCGGTCAAACGGCATGTTGGTGTCGAAGGCCCGGATCACCCAGTCACGAAACCCCCAGATCGAGCGCGGGGGATCGTCGGCGTAGCCGGCGCTGTCGGCATAGCGGGCGAGATCGAGCCACTGCCGGGCCTGGTGCTCGCCGTAGCCGTCGTGGGCCAGCAGTCGGTCGACGTAGCGTTCGTAGGCATCCGGGGCAGGATCGGCGACGAAGGCATCGACCTCCTCCGGCGTCGGCGGCAGCCCGACGAGATCGAGGGCGAGGCGGCGGGCGAGCGCCGCCCGGTCGGCCTCGGGCTGGAGGGAGAGCCCCTCGCGCGCGAGCCGGGCGATCACGAAGGCATCGATCGGGTTGCGCACCGCGCCGGCCCCGGCCGGCACCTCCGGACGGACCGGCGGGAGATACGACCAGTGCCGCTCGAACTTCGCGCCGGCGGCGATCCACCCCCGGAACGCCTCGATCTGGGCGGGCGCGAGCCGTTCACCACCGTCGGGAGGGGGCATGACGGTGTTGGGATCGGTCGACGTGATCCGGGCCAACACGACGCTCGCGTCGAGATCTCCCGGCACGATCGCCGCATGCCCGCCGAGATCGGCCGTGGCCCCCGCGAAGGTGTCGAGCCGCAGCCCCGCCTCGCCCCCCCCCTGCCGCGTCGAGTCGTCAGGGCCGTGGCAGCGGAGGCAGCGGTTGGAGAGCAGCGGCTTGATGTCGGCGGCGAACGACGGGCCTGTTGGATCGGCCAACGCCGGGCGGGCCAGCAACACCCCTCCCCAAGCGAGGAGCGCGAGGACCGGGCCCCGCAGACGAAGAAAGGTGCGTACCATGATCATTCCCCCGGGCGAGGCCCGCGGTGTGGAGACCGTCGGGCTGAAGGCTCCATTCTACGCTCCTCGGCAGGGGGCGTCACGACCTTTTGACCGCTGGATCCATCGATGCCAACGCCCCCCGAGCCCTGCTGGATCGTCGCTGTTACGATCGCCCGCCGGGTGGCGATCGATCCGGCCGAACCGCTCTCCCGCGACGACTTTCTCCCCCTCCTCTGGGAGCTCCTCGACGGCACCGGCCTGGCCGGCATCCACGAAGGCTCTCTCGATGCCGTGGAGGCGTTCGCGGCCGGGATCACCACAAGCGACATGGTGCTCGACGCCGCGGCGGGGGATCCCGACCGTGACTGGGTGGCGGCCCTCGACACGATCACCGCGGAGCTGTGGTTTGCCGACGAGCCCGGCGCCCGGGCCGCCGCCTTGATCCTCGCCGGGCTCACCGGCTGCACTGTTGTTGGCGTCCGCCACGAGGAGACCCACGACTGGGAGGCCGAGAGCCGCGCCGGCCATGGCCCGATCGACATCCCCGGCTTCGGCACGATTCTGCCCCCGTGGGAAACCGTCGGCGAACGACTGCCGGATGCCGGGACGGCGCTCATCATCGACCCCGGCAGCGGGTTCGGGACAGGGCTCCACCCGACGACGAAGCTCTGTCTGGCTGCACTGGGGACCGGCCGATCGCCACCGCAGCGCGTGCTCGATTTTGGCGCCGGCTCCGGGATCCTCGCGATCGCGGCCGCTCTCCACGGCGCCCCGGCCGTCGACGCCGTCGAGATCGACCCGCGCGTCCACGCCGCCATCGGTCACAACGCGGCGCTCAACGGGGTTGCCGACCGTGTCCGCGTGTCAGCCACCCTCGACGAGCTTCCCGCAGATTCACCCCACGACCTGATCCTCGCCAACATCGTCGCCCCGGTGCTCCGGGCCCATGTCGATGCCCTCTGCCGCCGTCTCGCACCGGGTGGGAGGATCGTTCTCTGTGGCCTACTCGCCGCCGACGTTCCCGAGATCACCGCTCTCTATCGTCGCCAGCTCTGCGCCGAGCCGATCATGACCGAGCTCGACGGCTGGCACTGCCTGGTGTTCGCGAGAGCTTGAAAGGATCGACGCCCGGGGAGACCTCCGCCGCCACCGGCCCCGGCGGCGGGACTTCTCCGACGAGCCGGCCGAGACGAGTGTCGAAGTCTGCCTTCGCCACGATCACGACGATCACCAGCGGCACCAGCGCCAAAAAGATCCGGTAGCGCGCCGAGCCGAGGAGGCGTTGGCCGGCGGAGTCGGGCAGCAGCCGGCCGATCCCCAGCGGGAGCACTGCCAACAACGGCGCCAGGAGGATCAGCAGCGCCGCGGCCGATCCCAACCGACCGAAACAGCGCCCCACCACGACGAGGCCAAACAGGGCCACGAGCCCCGCCGCCGTCAGCCCCGGCAGCCCGGAGGGGGTGCCACCCACCTCCCCGGAGCCGCTGCGGCGCCACGCCGGCCCGCCCCCCCATTCGGCGAGCAGCGCTCCGGCCAGGGCTCCAGCCAGCGGCAGCGCCACCAGCCCCCCCTTCAACCATCCGGCCATCGCGATCGAAAGCCCCGCGACGACCAGCCCTCCAACCGTCACCAGGGCCACGACCCGGTCGCCGCTTGAGCGCACGTCCCCCGTGATCCCCTCCCACGACGCCCAGAGAAAGAGCGCCGCGGCAAGGATCACCACCGCCGGCGTCTGCCCCTCCAGCCACACCGATCCATGGAGGAGCACAGGCACCGCCAACAGCGCCACACACCCGCGCTCGGCGGTCAACCAAAAACCGCTGATCCAGTTGGCCGCCGCCTCGGCCTCGATCGCCAAGGCGACCGGGAGGAGGATGACGAGGAACCGGTCGAGCCCTGTCGTCGGCGGCAGCGAAGGGAGGGCGCGGAGGAGGAACAGCCCCGCGACCACCCCCCAAACAAAAGCCACGATCGACGCCACTGCGGCCAGCGCCGGCTGGCGCCGCGAGATCCCGGCGCCGACGGCGCCGAGCGCGGCGGCCACCGCACCCGCGCCCAGCACCGCACGGACCACCATCGCCACATCGGGCACGGCGTCAGTCCCGCTGGGCAGCGCAGTCGATGACGATGATCGCCTCGTCGCCGATGTTGCCGATCTGCCCCTTGTCGAAGTTGAAGTCGCTCCGCTTGAGCTTCAGCTCGGTGCCGAAGCCGACGCGTTTCTTCCCCATCGCCTCGATCTCCTTGCCGCCGACGAGCGTGAGCGTCACCGGCTTGGTGACCCCGTGCATCGTGAAGGTGCCAGCCACCTCGTAGCCGTCGGGAATTGCCTTCACGGCCGTGCTGCGGAACTCGATCGTCGGAAACTGCTTGGTGTCGAAGTAGTCGGGCTGACGGAGATGCTCGTCGCGCGCGGCATTGGCGGTGTCGACACTGTCGGCCTTGATCGTCAGGGAGAAGGTCGACTTCGAGGGATCCTTGCGGTCGAGGGAGAACTTCCCGGAGACGTCGTTGAAGCGCCCCTGGATCCAGCTGATGTCGAGGAAGCGAGCCTTGAAGCCGACCGACGAATGGACGAGATCGTAGTCGTAGTCGTCGGCAGCGTGGAGCGATCCGGCGGCAAGGGCGAAGACGATGGCCAACAGGGCAGGGAAGCGGGGCATGAGAAGACTCCTCGGACGGGAATGGAACTCGCGGGGCGGTCGACAGGGGCCGCGTGCCCCATCCGATCCGGTCGCCCCCAACGGGGCGGAGCATACCATCCCATCGGCTCCTCGGGCGGGCGCCGTGCCGTCACCCGGCCGGCGGCGAATCGAGGGCGGCGTCGAGAAACAACCCCCGGTTGGCGCCGAGCACGGCCACCGAACGCGACACCTCGAGCGCATGGGCATGGGCGGCCACCGCGGCGGCCCGCCGCGCCGCCGGATCGCTGGCGGCGGCCGACTCGAGGACGTCGACAAAAGCCTGTGGCGTCTCGAGCGGGCGGACCCACCCCGAGCCTCGGGCGTCGAGATCCTGCCAGGGGGTCTGGTCGCTCACCAACACAGGCACCCCCGCCGCGAGCGCTTCGAAGATCACGTGCCCAAAGTTCTCGCCGAGGGTGGGAAAGAGCATCAAGTCGTAGCCGGCGAGGGTCTTGCGGACCTCCTCGTGGGGCACCTCCCCCTTCCACTCGATCGTACAGCCGGCCGGCGTCTGAGCGATCGCCCGCTGGCAGGTTTCCCAGTAGGCCGGATCCTCGAGCGGCCCGAGGATATCGAAGCGGATCGGCTGACGCACCTGACGGACAACGTCGATGGCATAGAGAAGATTCTTCTTCGGCGACAGCCGCGACAGAAAGCAGACTCGCATCGGCCCCGCACGCTCCGGAGCCACGGCCGGGAGCGGCCCGACCTGCTCGGTGAGATCGGCGGCGACCCTGATCCGTACCTCCGTCCCCATCACCCGGTAGATATCCTCAGCCTCGAGATCGCTCGATGCCTGCCAGATGACCCTCGCATGGAGGCCAACCGCCCGGCAGCAGGTGATGCAGGGCTTCTTCTTCCACGCTTTGAGGGCCAGGGCCCCTTTGGAGAACTCACCCCGCGGCGCGATTATCCAGGGCACCGTCCGGCCGGTCATGCCGAATCGCCTGGCCACCAACGGCAGGAGCGAGAACTTCGCGTCGAAGAAGCTGTTGAGATAGATGACGTCTGGATCGACCTCCCGGATCATCCGTGCGACCGCGGCGAGGCTCCGCTGGCGACTCCCGGCATACATCACCCGAGCGCCATCGACGTCGCCCCATTGGCCAGGCACCATGCCCGCATAGGGCGCCATGTCACCGACGTCACGGTCGCGCGTGAAAAACCGGAAGTCGATGGCGTCGCCTAGCTGCGCGGCCATGTTGCGCAGCGTGCGGACCGCCCCCCCCGCCCGGAACGCCGGCCAGTAATGGGGCGCGAAGACGAGGACGACCGGGCGGCGCGACGGCGGTTGCTGGATCTCCATCGGCATCAACACAGGAGTCTGGCGGGCTGTGGCTCAGGTGCCCCGCCGGTGAACGCCGGCGCCGGCCACCCTGTCGCGCTATTTCACCAATCGTAGCAGCCCCGCAGCGGTCGATCACACCGAGGGCCGCAGGGCGGCGTGAAGGATCTCCACCGGATGAAGGGCCGTGCGACCGGTGCCATCCTTGA
>Ga0209829_10003434_pt1 | contig 11568 bp, 6 predicted proteins | sample C_140205_EF_Meta_FD_187311 | JGI IMG/M metagenome (GOLD analysis project Ga0209829, IMG submission 187311) | Freshwater microbial communities from Lake Croche, Canada to study carbon cycling - C_140205_EF_MetaG (SPAdes) (version 2) | ecosystem: Environmental > Aquatic > Freshwater > Lake... | reverse complement strand
GGCTGATCTTTTCAAGAATGCGATCGACCGCTTCCTGCAGCGCCACATCGTCACGGCCGGAAGCCCGCCGGGGAGAATCGTTGCCGTTGCCGTCGTCGTCGTCTTCAGGCGGACGCACCACCCGCATTCGACGCCGCATGCCACCCAGACGGGCCTGGAGATTGCCGAGGCCGGAGAGGCTCCAGCCCCGCCAGGCGTAGCAGAGGCCGAAGATCGCGCCCGCAATGTGGGCCACGTGGGCCACGTGACCACCACCGTTGGTGGCCCCCTGCAGATCGATGACAAAGTAGAGCAGGCCGAGCGCCCACACAGGCACCGGCAGCACAAACCACAGGAGGACAGTCTGTCGCGGGAAATGCCAGACGAACACCGCGAACACCGCCATGATTGCCCCGCTGGCACCGATCAGGTGGTACTTGGCAACGCTCTCGCCCTGGACTGGGAAGAGTTGCACGCTGGCGAGCCATGCCAGTCCGGCCAGCCCGATGGCGGTGAAATAGAAGCGATAAAATTCACCCCGGCCCATGATCTCCTCGACCTCGCGGCCAAAGAACCAGAGCATCAGCATGTTGCCGACCAAGTGCCAAGGATCGAGCGGAGCATGCACGAAGCCGTAGGTCACCAATTCCCACACCTTCAGCAGATGCCGTGGCAGGTCGCCCTGCAGCGACAGAAAATCGCTGATCGGCACCTCGCCGACCGCCACGAGATTGACCACCCACAGGGCAACGTTGGCGACCATGATCGTCATCACGGCGGTCCAGTCCGCCATAAACGGCGTGGTGGAGTCGCGCGCATAACCTCGGTCGGAAAATCCCATGGTGGCTCGCCTGGACGGGGGATGGTGTAAAGGAGCAATCTACAGGGCACGCCCATGAATCGTAGCAGGCGGGCGGAACGACATTCCAGAATGTTGTTTCCCGGTTTTTCCGCCGTGTGATACAGTTCGCGGCTCGGGAGCGGGATTCCCGGCATACCAGACCAGATTGATCGAAAGGGATCGCGGACATGGCTACCAACGGGACGCTTGGCAGAAAACTGCGGATGGGAATCGTCGGGGGCGGGCAGGGGTCGTTCATCGGCCGCGTGCATGTCACGGCGGCTGTGCTCGACAACAGGGCCGCACTTGTCGCCGGGGCGTTTTCCAGTGACGCGGAGCGATCCCGCGCCAGTGCCGCCGACTACGACGTCGCTCCTGCGCGGGCCTATGCCTCGTACCAGGAGATGCTCGACAGGGAGCGGGCCCTCCCAGCGGACGAGCGGATCGACTTCGTCTCGATCGCCACTCCCAATCACATGCACTTCCCGGTGGCCAAGGCTGCCGTTGAGGCCGGCTTCCACGTCGTCTGCGACAAGCCACTGACGCTCACGCTCGACGAGGCGGAGAAGCTGGCGGCCATCGTCAAGAAGTCGAGCATCGTCTTCGCCGTCACGCACAACTACACCGGCTACCCGCTCGTGCGACAGGCCCGCGAGATGGTGCTCGCCGGTGAATTGGGCGAGATCCAGGCGATCCGAGCGGAATACATCCAGGGCTGGCTGCGGACGAGGCTCGAAAGCGAGGGTCAGAAACAGGCGGCCTGGCGAACCGATCCCACGAAGAGCGGTGCGGCCGGCTGCTTCGGCGACATCGGCACGCATGCCTACAACCTCGGCCGCTCGATGACCGGTCTGCTGCCCGACATGATCAGCGCGCACCTGAAGGTCTTCGAGCCGCCGCGGCCGCTCGACGACTACGGTCACGCCGTCATCCGCTACGAGAACGGAGCCCTGGGCACCGTGACGGCCTCGCAGATCAGCCATGGCCGCGAAAACGACATGCGGATCCAGATCGACGGCACCAAGGCCAGCCTCGAATGGCATCAGGAAAATCCCAATCAGCTGTTTGTGCGCAGAAACGGTCATCCCCACGCCATTTACACGCGCGACCCCAACGCTCCCTACACGCTGCCGCTGGCGAAGGCCTCCTGCCGCCTCCCTTCGGGCCACCCGGAGGCATTCTTCGAGGCATTTGCCAACGTCTACCGCTCGGCTTTCGATGCCATGGAACTGGCATCCACGGGCCAGCCGTTCGAGCGGGTGAACACGGTCTATCCCAACATCTGCGACGGCGTGGAGGGGATGTATTTCATCGAGCAGTCGGTGGCGTCGAGCAAGGCGGATGGCGCCTGGCTGCCGCTCAAACATCCGTTGGCGCGGCGGTAAGCCGGGGGGAGAGTCGGCATGTCAAAGCTCGATACCGCTTTTTTTGTCTTCGACATCGAGAGCGTCGCGGACGGGGCATTGGTGTCGCGGCTGAAGTATCCGGGCGAGGGTCTCGCGCCGGCCGCAGCGATCGCGAAATACCGCGCGGAATTGCTGGCCGAGAGCGGCAAGGACTTTGTCCCCTACACCTTCCAGCTGCCGGTGTCGCTGGTCATCGCCAAGGTTGCGAAGGATTACCAGCTGACCGATCTCGTGTGCCTCGATGAGGCCGAGTCACGACCGCACGAGATCGTGCGGTTGTTCTGGGAGGGCTGGCGGAAGTATGGGCGGCCGACGCTGGTGACCTTCAACGGCCGTGGCTTCGATCTGCCGCTCATGGAGCTGGGCGCCTTTCGCTATGGGGTTCAGATTGGCGACTGGTTTGCCGAGGACGCCCGGAGCTTCGATCAGCCGCGGTATCGCTACAACATGTCGGCCCATCTCGACCTCCACGAGTGGCTCACCAACAACGGCGCCTCGCGGTTTAACGGCGGGCTCTCGCTGGCGGCAAACCTGATCGGCAAGCCCGGAAAGATGGACGTTGCAGGCCACATGGTGCAAGACCTGTGGGACGCGGGGCGTGCGGCGGAGATCCACGACTACTGCCGCGGCGACGTGCTCGACACGTATTTCATTTTCCTGCGGTCGCGGGTGGTGGCGGGCGACATCGACTTGAAGAGGGAGCACGCCCTCATCGAATCGGCCCGCGAGTGGATTGAGGGGCACCGCCAGCAGTGCCCAGGGCTGGCGAAGTATCTGGCTGCGTGGGGCGACTGGAAAAGCCCGTGGGCGTGACGCCCGCCGCGGCCCGAGCCTCTTGTGGCTCTCTTGTGGCAGCACGTTTTCAACCTGTGGGTGCGAGTTTTCCAACCTGTGGGTGCGAGTTTTCCAACTTGCACTTGCCTTGGACACGATGAAGATCTTGTCGCCACAAGGGGAAGAGGAAGATGGGAACGAGCCAGGGTGTTTTGAATTGTGGGTGCAAGTTTTCAGCCTGTGGCAGCAAGTTTTCAACTTGCTGATTCCGACAAGATGAAATCTTGTCGCCACAAGAGACAAGATGGAATCTTGTCGCCACAAGAGACACGATGGAATCCCGTGGCAGCAAGTTTTCAACTTGCTGATTCCGACAAGATGAAATCTTGTCGCCACAAGGGGAAGAGGAAGATGGGAACGAGCCAGGGTGTTTTGAATTGTGGGTGCAAGTTTTCAACTTGCACTTGCCTTCGACAAGATGAAATCTTGTCGCCACAAGAGACACGATGGAATCCCGTGGCAGCAAGTTTTCAACTTGCTGATTCCGACAAGATGAAATCTTGTCGCCACAATAAGACAAGATGGAATCTTGTCACCACGAGGAGGGAGAAGTTCTTAGCTCTCTGGTGGCTCTCTTGTGGCAGCAAGTTTTCAACTTGCTGAATCCGACACGATGAAGATCTTGTCGCCACAAGGAGACACGATGCTCTCTTGTGGGTGCGAGTTTTCAACTTGCACTTGCCTTCGACACGATGGAGTCGTGTCGCCACGGGAAAAGAGGGAGAGGGCTTCCCCGTCAGAGTGGCAAGACGTGGCAGAAAGCCCGTGTTTTTCAGGGTGTATGCACGCATCGCCAGCCACGCAGGAAGGGCTTGTCTGGGCAATACGGCTTTAGGATCCAGCGGGCAATGCGGCTGATTCCGTGGCTGATTCCGTGGCTGATTCCGCCGGTGCTTCTTCCGGCGTGGCAGCTGCTGCCGGTTCGGCCGGCTGCGCGGGCTCAGCCCCAGACTCGGCTGCATTCAGTGCCGAGGCCACCGCCTTGGCCGCCTGCCGGCCCGCGTCGTCGAGCTTCCCCTTCGGGGCCCGGATCTCAACGGTGTACATCCGACCGCCGATCACCACGGCATAGCTGGATCGGTCAATCGATTCCTTGACGCCATCGACCTTGATCGTCGCCGGCGCGGACCACGTGGCCCCGAAGTGCGGACCAAGTTTCACGGCTGCCGGCTTCTTCAGGAGCGTGCTCTTGCCGTTCTTCGAGAAGGTGGCCGCAAGGCTCTCCGCGATCGCGGTCACAAACGGTCGATGCTCATCGGCACCAACCTCCGTGAAGCCATCGGGCGCGGCCGCCGCCATCACCACGATCGACGGATATGTCTTCCGCCGGCCCGGGATGTATTTGACGAGGTAGTCCTTCGACTGCGCGGCGCGGCTCCACCCAGTGGGGCCGCAGACGCTGAGCCGGCCCTCGTCGACGGCCAATGCCGTGTCGAGATCGACGCCCTCAGGCAGGGGCTCGCCCTCTTCTTCCACGGCCACGCCGTCCACGGCATCTTTTTTCACCTTCTTGCCAGCCGGCTTGGAGCAACCCGCCGCCGACAGCAACAGGCACACCGCGAGCGTCCAGCAGACGGCCGGAAACAGAGCCGACCCCGCCATGATCGTGGATCGCATCCAGGACGCCCTCATCGCGCCGCTCCTCACTCGGTGATTGCTTCCTTGACGAGCTGGATGAAGTGACTCGTGCGCGCGGATGCCATCAGGTCGGCAGCCTTCTTTTCGGCGGCCTTGCGGTCGGAATATTCAAACAGCGCCAGACGCTTCATGCCCTGATTGAACACGCCCCAGAATGCCTTCAGCCGCACTTCCTTAGGAGGCTTCTTCTTGCGAACCGTCTTCTTCGCGGCGATCTTGCTGGGGTCTTTGACCGCCTTCTCCTTCTTCACCTTGACCGGCTTCTCTTTGCTCGACTTCGCCTTGGCGGGCTTGTCCTTGTCGCGAGCCTCGGCCGCGTCTGACTGGGCCCGGAGTTCCTTGCGATTCACCACTTTTCGCGCCATAACGCCCCTGCCGTCCTTCGAAAAAGAGTCTTGTTCAAGGGGACCGCCCGAGCGGCCCGCCGTCCCGGCAGTATAGCGTTTGCCGTGGGCATCGCACGGGGTTCGTATACTTCCCATTGCCACCAGGGAGGCTCCATGCCCACTACGCCCATCACGCCCACCACGCCCACCACGCTGCACGCCCCACCCCTGAGCGGCCCGCTGGCCGTCTACCGGGGGCTGGACGACGCTGTGCTCTCCGAGCGCATCGAGGCGGTCCGCCGGAGGATGGGTTCCCGCCTGGTGATCCTCGGCCACCACTACCAGCAGGATGGCCCGATTTCGCACGCCGACCTGCAGGGGGATAGTTACCAACTCTCGAAGTCGGCCGCAGAGCGGGAGGGGTGCGAGGCCATCGCCTTCTGCGGCGTGCATTTCATGGCCGAAACAGCCGACATCCTCGTGAACCGGCCGGAGAAGGTGGCCGCCCGCGGCGGCCGGCGGGTGGCGGTCGTTTTGCCCGATCTGGCGGCGGGCTGCTCGATGGCCGACATGGCGGGCATCGAGCAGGTGGAGGACGCGTGGGCAGACCTCGGCACCGTGATCGACACTGCCGGCATCACGCCGGTCACCTACATCAACTCGGCCGCCAGCCTCAAGGCCTTCTGCGGCCGGCACGGTGGCATCGTCTGCACGTCGAGCAACGCCCGGGCCGTGCTCGACTGGGCCTTCGCGCGGGGCTCCGAGGAACGGCCCCAGCGAGTGCTCTTCTTTCCCGACCAGCATCTGGGTCGCAATACAGCCCGCGCGATGGGCATCCCCCTCGATGCGATGTGTGTCTGGAACCCGCACGATCCGCGGCTGGGTGGCAACGCCGTGGCGCAGATCGAGCGCAGCCGCGTGATCCTCTGGCAGGGGCACTGCAGCGTGCACGCGATGTTTCGGCCTGAGCACGTTGACGCCGTGCGTGCAAACATGCCTGGCGTGAAGGTGCTCGTGCACCCAGAGTGCTCGATGGAGGTGGTCGACAAGGCCGACCTCACGGGCTCGACGAGCTTTATCATCAAGCAGGTGGAGGGGGCGGCGCCTGGCACGTCGTGGGCGATCGGCACGGAATTGCATCTGGTCAAACGACTGGAGCAGCGCCACCCAGAGCAGACGGTTCGGTTTCTCTCGCCGGTGGTGTGCATGTGCGCGACGATGTATCGGATCGATCTGGCACACCTCTGCTGGAGCCTTGAGCACCTGGAGGCGGGGAAGCCCGTGAACGTGATCCGCGTCGATGACGAGACGGCCATGTGGGCCGTGACGGCACTGGAGCGGATGCTCGCCGTGAGCTGACGCCGTGTGGGATTCTCCGGTAGGGTGTTGCGATGATCCCCTCGCACTTTCTTTCGTTTGCCAACCGCCGGTGTGGTGGCTCGCTCGTGCGGATCTGCCGTGAGGCAGGGGCGATCGGTCGGTTTGCGTCGATCCAGGCGGCGAACGAACGGTCGCTGGGGGCCGACTACTGGGCCCGGCATGCCGACACGGTGCGGAAACACCGGCGTGGCTTTGGGCTCTACACGTGGAAGCCGCATGTGATCCGCCGGGCGCTTGAGGCCGTGCCGGAGGGAGACATGCTCGTCTATGCCGACGCCGGCTGTTCGCTCAACCCCGAAGGGCTGAGCCGGCTGGAGGAGTATTTCGATCTGGCTGCCAGCCATCCGGCGGAGGTGCTGGCATTCTCGCTCACCGGGAAGGTGGGCGAGTGGACCAAGCGCGCGGCGCTCACGGCCTTCGCCGCCGACACGCCGGACATGCGGCGCCGCGAGATGGTGCTGGCCGGCATCCTCGTGCTGCGGGCCGGGCCGGTCACGCACGATCTCATGCGGGACTGGGAAAACCGCATGGCCGACGTGCGGCTCATCGATGACTCGCCGTCGCCGGAGGGTGAGCACTCGGAGTTTCGGGCCCACCGTCACGACCAGAGCATCTTCACGGTGCTCGCCCACGGCCGCGGCCTGCAGTGGATCCCCGACGAAACCTACTGGGAAAACGCCTGGGACCAGTCGCGGCGGTTTCCGATCCACGCCCGACGGTGGCGGCACCGGCTGCCGTGGACACAGACGTGGATGCGGCGCGGCCTCTGGCCGCGGTGGTAGGCCGCCGCGCGCTTTTTCAGAACTAGAGCGTGGACCCCCACGTCTGTGCTCCGTCGCCATGCGTCGCCATGCATCGCCATGGGGCCCTGAAGCGGCGCCGCACAAATGGCATTGCACCGAGGCTGAAAGGGCTGGTATACCCCCCTCGGGGCGAGGGCGAGGTTTTCTTTTCCGATTGTGCTGCTCAAGCCTTCGAACGTTTTTCGACGCGGGAGCCCAGCCATGATGCACTGGCCTTTCACCGGCGTGAAGTGTCGCGGATCAAGAAGCAACCGCAATCGTCGCGCCAGACGGCGGGGAAACGTCTGCGGGGATCGCGGCCTTCGGCTGCAGGTTCAGCAACTCGAGGGCCGACGGCTGCTGGCGACCCTGTATTGGGATCCGGACGGGATCGCGGCCAACAACAATGTCACCACCGGTGCCGGACTTGGCGGCAACGGCACCTGGAGGGCCGCGGGCGCCGCCTGCTGGTTTGACTCGGCTGCGAACGTGGACGTGGCATGGGCCGGCGCCGGCACGGATACCGCCGTTTTCCAGGGGACAGCCGGCACCGTATCGGTGTCCGGTGTCGTCGGGATCGCAGCGGCCACGTTCCAGGCGGGCGGCTGGAGCGTTCAGCCTGCTCCTGAGGGAGGCAGTCTTGTTCTCTCCGGCCAGGCTGCGACGCTGACGGCGACTGCCGGCACCGCCACCATCGGCACCACGATCGCCGGCACCTCGTCGCTGGTGAAGGCCGGCGCTGGCACGCTCGTGCTGACCGCAAACAGCAGCTACACAGGCCAAACGACCGTGCAGGCCGGCATCCTCGACGTGCGTGGAAACCTCGCCAGTCATGTGACCGTGAGCGGCGGATCGGTCTCGAATCTCGTCTTCTTCGACCCCGACCTCGCGGCCGCCGTGCGGGAAACGCTCGGCATGCCGGCCGACACCGTGCTCACGCCGGCAAACGTCTCGCCCCTGACGGCGCTCACGATCGACTCCAACCAGATCAGCGACCTCACGGGACTCAATCCCGCCAACACGCCCGCTCTCGGTGCGCTCGCGCTGGTGCCTGCCGACTTCTCCATACAGCCGGAAAGGCTCTCCTCCCTGACCTCGCTGGGGGGCCTGGCGAATCTGAAAAGCCTCACGCTCCAGCACTGCGGCCTTACCGACGCAGTGCTCGCCACGCTGCCGGCACTCGCAGGCCTCGAAACCCTCGACGTGCGTGCCAACGCCCTGACTGCGATCCCGGCTCCGGTGGCGAATCTTCCAGGACTGAGCAGGCTCTTCGTACACGGCAACCAGGGACTCACCGACAGCCCGAGGACCGGCCTCGCCACGCTCAAGGGAAAACCGATCGACGTCGACGTGGCGGCCGATCGCCCCGACGCTGCGAGATCGGCCGGCGAACTGGCGGCGGCACTCTACTTCCTGCCGATCAAGATCTATGAATACGTCACGAACGCGATCGTGTTTCAGCCCTACGTGGGCGCCATGAAGGGCCCGCTTGCCACCCTGCAGACGAAAGCGGGGAACGACTGGGATACGAATTCACTGCTGGCAGCGGCGTTGACGGCAGCCGGTGTGCCCTCCCGCTACGTCGCCGGCACGATCGAGATCACGGCTGACCAGGTCAGGGATTACTTGAGCGCGAGGACCGACGCCGCGGCAGGAAATATCCTCGCGCAGGCCGGCCTTCGGATCGACCAATACGCCAACCATCTCTCGCACGCCTGGCTCGAGGCCCAGGTGCGACTGCCGGGATCGACGCAGGCAACGTGGGTGCCGCTTGACGCTTCGTGGAAATTCCGAGATTTCCGCCCAGGGCTGCCGAACATGCTCGACAGCGTGCCGTTCGACGCGCGCGAGGCCGACTATCTCACGCAGCCGCAGTGGCAGAAGAAATCAGCCGCCGAGTACTACGGATCGAAGGTCGCGGCGTGGCTGGTCGCCAACCGCCCCGACCTCACCACCGACGACGTGGCATACGACGGCCCGATCCGGCAGCAGTCATTTGGGGCCTTGCCAGGAATGCTGCCCTACGTCGTCCTCGCCCAGCCGTCCGTGGCCGGCCGCCCCACGGCGCCACCGGCGTCCGCGACATACTCCGTGCAGATCGTGCTCACCTACGGAACCACCACGCTCGTGAACAGCACGCTGTCGCTGGCCGACATCGCGCTCAAACGGATTACGATTGATCCCGGCCTCGGAGTCGCCGGCGCCTTCACGCGGCCCGCTCTGCGGCTCGACGGCGTTGTGCAGGCACAGGCGGCCGTGACAGTGCCGGCCACCGGGAGCCTCGTGCTCACGATTTCCGTCAAGGCACCCGCGGGGGGCACGAGCTACAGCCGTTCGTTTGTACGGGCCGCCGACCGATGCATCGCGATCGGACTCGATGCCAATCAGTTTTCCGAATCGCTGCTGGTGGAGAAACGTGCCACTGCGAATGCGGAGCAGTTGAATCAGGCCAACGGGGCCGCCGTGGATCGCGACCGCGCGGTCGGCGGTCTGCTCGACCTCGCGATCGCCTCCTATTTCAGTGCCGCGGACGCCGACGAGGCCCAGATCGCCGGACTGACAGCGGCCGTTCCCGACCGCACGGCCATCGCTCTGGGTATCGCCACGAGCGGCCCGAATCTGGCGACGACGGCCACGGCTGGGCTGCAATATCCCTTCCTGCCGGCCGACATGGGAATCGACGTGCCCGCCAACGTGGTCGGCGGCTTCCCGATCGACGACGGTGCGCCTGCCCTCTCGCTGGTGCGCACCATGCTGATGGGCTACGCAAACTCATCGCTCGAGGGCCTCGTGCTCGAGGAGCTGACCAACTTTGAGAGCGTGTCGACGATCAAGGCATTTCAACTGTCGGCGGCCGCGGGCGGAGTTGGCAGCCTGGTCGAGATCAATGCGGCCAACGTCGGCAGCATCGCCAGCCTGCTCCCGGGCGTGCGGGTCGAGATTCGCACGGCCATCGCCAACACCGTGAAAAACGGTCTGACGGGCCTGGCCGATTACGCCGGGCTCACCTTCACGGCCCTTGTGCCAAAAACAGAGCTTGCCGTGGGCAGCGGTGCGGCCAGCGGGCAGTGGAAGGGCGTGGGCTACACGCTGAAGATTGTGACGGCCAATCCTGCTGATTCGCGCAACGGCCGGACGGCCGGCTTCATCATCCACGGCGCCGTGGGCAGCCAGCCGCTGCGTTCGTATGGCGGCGGCACGTCGTGGTGGAGCGTGCCGGCCCCCGTTCTGAAGCTCTCTGTTCCCGTCAATAACCCGGCGAATTATCTCGGCGACCCAGTCAACATCGCCACCGGCAACGTCTACCACGACGAGACGGATCTCGAGATCCAAAACCTCGGCGTGCCGCTGGCCTTCCGCCGGCATTACGACTCAGCCCACACCGTCTCCGGGCTGACGGGGGCTCCGGCTGCGTGGAGCGACCGCGGTATGGGCGAAGGCTGGTCGTTTACCTACAGCGACCGGATCGAAATCATGGCCGACGGATCGGCGACCTGGTTCACCGACATGGGCACGCGGCTCGACTTCACGAAGACGACGGGAGGGTTTGCCAATCCCGACGGGGTTTTCGGCACGCTTGCTGGATCGGCTGCCGTTGGCTTCACGTGGACCGACTTCCAGGGCAACAGTGTTGTCTTTGGCAAGGCGATCGGCACCGCCTGCCCGCTCGTGCGGATGCAGGACCGTTTCGGCAACGGCGTTCGGGTCGACTCCGTTGCGGGCACCAGCCAGATCGCGAAGGTCTGCGATCTCAAGGATCCCGGCCGCTGGCTGTCGTTCACCTACACAGCCATCGCGCCGCTGCGCATCGCCACGGTGAGCGATTTCACGGGCCGCTCGTGGGCCTATGTCTACGTCGGGGGTCGTCTGGTGACGAAGACTGCGCCCGTGCCCGCGCCGGGCGTGGCCGCCCCAATCGTGAAATATGCCTACCATGCCGACAAGGCCCGCCAGGGGCTGCTGGCGAGCGTGACCGATCCGCTCGGCGGGGTCACGTCGTGGGAATACTACGCCAACCGCCGTGGCTTCCGCGTTACCGACACCCTGGGGAATCGCCATAGCCTCACCTTCAACCTGCACCGCAAGCAGTCGGCCTTCATCGATGAGCGTGGAAATCTGTCGCGGTATGCCTACGACGACGAAGGCAATCTGCTGGAAGTACGGTCTCCCGATCGCACGGTCGAGCGGTCGACCTGGTCGGCGAACGGGCTGAAGCTCTCGGCTACCGATGTCTTCGGCGGCACGGCGAGATTTGCGTACGACGCCACGACCGGCCAGATGACTTCCAGCACCGACGCCGTCGGCAACGTCACGGCCTGGACCTACACCGCTGGCGCGTTGCGCGACATCGCCACGTGCACGCGGCTCGGCACGCCAGGCGA
>Ga0209829_10003433_pt1 | contig 11568 bp, 11 predicted proteins | sample C_140205_EF_Meta_FD_187311 | JGI IMG/M metagenome (GOLD analysis project Ga0209829, IMG submission 187311) | Freshwater microbial communities from Lake Croche, Canada to study carbon cycling - C_140205_EF_MetaG (SPAdes) (version 2) | ecosystem: Environmental > Aquatic > Freshwater > Lake... | reverse complement strand
GGACGGCTCGTTCGATTCCATGGGCGAGGGGATGATCGTCAATTTCGATGGTGAGGTTCTCGCCCATGGAACGACCGGGCGTGTCGATGAAATCATCACCGCAGAAGTGCGACCGGACCTCGTGCGCGAGGCGCGCATTCATTGGGGTGTCGAGAACAACATCTACCAATTCGCCCATCGCGGATTCACCGCCGTCGAAGGCGGCGCGCAGGATTGCCCCTATACCTACATGCAGGACCTGGTCGCAGGCCGCTATCGACTGCCCTGGGAGGATGCGATCAAGGAGACCGATGGCGCCTCCTGCGGCTTCCCCCGGCCGACCCGCCGCTATGGCGAAAAAACCGGCTAACAGGGTCAGGACGGGAGCGGAAAGGCTTCCAGAAACGGCTTGTAGCCATCTTCGACCTTCACCTCGAGGGCGCCGGTGAAACGCACGAAGCCGCAATAGAAGCTGATGAGGAACAACAGGTCCACCATCATCTCATTGTCGAGATGCTGCTTCAGGGTGGCGAAAACCTCGGGCGCGACCTCGCCAACATCCAGCATCTGCCGCGCAGCGGCCAGAGCGGCGCGCGTCAGCGGGTCGAGATGGCTGGTCTGACCGTCCGTCTCGGCGGCTATGGCCGCGATGTCGGCAGCCGCGACCCCGCCATCGAGCGCAATCTTGATGTGGTGGGAATATTCATAGGGCGAGCGCGCGCCATAGGCGACTTGCAGCACCGCAAGCTCGCGGAGCCGCAAATCAAGGCGGCTCTGATTGCGGAAATAGAGTCCCAGATCGCGCGACAGACGCGCCACCTTGGGGCTGTGCAGGGTCTGGCGATGGACATTCATGCCTGCGCCGAAAATATCCTGATAGTCCGGGGCGACCTCGCTCTTGTCGAGCAGATGCAAACGCGACATGGCTTCCTCCATTTGGGCGGAGTGTTTCACGCTCCGCGCTTGCGGCAAAGAGGCCGCCCGAAGGCCAGTCTGGCTTGGCCGGAAAAGCTCTTTTTCCCCTAGGGCGGTGACGCCCGCGCCCCTGCGGCTTGTCGCGCCCGCGTGGCGGACGCACAATAGGGCAAGATTGAGGGAGGACTGGCCGCCATGGCGTCAAAGCCGCTGCGGGTTGCAATCATTGGCGCGGGCATGGGGGGGCTGGCCTGCGCGGCTGCGCTGCGCCGCATTGGCGCTGAGGTGACCATCCACGAGCAGTCGCGCGCCTTCGCCCGCATCGGCGCGGGCATCCAGATGACGCCCAATGCGGTGAAGGCCCTGCGCGGACTGGGCATGGAGGACCAACTCCGGGCCGTCGGCTTCGAGGCGTCCAAGGGCCTCAACCGCGCCTTCGACGATGGACGCATCACCAATGAGATCGAACTTGGCGCACGTATCGTCGAACAATGCGACGCGCCGCTGATCACCCTGCATCGCGGGGATCTGCACGCCATCCTTCTGTCGGGCATGGACGATGGCGTCATCCAGCGCGGCCAGCGGCTTTTGTCCTATAGACAGGATCGCGATGAGGTGGAGCTGAGCTTCGAGGATGGGTCCAGCGCGCGGACTGACCTGCTGGTGGCTGCGGATGGCGTCCATTCCGTGGTGCGCGAGCAGATGTTTGGGGCGCAGGCGCCACGTTTCACCGGGCGCGTCGCCTATCGCACCACGTTCCCGGCGAGCCTCCTCGGGGGTCTTTCCATAGACGAGCGCTGCAAATGGTGGGGGCCGGATCGGCACATCGTGATCTATTACATCACGCGCAATCGCGACGAGGTCTATTTCGTCACCAGCACGCCCGAGCCCGACTTCGACGTGGAGTCCTGGAGCGCCACCGGCGACCTTGCGACCCTGCGCGCGGCCTACAGGGATTTCCATCCCACCGTGCGCGGCGTGCTCGAGGCCTGTCCGCAGGTGCATAAATGGGCGGTGGTGATGCGCGACCCCCTGCCCCGCTGGCATGAGGGCCGCGTGGTGCTGCTGGGCGACGCCTGCCACCCCATGACGCCCTATATGGCGCAGGGCGCGGCCAGCGCCATCGAGGACGCCGTCATCCTCTCCCGTTGCCTTGCGCGGCGCGAGGACGGGCTGGAGGCGGCCCTGCAAAGCTATGTCGCCACCCGCCACCCCCGCGCCAGCGCCATCCAGCAGGGATCGGCGGAAAACACATGGATGCGCGACAAGACGGATTTCAATTGGGTCTATGGATATGACGCCTGGCGGGCGCCGCTCGCCTGATCGCTCAATAAACGGGAGGAAGATGACATGCAGCTGCGCCTGTCACGGAGTATGGCGCGCACATTGCGCGCGGCGCTGGCGGGCCTGCTTCTGCTGGACAGCCTGCCCCTGCGCGCGCAGGAAGAGCGCTTCCCCAGCAGGCCCATCAGCGTGGTGATCGGCTCGTCCTCCGGCAGTTCGATGGAATTCGAGATGCGGATCCTCGCGCCCAAATTCAAGGACATTCTGGGTCAAAATCTCCAGATCGACCTGCGGCCCGGCGCCAATGGCGCCATAGGCGCCACCCATGTCATGCGCGCCAAAGCCGATGGCTACACGCTCTTCACCTCGCCCGCCTCCCCCATGGTCTTCAATCCCCTGACCAACAAGAACCTCGGCTATGATCCCAAGAAATTCACGCCCATCATCGAGATTGGCGCGCAGCCGCTGGTGCTCGCCGCGCGCGGCGATTTTCCCGGCGCGTCCCTGAAGGATCTGATCGCCTACGCCAAGGCGCGGCCGGGCGGGACTTTCTACAGCAGCACCGGCATTGGCGGCGGCAACCACATGTCCGTGCTGCTTCTGGAAAAATACAGCGGAACGCAACTCAAGCATGTGCCCTATGAAGGCGCAGGCCCCGCCACACAGGCTTTGCTGAAGGGCGAGGTGGATTTCGCCATTCTCTCCATCGCCTCGCTTCTCACCTGGTACAAGGACGGCAAGCTCAAGATTCTGGCCGTGGGCTCGCCGGAACGCTCGCCCGACGCGCCTGACGTGCCGACCTTCCGGGAACTGGGCTACCCGGAAGAGTTCATCCTGACCGCATGGCGCGTGCTCGTCGGCCCGCCGAACATGCCCCAGCCCATCGTGAACCGCATCAACGAGGCCGTGAACAAGGCCTATGAGGATCCGGACGTGCGCCAGAAATTCAAGGCGCTGGGCCTGGAGCCCACGGGCGGATCGCCGGAAACGGTGGCCGCCATGCTGCGGCGCGAATCCGCCACCTGGGAACAGGTGGCGCGCGATAACAGAATCGAACCCCAATGACAGGAGCCCATCGCATGCAGGACGGTTTCGCCGCCACAAGAACCCATGGCCGCATCCATTATCTGGAGGCGGGCCAAGGCCCCGTCATCCTTCTCATGCATTCCAACGGCAATTCGGCCTATGAATATGACGAGCTGATCGCCCTGCTCGCGGATCGCTATCGCGTCATCGCCATGGACTTTCCCGGCCACGGGGACTCCGAGCCCCTCAAGCGCCACTACACCGTCGGCGATTATGGGGATTGCGCCATCGAACTGATGGACGCGCTGGGCCTTGGGACCGCCAGCATCCTGGGCTCCTCCATCGGCGGCGCCGTATGCATCGACATCGGCGTTCGCCATGCGGGCCGGGTGGAATCGCTGTTCGTGGTGGAATCGCCCCTGCGCACGGCGGACCAATGGCGGGAGCGCTGGTTCGCCACCGAAAAGGGTTATGGCATTCTCGTTCAGACCGCCGACCAGTTGCGGCCCCGCCTGCGCCATGTGAGCGACGATCTGCTGGAGCGGTGGAACATTGATCGCGGCAAGGCGGGAACCTGGGCCATGATGGATGTGATGTGGGCGCTGCGCGAATATGACGCCATCGGCGCCATCACGAGCATCAAGTCGAAGACAGCGGTGATCTACGGCGAAAAGAGCCCGCATCCCCATGCGCTGGCGCTGTTTGAAAAGATGCTGCCAGCAGCGCCGCGCCACCGCATGGCCGATTGCGGACATTTCCCAATGCTCGACGACCCGCAGACGCTGGCGCGCATCATGGACGACTTCATCCGCAGTTGAACAAGCTCATCCGGCCCGCTCTCCGCTGATGCGCAGCAGGAAGTCGATCACCCGGGAGACCTTGCGCGGCACATTGCGCTTGGCGGGATAGAAGACGGAAATGGGCACCGCCTCGCGCTCGAAAGGCTCGAGGATCCGCACAAGCCGGCCTTCCGCAAGATCCTTGCGGAAGAGCCACCAGGTGGACTGGGCGATTCCCACGCCCGCCACCGCGCCTTCACGCACATTGTCGCCGCTGCGCAGGATCACGGCGCTGTCGATCTGGATACGCTCCTCTCCGCCATCGGGTGTGCGGAAGCGCCATTCGGAGCCGAAGACCCCGGTGATGCAGCGATGACCCGCCAGATCTCCAGGGCTTTGCGGCGCGCCATGCTGCGCCAGATAGGCGGGCGAGGCGACCGTCACCATCGGGCCGCGATGCAGGATGCGCTGGATGAGCTGGGAATCCTCCTGCTCGCGCGAGCGCACGGCCAGATCGAAGCCTTCCTTGATCATGTCCACCGGCGTGTCGGCGAAATGCACATCGAGCGTGATGCCGGGATTTTCGTCCAGAAAGGCGGGCAGTTCCGGCGTGAAGGTCACGCGACCGAAGGAGGGCGGCATGACGATGCGCACCAGTCCGCGCGCGGCGGAATTGGCGTCGCGCAAACCGTTTTCCGCCTCATCCAGCCGGGTGAGAATGGCGACGGCGGCCTCGTAGAAGCTGCGGCCATGGTCGGTCAGCGCGATGCTGCGGGTGGAGCGGTTGAGCAACTGGACGCCCAGATGAACCTCCAGACTGGTGATGTTCTTGGTGGCGGCGGAGGGCGATATGTTCAGCTTGCGCGCCGCTGCGGTGAACCCGCCCTGCTCGACCACCATCCTGAAGATCTGCAAGGCCTGAAACCGGTCCACCTTCCGCTCCCCAACACCCATTGACCAGACACCGGCGCCGGGGCTCGCCCCATCATGGCGAAGGGGCGGCGTCAACTCAAGCAAGCGCCCGCGCTTATCCTGCACTCAATGGAACAAGTGCATTTCGCATTGAGCAATTCATCCCCAGCCCCGCCACCGCTAATGTGCCCTGCAAGAGCGATCCGGCTCACCGAACTTCCATGGAGGGGCGACGTCATGCGTCTAGGCTATTTCACGATGCCCATGCATCCGATCGGGCGCAACTGGACGCAGACCCTGAAGGAAGATCGCGAGAGCATCATCATGGCCGACCGGCTCGGCTTCCATGACGCCTTCGTGGGCGAGCATCTGGCCGACAAGCTGGAGAACATCACCAGCAGCATGATCTTCCTCGCCAGCCTGATCTCCGACACAAAAACCATCAAGCTGGCCACCGGCACATCGAATCTCTCGCAGATGCATCCGACGCTCGTCGCCTCCCATGCGGCCATGATGGATCATCTGTCGGAGGGGCGGTTCATTCTGGGCATCAGCGCGGGCGCCCTGCCCACCGACGCCGAGGCCCTGCAAAATCTCGACAAGGACCGGCAGAAAATGTACCGGGACGCCATCGACGTGATCCTGGAAATCTGGCGGCGCGATCCGCCCTACGACATCGACCTGCCGGACAATCAGTTCAAGGTCTCCACGGGCCGGACCGGCGATCTGAGCCTGGGCGTCGGCTATCTCGCCAAGCCCTATCAGACGCCGCACCCCGAAATCGTCGGCACTGTGGTCACGCCCCATTCGAACAGCGCCTACGCCATGGGCAAGCGCAACTTCCATCCCCTCTCCGCCAATTTTCTGCTTTCGAAATGGGTGAAGACCCATTGGGCGAGATATGTGGAAGGCAAGACCGAGGTCGGCCATGTGGCTGATACATCGGACTGGCGCATCGCCCGCACGGTCTTCGTGGCCGATGACGAGGCGACCGCACGGCGCTACGGCGTCGAGGACGCCAACAGCCCCTATCGCGCCTATTACGAACAGATGATGCGCAAGATGATCCGCGCCAGGCGCATCAATATCTTCAAGGAATCCCCCGATGAGCCGGACAGCGCGGTGACACTGGAGGGAGTGCTCGACAAGCTCGTCATTCGCGGGACCGTGAACAGCGTGGTGGACCAGATCCTCGCCCTGCGCGAGGAGGTGGGAGACTTCGGCGAGCTTGTCTATGCAGGCATGGACTGGGTTGATCCTGGACTCACCAAACGCTCCATGGAGCTGATGGCCAATCAGGTGACGCCACGGGTGCGCGACGCCATTCGCATCCCCGTCGCCGCCCAATAACCAGATCGCAGGAGCGACGCGTGAACCCGAAAACCATCCTCACCTGCGCCGTCACCGGCGCCGACGACACCGCCTTCAAATATCCGGCGGTGCCCGTGACCCCGGAAGAAATCGCCAAGGCCTGCATCGACGCGGCCAACGCTGGAGCGGCCATCGTTCATATCCATGTGCGCGACCCGAAGACCGGCAAGCCCAGCATGGCGCTTGATCTCTACACCGAGGTGGTGGAGCGCATCCGCGCCAGCGCCAGCAAGGTGATCATCAACCTGACCACAGGCCCGGGCGCCCGCTTCGATCCGGTAGATGATGGAACGCCCGCCCATGGCGCAGGGTCCAACCTGCGCAGCCCCCAGGAGCGCGTGCGGCACATTCTGGCCCTGAAGCCGGAGATTTGCAGCCTCGACATGGGCACGCTCAACTTCGGCAAGGTGACGCTCGTCAATGTGCCCCGCCATATCGAGGCCATGGCGCAGGACATCATCGCCGCCGGGGTGAAGCCGGAGCTGGAGGTCTTCGACACCGGCCATATGGCGCTGGCGAAACATCTCAGCGAAAAGGGCATGTTTGGTCCCAAGCCCCTGTTTCAGGCGGTGCTCGGCGTGCCCTGGGGCGCGCCCGCGACCGCCGAAACCATGGCTTTGTTCAAGACGCTCATGCCATCAGGCGCCCAGTGGGCGGCCTTCGGCATCGGCCGCCACGAATTCCCCATGCTGGCGCAGGCGGTGGTGCTCGGCGGCCATGTGCGCGTCGGCCTTGAAGATAATCTTTACCTGTCGCGCGGCGTCAAGGCGCCCAGCAATGCGGCCCTGGTGGAGCGCGCGGTGAAGCTTGTGGAGCTGATCGGCTCGCAGATCGCCAGCCCCGACGAGGCGCGCGAGATTCTCGGGCTGGGCTAAGAGTGCAGCCCGCTCACTTCTTCTCCGCCTTGTCGAGCAGGCGCAGCGCTTCCTGGGCAAGGCTCATGTCCGCCACGCGCGCCATGGGCATGACCGCGCTCTGGACCCCCAGATCGACGTTCAACTGCTGCATGTAACGGAACCGCTCTTCGCTCATGATGAGGCCGGTGGCGTATGGCTTGTAGTGCTGGATATAGTTCCACTGGGCGATGGCCTCGCTGGGAGGCGAGTTCGGCAGGACCTTGGCACGCGCCTTCAGGAAGGGCTCGCGCGATTCAGGCGTATGCAGAAAACGATAAAGTCTGGCCTGCGCCGCCAGACTGCGCACGAGGATGTCGCGTCTGGTCTCGATGATGCGGTCCGTGGTCCAGGCGGCCTGATAGGTATATTCGCTGAGTTCGGTGGTCATGTTGCCGCCGGGGATCAGGCGCACCGTATAGGGACTCATGTCTTCGAGGATCGCCGCCTCGCCGGTGCCCGCATCGACCGTGCCCATGGTGGTGGCGCGGAACACATCGCCGCTGGCGCCGATATTGACGAAGCGCACCTTGGAAATATCGACCCCGTTCTTTTGCAGCAAAGCCACCACGAGCTGATGCAGGAGCGCGCCAAGCGAGCCGGTGCCCACCACCCTGCCCTCGAGATCCTTCAGGGTCTTGATGTCGGGTTTGCTGGTGAACAGCGCCAGAGAAGGCGACAGGGATGTGGCGGCGATGATCTTCAGCTTCGCGCCTTTTTCAATGGCCGGGAACACCTGTCCGAATCCGGACATCATGGAGGAATCGAGATCCCCACCGAGCAGCCCCCCCAGAATCTTGGCGCCATCGGCCACATTCAGATAGGTGGGCTCCAGCCCGAACTCCTCCATGAACCCCTGCTGTCGCAAAAGCTCCTGAACGGCGAGGTTGAGATTGCCAGCCGCATTGGCGATGGTCGTCTTCAACCGCGCGCTCTGGGCGAAGCCCGCGCCAAAGGGCGCGCTGGCCATGAGGCCGCTGGCCACACCAAGGGAGAACCCCCGTCTGCTGATCATCCGACCCATGGCGTAGCCCTCCCCAAGAATGTTCATTCTTCCGTATAGCGCCAGGGCGCGATCCATTGCTCCGCGCGGCGCACGGCGATGGAGAGGCTGACGCCCAGCAACATCAATACGAGGATCGGCACGAACATGGTCGCGGTGTCGTATTGATTGCCATATTTGACGATCAGGGCGCCAAGGCCCGTGATGGCGGTGAAAAACTCCGCGACGACCATGCCGATGATGGCGCGGCCAATGCCAAGACGAAGGCCGGTCATCATGTAGGGCAGCGCCGAGGGCAGGATGATCTTGGTGAAGATCTCCCGCTCATTGGCGGCGAAGGAATTGCCCAGCTCGATCAGTTGCGGCGGCACATTGCGCACGCCCGCAATCGTGTTGATGAGGATCGGGAAGACCGCGAGGATCGTCACGATGAACAGCTTCGCCCCGTTGCCGAGCCCGAACCACAGGATCACCAGCGGGATGATCGCCACAAGCGGCGTGGCGTAGAGCGCGTTCACCAGCCAGTCGGTGGCGGCCTCCACCGACTTGTAGCGACCTATCAGCAGGCCCAGACCGATGCCCGCGAAGGAGGCGATGACAAAGGCGAGGATGAGGCTTTGCAGGCTGCTGGCCAGCGCCGTGAACAGCTCGCCAGACGCCATCAGCCGCGCCGCCGAAACGGCGATGGCGCTGGGGAAGGACATGAACAGGGGATCGACCTGTCGACCCAGCACTTCCCAGGAGCCGATGACGAAGATCACGGAGGCCAGGCGGATCATCCAGATGCGGCTGGTCTGCTGCGGCAGCGGGCCGATGTCTTCAATGTCCGCGAGCGCGGCGAGATCATCGCCCCTTGGGGCGCCCGGCGACGATGAGGAGAGGGATGTCTGTGACATGGGGGAACCTCTGGCGTCGGATCAGGCGGCGACGGCGTGAGAGCTGCGGATCAGCTCCCACATTTCGGAACGGATGGCCTGGAAGGCCATGTCGCCGCGCATTTCCGGCAATTCGGGACGGTCGGGACCGAAAGGAATGTCGATGATCTTCTTGATGCGGCCGGGCTTGGCGCCGAGCACGATGACGCGGTTGCTGAGATAGATCGCCTCATCAAGATCGTGGGTGACGAAGAGGATCGTCTTGCCGGTCTCGTGCTGGATGCGCAGCAATTCGCGCTGGAGCACTTCGCGCGTCTGGGCGTCCAGCGCGCTGAAGGGCTCGTCCATCAGCAGGATCGAAGGGTCTATGGCGAGCGCACGAGCGAGGCCGACGCGCTGCTGCATGCCGCCCGAGAGCTGGTGGGGGAATTGTTCCCCCGCCGCGCCAAGGCCAACCAGTTCCAGCAATTCCTGCGCCTTCTTGTGCCTCTGGCTGGCGGGCAGGCCCTGCAATTCCAGCCCGAACTCCACATTGGCGCGCGCCGTGCGCCATGGCAGAAGCGTCGCCTGCTGGAAGACGAACCCGCGGTCGCGGCCCGGCCCCGTCACCGGCTTGCCGTCAACCCGGATGGCGCCCCTGTCGAGACGAACCAGCCCCTGCACGATGCGCAGCAAGGTCGTCTTTCCGCAGCCGCTTTCGCCGATGAGGGACACGATTTCGCCCTCCGCCACATCGAAGCTGATGTGACGAAGCACGGGCAGAAGATGATCCTCGGAATAACGGCCCCCGCGCACGCGAAAGGTCTTCGACACATCATCCACGGTCAGCTTGATGCTGCGTGTCATGGTTTCCTCACCTTCAACAGGTTCGCCCTGCTGTTGAATTATTGATCGGCCAGAGAAGGATAGAGCTTTTGCGCGGTCCTGGCGAAGATCCAGTGACGCTCTTCCTCGGACAGGAAGGAAAGACACTCTTTCGCGATGTTCAGGTTATCGAGCAGCGATCCCGGCGATGTCGGGAAGTTCGATCCCCAGATGATGCGTTCCGCGCCAAAGTCGCCCACGAGCCGCTCGAAGAAGCTCTGCGCGCTGGCGGGCGCCACCCGCACCTTGGAAAAGACCGGCGGCGTGATCTTGAGATAGATGTTTTCAAAGGCAGCCATGGCGAAGAGCTGGACGCTCTTGTGATAGGGCGCGCCATCCGTCAGGTCTGGACGGGCCAGATGGTCCAGAATGATGTTGACGGTGGGGAACCGCTTGGCGAGCCCCGCCACCTGCGCAAGCCCTATATGGCCGGTCTGGACCACCATGGAGAGGCCATCGGCGGCGAAAGTCTCCCAGGCCGGAAAGGACCGCTTGTCGTCCAGCAGGCTCGTGTCGAACTCGGCGGTGCTGCCGCCGGTGAACACGCGAAATCCCGTGACGCCCCGCTTGACCCAGCTGCGAATGACCGCAGGCGCGTCAGGCGCCAGCAGGTCCACCGATCCCACGCCGGTGAAGCGCCCGGGGTGCGCCTGCATGGCGTCCGCGAGATAGGAATTGTCGAATCCGTAGCAAGTGGAGGCCTGCACGATGGCGGCCTTGTCCACGCCAGCATCGTCCATCGCCTTGACGAGATCCTCGATGGTGACGGGCCGCTCCTTGGACCAATCGGACTGGAGACCGAAGAGAGGCTTGCGGGGATAGCGCGCATCATCCGCCGAGATGATGTGGGGATGGGTGTCGATATAGGAGGAGGCCATTCTTTGCGTCCGCTGCTAGGGATGGGTTCAGATCTTGAAGGGATCGACGAAGAGTTCATCGACGCTCATGCGCCGGGGTACGAGCTGCTGCTTGAAGGCGGTGTCCTCCAGAGCGCGGATGGTGGGCATATTGGCCGCCATGCCATAGGGCAGCGGATCAGCGCCGACGATTTTGGTCAGCGCGCGGTAACGCTTGTCCACGGCCGTGTCGGCTTCGCCGGAGGCGAGGCGAACCAGCCATTCCTGCTTGGCCTTTTCGAAGGCGTCGTAAAGCGAACGCGCCACCCAGGGATGATCCGCCAGAACGGAATCCTTGACCACGATGGTGCCATGCATGGGATAGACGCCGGTACGCTTGTACCAGTCAGCTTCAAGCTCTTCGGCGTTGGGGAAGAGGTCGGGATAGCCCTGCGACTCCACCTGCGACCAGCCGCCTGTGGGGGCGCCTGCGCGGCCTATGCCTGCATTTCCATCAAATCCGGCCGCCAGTTCGCCGCGCGTGATCATGTCCACAAGCGACACGCCATCAGGCGCATGGATCACATTGTCGGGCAGGATCATCTGCGTGACATGTTCCTCGTCATCGACGACCCAGGTCACCTTGCTCGTATCGAGGCCGAACTCGTCGATCAGGATGCCGCGCGTCCACACGCCAGTGGTCACCGAATAGGCGCGCACGCCGACCTTCCTGCCTTCCAGATCCTTGGGATGCCTGATCCCCGAGTCCGGGCGCACCAGCAAGCCGCCATGATGGAACTTGCGGAAAACGAAGATAGGCAGCGCCACAAA
>Ga0209829_10003427_pt1 | contig 11576 bp, 7 predicted proteins | sample C_140205_EF_Meta_FD_187311 | JGI IMG/M metagenome (GOLD analysis project Ga0209829, IMG submission 187311) | Freshwater microbial communities from Lake Croche, Canada to study carbon cycling - C_140205_EF_MetaG (SPAdes) (version 2) | ecosystem: Environmental > Aquatic > Freshwater > Lake... | reverse complement strand
AAAATAAAAAAAAATAAAATAAAAAAAAAAAAAATAAAATAAAATAAAATAAAATAAAATAAAATAAAATAAAATAAAATAAAATAAAATAAAATAAAATAAAATAAAATAAAATAAAATAATATATAATATAAAAAAATATAAAATTTTTTTATTTGAATAATGTAAATGAATAAGAATAAACCGTCGAATGGTAGGGTTGATACAAATGGCCCTAAAATGACCGATTTATTTCAAATGTATGATAAAATACCTGTAAACCAATGCGCGACTTTTAGGAATCCTACAGAAGGATTATGGGATAATACTGCACTGTCCAATACATATTTTTCTGGTAATAATATCACCATTATTCAAAACGGTATTCGAGCAGGTGTATATAAAAAATCGAATAATCAGTATGTTATTAGTGATCAAGATGGCGATACTCTTAAAATTATAATGCGTAGTATATTTTTACAGCACGCAGCTAATCAACCTGATGATATAAGGGGACAAGTTGAACAATTAAATAAAATTGTGTTAGATTATACTATTCCTCAAGTATACGCCGAAGTTATTGGATATTATAAATATTTGAGTGACGCCGGAACAATGTACACGCCTATGGCGCACCCCATTATGGCACAAAATAATGATAAACAACTGCAGTTGAAACCGTGGTTCTAAGAAAAAATGTACAAACTCCTTCGACTACGTCTACGGAGTTCCCTCAGAAAACTTCGGCTTTTGCTGTGCTTAAGCCTTCGTTTTCCTCCAAATATATATTATTTACACATTTTTTTTTTTTTTTTTTTTATTTTTGTTTTGTTTTTGTTTTTTTTCTATTTTTTTTTCTATTTTTGTTTTTTTTCTATTTTTGTTGTTTTTTCTATACCACTACATTCAATTTGCTTTTCTTAACCATCACTTTAGCTACTACCTTGGCAGTTTTTTTTGTCGGAGACGACCCACGACTTCTTATTTCTTTATAGTGTAAATATTCCGTTTCCAATACTGTCAATTCTTTCAACCACATTTGTTGAATCGTTGTCGATTTGACATTATCCAAATCAGCCATTTTAGTCTGATGATCTTTCTCCAATTTTTCAACATTTTCTTCCGAAACACTATCCATCGGCAGTTTGGTTAAATATTTAAAATCGGAGTCTTCATCAATAACACTATATCCTTTTTCGTGTAACATTGCTGACACCTCATCCTTTTTCTTACGTCTCAAATCAACAGTTCCTTCTAGAACTTCTTTAATATATTTTACTTTATTTGACAACAGAACAAGTTCTTCCGTAATAGCCGTAATCAGATAATTTTTTCTTACTTGATACATTTGTAAGCGTGTAACAAAATAATCATCGATAATTTCACATACATTCTCATATTTTTTCAATTTATCTTCTGCGTCAAACAAATGCATATTTGTAGTCGTATTCGTCGTAAATAGTTTGAACATTTTTTCCAACCCATTACAACCATTATCCGATACAGTAGATTCTAGTTCATCTACTAGCCCCTTTTGAAGCGTAATGATAAAATCGATAATTGTGTCAGATGACATATCATCATAATCCTTGATAACAGGTGTAATTTTTTTACCTGTCTTGTCAACAGCCTCGGTCAACTGTTCCAAATATTCCTTATAATCATCTAACCAAGTTCCAATAGGCAATTCTATTATACGAATTTTATCGGGACCCACTTTTTCATATTTTCCCTTGATTAAGAATTTATTGTCTGAAATTTTGGAAATAGACCCTGAAAATCCTTCATAATATGGCATAAATTCTTGAAGCAACAACGTGTCGGAAGACGCAAGCTTTTGTCGCAAATATTGAATAATTTCCATAGGATTATAACACATAATATCCGTACTGAAACCCGTTCCAATACCTTTCGTTCCATTGACCAAAATCATCGGAATAATCGGCGCATAATATAACGGTTCAACCGGCAATCCATCATCATTTAAATATTTTAAAATCTTATCATCCGCGTCGGGAAATATAATGCGTGTCAATTTATTGAGTTGTGTAAATATATATCTTTCAGACGCACTATCTTTACCACCTTGTAATCGTGTACCGAATTGACCATTTGGCATTAATAAATTAATATTATTAGACCCCACAAAATTTTGCGCCATATGAACAATGGCTCCGTTTAACGACGCTTCACCGTGATGATACCCGGAATGTTCCGAGACATATCCACTAAATTGCGCCACCTTTATTTCGGTATTTAAATTCTTTTTAAACGCCGAGAACAATATTTTTCTTAAACTGATTTTGAGACCATCCATCAAGTTGGGAATACTACGGTCACAATCATATTTTGAAAAGTGAATCAGTTCTTTATTAATGAATTCCTCATACGGCACGAGTTCTTTCGTAGTATCTAAATAACTTTCGCGATTATATCCGCCCAACCATTCCTTTCTATCGTCCGCGCGTTTTTTATTAAATACCATATCGATTGCGTCGTCGCTAATTTGTCCACTATGCTCAAAACCTACTAATTTTTTTTGTGCGAAATATTCTTTGAATTCCTTACTGGTACTTGTTCCCAATCCTTTATAATATTTAATTTTCCAGCCCTTGGAATCATTGTCCTCTTTCCAAGTCTGATACTCGCCTTCACTATAGAATATCAATTCTTGTGCGCCTTTTCTCGCTTTTAAAATGGGGGTATTCATAAAACCAATAAACCCGGGAATTTGGGAAAGAGAAGACCATTCAGATTGGAATAGATTAATACACAATCCTTTAATATGAGATCCGTCTAAATCCTGGTCTGTCATAAAGAGAACACGTCCGTATCGTAAGGATTTACTGACATCTTGTGCGGTCTTATATTCTTTTCCAGTCTCTAGACCCAGAATTTTCTTGATCTCCGCAATCTCTTTATTTTCTGCAATTCTTTTCACTTGTTCCCCACGAACATTGAGAATCTTTCCTTTCATCGGATACACACCAATTGTGTTGCGGTCTTCGGAAGACAATCCAGATACAATACCGGCTTTTGCCGAATCTCCCTCGCAAAAGATGATAATACATTGCGCGGATTTTTCGGTTCCGGCCCAGTTTGCATCAATCAATTTGGGGATTCCGCGAATACTTTTGGTCTTGGTGCCATCCGTTTTTTTCGCGGCCTTGTTTTCCTTTACTTCAGTGAGCGCACACGCCGCGTCCATAACCCCCATCTTCGCCAATTTATCTATGAATTTGTCGCTTACTGACGATGTAGAGCCGAATTTAGCTGAGGGGGTATTCATAAAATCCTTGGTTTGACTATCGAAAGAGGGATTTTCGATATCGCAGCGCAAGAACAGAATGAGTTGTTCCTTGATACTATTGGCGTTTACGATGACTTTCTTTTTCTTTTCAATATACGCTACCATTTTTCTAGTGATTTGATTTAAAATATATTCCACGTGTTTTCCACCCTTTGCCGTATGAATGCCGTTTACGAACGAGACTTGAATAAATTCGTGCGTTGGTGATAGAGACACGGCATATTCCCAGCGTGGTCCCGCTTCTTCATATACACGTTTTACGTCGTCTTTCTCGCCAATATACATGTCTACGTATTGTTGGAAGTTTTTCACTGGGATGGGAATAGAATTATATTTTACTTTGATGGATTTGTCGGTGATTGCAGCAACATCGAATACACGTTTTCTAAGCAGAGCGATGGTGTCTGGAGTTAGATTTGATGCGCCTAACCCGAGTCGCACGTAATCAGGTTTGAATACAATTTTAGTGTATGGTTTTGTTTTACATTTTGTTATGCTAGGTTTTCCGATTTCATCCAGATTATTTTTGAATTCTTGTGTATATTTAAGACCTCTTACGTGGTCAACCGTCTCAATATAGCCGTATGTTGACCAAATCAACACTAACTTGAATCCAAACCCGTTTTTACCACCTACTATTTTTTTTTCTGTTTTATCGTAATTTGTGGATGTTCTAAGATGTCCAAAAATTAATTCCGGAATCCAAATATTATACTCGGGATGTAGCGCAATATCAATTCCATTTCCGTCATTTATCATTGTGATGGTGCCATCTTCTTGGATGGAGATATCAATACAACTGACTGGAATTGTGTTTGGGACATTATCTGTGAGCGCTTGTTGCATGCGGATCACGTGATCTCTGCAATTTACGATACCCTCATCAAATAATTTGAAAAGCGCTGGGACATAATTTATATTTTTTTCTACAATTTTATCTCCCGAATCCTTTAGAATCCACATAAACGAATCCACATTTTCGACAGACCCGATATAAGTATCGGGGTTATCTAGAATGTGCTGCTTATCAGTCTTCTGTTGGTATTTATTTGCTAAGGTTGAATCGTTTGATGACGACGACATGTTTTATTATAATACATTTAATGATTATGATGATTTTAAATTCAATTTTATTTACATTTACATTTAAACTCCTTCGACTAACGTCTACGGAGTTCCCTCGGAAAACTTCGGCTAACGCCTCCGTTTTCCTCCACATTTACATTTATAATATTTACGTGGGTTTCTAGCAAATATTTTATAATGGTTGAATATATATGCCATTTATAAATGATAAATTAATTGGCGATTCACTTATTAATACAATTAAGATAAATTTTGATAATTTAAAAGAAATGAGTGATATATATGATACTGCAGTATCATTTGATATATACTACATAAATATAGATAATAATATTGATAATATATTTGATAATTTAAATATAACACAAATCAATACATCATCTATCGATGGATATAATACTTTTGATAATTTAGAATTAACAGAAGATGATATTAATTCAGCACTTGACACTAGTTATAATGAAGTTGATAATACAACTATTACTATTGACAATAACGTATATTGGATTCCTAGTATAAATACAAATAAAATAGTGCAAGCTTTTATGTTTGTTGCGAAAAATATTGATGGTGATATTTTGTTATCATTAAACAGAGATAACTATTATATTATACATATTAGTCATACAATACATTCAATAGGTATAATTTCTCATATAGAGAAAGATCATAGTGCTACTATATTTTTTAAATTAAATCAAAATGATGATAATATATATAAGTCAAATTATACATATAATTATGAATATTCTATTAATAATAGTGATTGGATTGCAACATATACAGATTCACAAACACACAAACAATTAAATAATTTTATAACTATAAATGGTTTGCATAATAATAGATCATATTTAATACAGATGCGTGTATATATTAATGTGTTAAATATTGTTGATGATAATGAAAATTATGAAATTTATAAAATTTATAGTATAAAATCAAACCAAATTTCTATTACACCTACTAATATTCAACGGTCTGTAGTCCATTACACCTTCGATGCTCCATTGCAAGAATCTTTTGCATTAAGAATGTTAACAACAACAAATAATTTTTCGTCGAAAAACCATCTAAGTTGTAATAAACTTTTTACAGCTCAACAAGTTGAACAACCGAGAATAGATCCATTTACCGTTTTATATGGGAATCCAACTATTATTTTTGAAAATAGTTATTATTATATTATATTTACTGAAAATGGAGCCGTTGAAATTTTATCAACTATAACTGCTGATGTAAATGATTTTAATGTTCTCGTGGTTGGTGGAGGTGGTGGAGGCGGAGATTGTACTCCAAGTCCGGGTTTTAATTCAGGTGGTGGGGGAGGTGCTGGTGGTGCTGTAAAATTACAAAATATGTTAGTTTCGCCAGCTATATATAATATAACAGTAGGTCAAGGTGGACAAGCAGTAACCCCAACACAACCATTTTCTACAAATGGTTCAAATTCTATATTTTCAACTGTTGTTGCGTCAGGTGGCATCAAAGGTTCAGCCGCAACCAATATTGGTGGACAGGGAGGTATAGGTAATAATGGTGGAGGAAGTGGTGGTAATGGGGGGACCGCAGCATCTGTTAAAGCAACTGATGGTTCAAATGGGACATCATATGTCATAAATTTAATTACAACATATTATGGTGGTGGTGGTGGTGGTGGGTCATACAAATCTCAAACATCAAGCAGTATTGGTGGTTTAGGTGGAGGGGGTGGAGGAGGGTTTAACTTTAGAGATGGATTACCAAATACAGGTGGTGGAGGAGCCGGTAGAAATGGTAATGGTACAGGTAATAATAATGGGGGGCAAGGAGGTTCTGGAATTGTTATTATTTATTTCAAGTATATACCTATATATCATACAGTAATTAATGGTCCTACACAGAAATGTGTTCAGGACATCAATAAAAAAGTGGCAAATAACAGTGGAGATGTTGACCAAACACTAACCCAATCTAGTCGTGCCGTAAATGCGATTAAATATTCGACGGGGGGTAGAACTATTTTTGGGAATCCTGGGACAAATTCAAATAGAATCAATTTTCAGGGTAGAACAGAAGGACAACCTGGAGGAATAATGGGTCCGCTAAGAAATAAATTTTAAGAAGGTGCGTTGTTTTTTTTGTTGATTTATTTAGGGAGAATATTTTTTTTTCTCCTTTTAATTTATAATGACTCGTTATACAAAAAACGCAAGAGGGCAATATCAAATTAAAGGGAAATCCTATGATATGTTGGAAGGATCTCGCGCTCAAGTGTGGCACGGAACTGCTTACAAAACCAGTGGTGGACTCAAGAAACCTGATATTATGATGAACAAGAGTAAGCGTATTGTATCTCGATCAAAGCACGCCTCGGCGTCGAGAGAGAAACGTTTGATTAAAGCTGGTTACGGAACCAAGAAGGGAAAATTCGGGTTTGTCAGATTGAATGGAAGCAAGAAGACGAGACGTTCTAAGAAGTCGAGAGGTTCTAAGAAAATGCGAGGGGGGAAAACCGTTATGTTAAGTCCTCTTGAGTTGAGTAACTAAATTAAATGATATAACACCATAAAAATAATAATTGATATGATTATTATTTTTTTCTATTTTCTATTTTTTCTATTTTTTCTATTTTTTCTATTTTTTCTATTTTTTCTATTTTTTCTATTTTTTATTTTTATCAACAATACCACGAGCTAGATATAAATGTATCAAAATCGATAAACTGTGCCATATTAGCACACACATATTTTTCAAAATATCGTTTACTAACAGTAAATTTGGTTTGTTTGTTTTTTAAATAATACTCATACATTTCATCAAATGAAATAAGCGGTGTCGTGTCCTCACTAGATGATATATGTTTATAATAGATTTTCAACGATTCTAATGATGTATCTATATCAGAAATTTTATTCCACAATGAACATCTGACGTGTAATATATATTTATTTTCGTGTATTATGATATTTGGGAAATAATGATTTACTATTTTTAAAATATCGTGTTCTGTAATATTACCATTAGAAGAACACGTGTTATAATTATCTTGTGTCCATTTTTTGAATAATCCACATATTTCATCCATTTCTAATTCCATTTCAAAATCAGAATCACCTGATGTAAGCGTAGCAAAAAGCGAGGGAACATCGGAGTTAACAGTCCACGGAGTTTCCATTGTTTGTTCCCAAAAAAGAATAAAATCACTAACTAATGGTAAATATTTACTCGTTATATTATTAAATGTATCAGTTGTTTCATCATATGAATATTTTTCTTTCAATAGGGTTTTAAGGGTATTTGAATATATCATGCTTGGGAGTGAATAATGGGATATAAATAATTTCCAAATATAGTGCATATTTTTCCAGTTTATTGAAAATTTACAAGAAGAAGAAAAAGAAGAAGAAGAAGAAGAAGATGATTCTTCTACTTTTTGAAGCGAGTGTTCACAAAATTTTTGAAACATTTCAGTTTGCGAATGTTCTTTCAAATATAGTGTATATTTTGATAAAGATTCATCCGTATTATTTAATAGATATTGCTCTGAATTTCCGAATCGTGTTGAATAATACGCAGCCACACATAAAATATCTAATCCGGTTTTTGATAAAACATTATGCCAATTATCAATGGATACATTGCTATTTATATTTATTAATCTACAATTAGCGTAATCATAATTTTCGTGATATTTTGTGACAAAATTATGTGTTATATTTGCATAACCAGTAGTTATATACGATATATTATCTAATTCGGTTAAGATTTTTTTTGTTTTTGATTTGATCAAAAAAACGAGTTCATCATTTGTTTTTTTAAGAATGTTATCTCCAAGCACTGTTAAAAAATATTTAGCTTGATTCTTATTCGAAAAAATGACGGGATATAGTAAATACATTACGTGTTGAATGGTAGATGTTTCCGGTATAGATTTTAGCAAGTTTCTCTCTTTTATCTGTTTTATAATATTTATCTTGGTTTTTTGTTTCCATTCCATAAGTGTTCTGTCTTTAGAAATGGTAGTTAAAAGTTGATGTTGAATATCATCTTCTTTTATCGCGCTGTAGTGTTTGCCGTTATATTGATAAAAACAACTGTTATTTTGTAGATAATAGTATTGATTTTTACTTAAAAATACTTGAATGAATTGTTGTTGTTCCGTTGTTAAAAATTTGTTACGTTGTATTCTTTTTTCGTGGTTTTTATCTTCACTTTCTAATGTGGTTGGGAGTATATTGGTTAAATGAAAACATAATCGTTGGAACATGTATGGATTGTTTTCGTATTTTTCGAATAAGCTTTGGAGCGAACCGTAGCCTTCAGCGCAGCAAAAGGCGCCCGGGAGCGATTTAACTCCAGAGACGTCAGTCGAAGGAGTTTGAACTTTATCTAAATAAAATGGTAGATTTTTAGAAGGAATGGGTGTGTCTCCTTCTTCTTCAGACATTGAATACAATAATATCTGGGGAAGTCTTTATATTTTTTATGTTTTATAATTTTTATAATTTTCAGATTATTTTCTATCTATAATGTAAATGTCTTACAGATTGAAAACTGCGTGCAAGGGGAGAAAGAGAAGTAAATGTATGTCAGCAAAAAAAAGTTGTAGATTCGCTAGTGGAACAAAGCGTCGATACTGTAGAAAGAGTCGAAATACTCGTCGTAACAAGAAATAAAAATGTGTAAAAAAATATTATTTATTATCAACTCATATAATACATAATAATCATCAATGAATTTTATTTATGTGTTGTTACCTGAAAAGAATCCTGGTTGGGATGATATGCGAATATATTTAGATGAACAAAAGGCGATAGAAGCTTCTATTTTATTACCCGAATATCGTGTTGAAATCTTTGAAATAGATTCAGTTGATGGAAGTTTTATTCCGTCGTTAAATTATTACAAATGTGGTATTTTGATTACACCATATAATTAAATTTATCCGACACATTTTTGGATAATTTCGGTTGATAATATAGAAATATGTATAAATATTTGTATATTATCATTTTGGCTATTATAGCAATTGTGATAGGAATGATTATCAATACTAAAGTTTTCCGTGGGTACTCCGTAGACGTAGTAGAAGAACTTCGAGGTATTGGGGGACACAGAGGTATTGGAAGACACGGAGGATTTGGACACGGAGGATATTATGGGGGATTTGGACACAGGGGATATTATGGGGGATTTGGACACAGAGGATATGGAGGAAGAAGAAGTGTCAATTATGTTCCCATTTTTTGGGGAGACTATGAAAATTATTATTATCCGGAAGACAAATATTATTACTATGTAGGCGATCCGCGACCTGTCCCTCCAGAATACCCATTCCAACAACTATTTGCATAAACTCCTGCGTTTAAATTTAATATTTTGGGCCATAAGCATTTACACCCTTGGTAAATTTAAAACGCCGTTTTCACGACATTAAAAAAATCAAGTTAGTAATGGCGAATCGCACGCCTTTACACGCTTATCACTCTTGCGAGGTTTCACGGCAATTTTTTCTGGTCTAAAACATACTGGTCTTTCTTCTCCTTTATATTGATTGAGAAGCAATCCTAATATGTTTTTGGAAGCATTAATGTCCCTATCCATACAGCATAATTTACACTCGTTGTGTTTACAACGGATTACACTATGGATATTAGACATTCTTGCTATGGGTTCTAAAACTCCCATCTTTTTTCGTTGAATACGATTACGATACAATACAATTTCTTTATTACATGAAGAACACGTTTTGCTGGTTTTGTATTCATCTATATTAACTACCGTACAATACCTACGAAGTTCCTTTTTCAAACGCAAAATAGGTGTAGTTGGGTGAGATTTTATTAATCCGTGTTGTTGTGAGTAGTCACCGAAACCTACTAATGTTTTCACATGTTTTGTTTTTTTGGTTACACCGCTTATGCGTTCGCAAATTTTTGCTAATGTTGCTTTGCTTCTACAATAGGAAGTGAAGTTCAAATTACGGAAACCTTTTTCTATATGAAACTCTGTAAATGTTCGCAATCGTGGAAATACATATTTGAAATATTCCTTCATTACACTTGATTTACTTGTTTTTATAGTAGGTATAAGTTTCCACTCTTCATAATGTTCCCACTTTTTATACCATCCTTCACGTTTCTTACACGCATAAATCATTTTACTTTTGTGTCTGTATTCTCTAGTGGATACTTGAATAACTTTATCATTTGTATCATAAGAAGTAATCAATGCCCTTATTCCAGGGTCTATCCCTAAAAAGTTATCATATTGTTGCTCGGTATATTGAGTTGCTGTTTTTTCTGGTTTTACAGGTTTTCGCATTTGCAATACTACGCTTTTACCATCTGTTAAAATTGTATATCCAAACTTTTTATTTTTTGTTTCGTATTTTGTAATATTGAATAATTCTTTCCAATAATCGCTACTATTCTCAGCAAACTTTTTCACATCTAAACCACTATCAATATTATTATTAGCACGTTTCAATTCATTCGCTATATATTTGAGCGTATTTTCTAACCCAGTATTACAAATAGTTATATGCGATTGTGTAAATCCGTGCTTATGTGGTAATAAAGTGAATGTTCTTACTCCTTTTGTATTTGGATATTTTTCAAACTCCTTCAAAATAGAATAATAAATCTTAACGAAATGATTAGAATGTTTCACTATATTTGCTTCGGTTGGCGTGTATTTTAACCATTCACGCATATAACAAATAAATATATTTTTCCCCTCATACTTTACTTCATAAATATCCTTTAACCAATGATACACAACAGTATTATCGGTTTCACCTGTTCGTAATTTTAGATATTTGCGAAAACGATTATAGAAGTTCAATTTCAAATGATTATTCGTCATAGTAAGTTGCAATTTATTCAAATTAGTAATATATCCTAAACATAAATAATCACGTGCGGGTAAATCATCAGTTATATACTCTTTCATTTGTGAAAAACTTTCATATAGTTCGGTTGTTGTATCCGTAGTATCCTTTGTATATTTTAGTCGGGAAACCAGACAACACGCTTGATAAAAAAGATTTTGCTTTATTTCTGGTAAAGATTTATTTTCTTCCAATAACCTTGTAAAATGGTAGTTTAACAATTTGTAGGATAAGAAACTGATAGTGTTAATCTTTGGTAAAATGTCTTCTACAATCGTATCTGCTAAAAGATTATTTTTACAAAATGATTTCCACGAACTTTTGATA
>Ga0209829_10003426_pt1 | contig 11577 bp, 7 predicted proteins | sample C_140205_EF_Meta_FD_187311 | JGI IMG/M metagenome (GOLD analysis project Ga0209829, IMG submission 187311) | Freshwater microbial communities from Lake Croche, Canada to study carbon cycling - C_140205_EF_MetaG (SPAdes) (version 2) | ecosystem: Environmental > Aquatic > Freshwater > Lake... | reverse complement strand
TCTTCTCTATGGCATAAGCTTGTGTTTTCTCTGGGTCTTTATGACTGAAAATCATAGGTGTTGACTTGATGATTGTTTCTAATAGTTGAACTAGTTCATTGTCCTCTTCTTTGAAACTTGCATCGTTGCTGATCAAATGCTGTTCGGTAAGTTCGCTCTCCAAGTCATTTAGTTTCTTAATGAGCGTCTTAAAATCACGAACTAAAAGTTTAACAAATCCTAAGTCGATTACCTGATCAACGCTTTGCTCAAATTGCCGAACTAAGTTGACACTTTGTTGCTGGATGTCACGAATGTCTTTTTTTTGAAATGCAAGTTCAATATTTGCTAAAACTGGGTTTAGCTCAGATCGGTTTTTTAGGCTTGAGTTTTTTTGTATGAAATGAGCGGTGTGGTTTAATAGGGGCTTGAAATCTCCAAGTAGCTTCTCTATATTTTCTTTCTCTTGAGTCGTTAGTGTATCGATGGATATTGTTTCCAGTCGCTTTGAAAATGCTCGAATCTTTTGTTCAAGATCATTAAGTGCTCGTCTATTTAACTCAGACGTATTTTTTTCAAAAGAGGACAAATCCTGTTTGTAAGAGCTAAGGATATGATCTGCTAGAATTGGAATATCAGATCTGTTGATTCGATAATTGTTAGTTTTCATCCTTTTAATTTTTGAAAATTAGTTATAGATACAACCCAATTAAGTCAAGAACTCTAGCAATTACATTTGATGGCCTTCGGCTTCATCGTAATTGTTTTTTTTTAAGTCGCTGCCTAAGAGATGCAGCAGAGAAGATTTTTAGGAATGGTTTATTTGCTTGGCTTTGGGCAAATATGAATTGAACGAATTTAGTCTAAAATGAAGCTAAATCCAAATTTATTCTCACTTATTTTTATACTTTTAAACAGTTTTTTAGGATAATAGTAGATCCACTTAAACAATTCGCGTTAGGATGGGTTATTGTAGTATAAAAGAGAACGCAATGAGGTCTATTTTGGTGTTTTTGGCATTTTTAATGCCGGTGGTTTTTTCTGAATTAAGAGGTTCAACCCGTAATAGTAATACAATGGATAATAAGGATAATACGACAAAAATAGCAGTTTTTGCTGGTGGATGCTTCTGGTGTACGGAGGCTATGTTTAGTCAATTAAAAGGTGTGCAGAAAGTTGTCTCAGGGTACTCTGGAGGCACCGTGACTAACCCAACTTACAAAGAGGTTTGTACAGGGACTACCGGTCATGCTGAATGTACTCAAATCAGTTATGATCCACATCTGGTCACCTTTGCTCAGTTGTTAGAAGTTTTTTGGGCTACCCACGATCCAACAACATTAAACCGCCAAGGTGCAGATGCAGGAACTCAATACCGTTCGGCTATCTTTTATACGGATGAAAATCAAAAAAACGAAGCACTTGCCTTGAAAGTGAAATTAGAGAAAGAGAAGATCTGGAGCGACCCAATTGTAACAGAGATTACTCAATTTGAGAAGTTTTATCCAGCCGAAGACTACCATCAGTCCTATTACGTGAATAATACCAGTCAAGGTTATTGTCGAATCGTAATCACCCCTAAGGTGGAGAAATTTAGAAAGATCTTTGCAGACCGATTAAAAAGCAAGTAGTCTTTCGTGCTACTTAGTTGGCAGGATTCGATCTTTGATAAGCGCCAAATCTTGCTTGAGTTGGTTGATTGTATAGGCTAGATCTGCGGAGGTGACTTCCCCTGTTGGCAACTCTTCGCTGATGTAGTGGATAAACCGCCAGATCTCCCGAATCTCAACAACTGGTAGCTCGTATGGCTTGTAGGTTGGATTTAGAGAGATAAGGCCAATCTTGCCCGTTTTAATCATTTTGTTTTCTATGATTTTAAACACAATACCTTCGTCGAGCGTCAAGACGATATAAGCTTCCCCGTCTTTTATATTCTCCCAGTCTTGCACGAACTCCCCCGTTATCCAGGCACCATTTGGTATGGGAAGCATCGAGTCCCCACTAATCTGAAAGGTTCTATATTTCTTTTCACGGGAGAGAAATGGAAGTTGAAAGACCGGTAACTGACCTACAAACTCAGGATTTGCAAACCCTCGGGTGTAACCGGCTTTTGCTTTCTCGGTTACTAGCTCTATGTTGTCTTGATTCGAGCTGTCTACCGTAGTGGTCAAGACTCTCAATTTTGAACCCTTCACAAATACATCAAACCCATTCTCTAGCTGACGCAGCTCACTCTCTTTTAATTGCGATAAGTCAACTTTAACCAACGTGTCAATCGAGATTCCAAAATAGTCGGAATAAGCAACCATCTGTTGGATGCCTGGCTGTGCAACGCCATTCTCATATCCACTTAGCGTGGGTCGCTTCATCTGTAACGCAAAGGCTACCTCATCTTGCGTGCGCCCTCGTCGCTTACGCATTAACTTGATATTGCTGTTGAAATACATCGGGTGATTTATATCGTTTTTTAGAAACTTGTTTCTTTTTCTTGTTGTTTTTGTAAAATAATGATTATATTATAATCAGAATAATGATTAAAATATGATCAAAGTTAATTCTTTTTTCTTAAAACAATATAGTCAACAAGAAATAAATTATCGGTTATGCAGGAGATTGGTCAGCAATCGAACAAGACGATCGTTCATTACGACCTTGACACTTTTTTTGTGTCGGTAGAGCGGTTGCAAAATAGCCAGCTAATAGGGAAGCCTGTGATTATAGGAGGTGGTTCAGATCGGGGAGTCGTGGCTAGCTGCAGCTACGAATCTCGGCTGTTTGGTGTTCGCTCTGGCATGCCCATGAAATTGGCTCGACGGTTGTGCCCCGAATCTTTTCTGATTCGGGGCGATATGGAGCGTTATAGCCATTATTCTAATGTTGTAACACAGATTATTGCAGAACGAGCTCCACTCTATGAAAAAGCTTCTATAGACGAGCATTACCTTGATATCACGGGGATGGATCGTTTCTTTGGGTGTATGAAATGGGCCCAAGAACTGCGCCATACGATTGTTAAAGAGTCTGGTTTGCCCATCTCTTTTGGCTTGTCGGTGAATAAGACAGTCTCTAAAATTGCCACTGGTGAAGCAAAGCCAAGTGGAGAAAGGGAGGTCCCACAAGGGGTTGTTAGACCATTTCTTAATCCACTCTCCATTCGTAAAATCCCGATGGTGGGTGCTAAGACCTATTATCTGCTTCGTTCAATGGGAATCGAAACCATTCAGATGCTGACAGAGATCCCAATGGAGATGATGCAGCAGGTGCTAGGTGAGAATGGGACTCTGATGTGGAAGAAGGCTCATGGTATCGACAATACACCTGTAAAGCCTTATTCGGAACAGAAATCGATGAGTACTGAGCGAACCTTTGAGCACGACACTACCGATGTTTATTTCCTAGAACAGCTCCTTGTGGGAATGACTGAAAAACTCGCTTTTCAACTTCGTAAACAACAAAAAATGACCTCCTGCATAACGGTCAAAATTAAGTACTCTAATTTCGATACCCATAGCCAACAACTACGCATCCCTTATACTCAGTTTGATCATACCCTGCTTGAGACAGCGAAAGATCTTTTTCGCAAGCTTTATCAGCGACGCATGCTAATTCGACTTATTGGCGTTCGCTTTAGTCACCTGGTTAGCGGCACTCAGCAACTTGATCTGTTCGAAGATACTTCCGAGCGGGTTAGCCTTTATCAAAGTATGGATCAGATTAGAAGTCGATTCGGCTCATCGGCTATCCGCAGAGCTTCTGGATTGGCCGTTCGGCAGGCCATCGACGAGATGAAAATGACTGCCCCGTCAATTCCTTCGAGTCCTTTAGTCATTAACCGACGATATTGATTGTATCATGCTATTCTCTTGTCATACCTATTATAGTTTGCGTTACGGGATTATGGATCCTGAAACATTGGTGTTGGAGGCGGTAAAAAATCGTCTCCCAGTGGTCATGATGGCTGATATCAATAATACAACCGGCATTGTCGACTTTGTTAAAGAGTCATTCAAGCAGGGGATTAAGCCCATTGCAGGAATCGATTTTCGCAATGGAGATCATCATCTGTATACGGGAGTAGCCCGAAATAATGAAGGTTTTCGTGAGCTAAATGAGTTCTTAACCCTTCATCTGATGCAAAAGTTGCCTTTGCCTGAGCTCGCGCCATCTTTTAATCAGGCTTATGTGATTTATCCTTTCGGAGAAAAGGATATCAATGAGCTGCGCGAGAATGAATTTGTAGGGGTTCAGCCAGCGAATATCAATCGGCTTCGTTATGTCACGACGAAAAACCATTTTCATAAACTAGTCGTTTGTCAGCCTGTTACATTCTGCGGAAAATATGATTTTTTGCTCCATAAACACCTGCGTGCGATTGATCATAATTTGCTGTTGAGTAAGATTACTTCAACGCATATAGGGTGCGAGTCTGATCTGTTTCGTTCGTTCGATGAGCTGCTCGTTGCGTTTGCTGATTTTCCAGAGATTCTGCAAACCACCAAGAAGATGATCGAGGATTGCTCAATCACGTTTGATTTCAAGTCGATTAAGAATAAGCAGTGCTTTACGACAAGTCGTTATGATGATAAATTATTGCTTGAGAAGCTGGCGCTAGATGGATGGAAATACCGCTATGGGAACAATTCAGAAGCTCTAAAAAGAGTGTATCATGAACTGGCAATCATTGATAAGCTTGGATTTTCAGCCTATTTCTTAATTACTTGGGATATTATTCGATACTCGATGAGTCGGGGGTTTTATCACGTAGGACGAGGTTCTGGAGCAAACTCAATCGTAGCTTATTGTTTGAAAATAACCGATGTCGATCCGATTGAACTGAACCTTTATTTTGAACGCTTCTTAAATCCAAAGCGAACCTCACCTCCCGATTTTGATCTCGATTTCTCGTGGCGTGACCGTGACGACATCCATGAATATATTTTTAAACGATACGGAAATAAGCACACCGCCTTATTAGGGGCCATGAACACTTTTCAGGGTAAGTCGATCGTGCGAGAGTTGGGTAAGGTGTATGGGTTGCCGAAGCATGAAATAGATACTTTAGCAGAAGAGACCCGTCTGGAAATCGCAGGAAGCGAGCTTTATAAACAGATTTTTTCCGTTGGATCATTGCTGCAGGGCTTTCCAAATTTACGTACCATTCATGCTGGCGGAGTATTGATCTCCGAAGAGCCAATCACCTGTTATAGTGCATTGGATTTTCCACCCAAGGGATTTCAGACAACGCAGTGGGATATGTATGTGGCTGAAGATATTGGATTTGAAAAACTTGATATTTTAAGTCAGCGAGGTATTGGGCACATCAATGATAGTGTTGGCATTATTCAACGCAATAGAAAGGTTAAAGTAGATGTTCACCAGGTTAATGAACTTAAAAATGACCCGAAAGTTAAGCAACAGCTGAAAATAGGGGAGACCATTGGATGCTTCTATGTCGAGAGTCCGGCCATGCGTGGTCTGCTCAAGAAACTTCATTGTGATAACTACATCTCTTTGGTCGCTGCCAGTTCGATTATTCGGCCTGGAGTGGCTAAGAGTGGCATGATGCGTGAGTATATTCATCGTTTTCACCACCCTCAAAGTTTTAGTTATTTGCATCCTGTGATGAAGGAGCAATTGGAGGAGACATATGGCGTGATGGTTTTTCAGGAAGATGTGCTTAAAGTATGTCACCATTTTGCAGGTCTTGATCTAGCTGATGCCGATGTGCTTCGTCGTGCGATGAGTGGGAAATTTCGATCAAAACAGGAGTTTCAACGCATCACCGATCGCTTCTTTGATAATTGTCGTGCATTAGGTCGTCCTGAAGAGACAGCCAAAGAGGTCTGGCGGCAGATCGAGAGTTTTGCTGGTTACTCTTTTTCAAAAGCTCACTCCGCTTCGTATGCTGTTGAGAGTTTTCAGAGTCTTTATCTTAAAGCTCATTATCCGTTGGAGTTTATGGTCGCGGTGATTAATAATTTTGGTGGCTTCTACCGAACGTGGCTCTACGTGAATGAGGCCAAACGATGCGGTGGGATAATAGAATTGCCTTGCGTGAATAAAAGCTTTGAGCAGACAACTATTTATGCTGATCAGATCTATTTAGGATTTAATTTAGTTGCAAACCTAGAGCATAATTTCCAATATATTCTTGTCTCTGAGCGAACACAAGGTGGCGAATTTGTCTCACTTGAAGATTTTTTGCGGCGTGTTCCTGTCGGTATTGAACACTTGATATTACTCATTCGATTAGGTGCTTTTCGATTTGTTGGTAAGCCCAAGATGCAACTGTTATGGGAGGCGCATATGTTGCTTAATAAGTCAGCCCCTAGTATATCGAATCAATTGTTTGATCTTCCATCAAAAAAGTGGCCTTTGCCAAGCCTTGAGCAGTCTGCTGTTGAAGCTGCTTACGATGAGTTTGAATTGCTCGGTTTTCCTGTTACGATGAGTTGGTTCGATCTGCTTCAGACTCGTTTTCGAGGCGAGGCGTTGGCTGCTGATCTGGTTGGTTTTGTAGGGAAGAAAATCCGGATGGTCGGACTCTTGGTTGCCTTGAAATATGTCAGCACTTCGAAGCACGAATTGATGTATTTCGCGAGCTTCCTAGATTGTTCTGGCGAATTTTTTGAGACGGTTCATTTCCCTTCTAGCTTGAAGAAATTTCCTTTCTCTGGGAATGGAGTCTATTTAATTCTAGGAAAGGTTGTTACGGAGTTTGGTCATCCGTCTATCGAAGTTGAGAAGCTAGCTAAGCTACCTGTGCAGGGTGATCCAAGACGATAACCATTATTGCCTAATCTTGCTGTTGAATTTTGTTTTGTAGTTGTCGCCAATAGGGATAATCGATTTTCCGATTACAATTCTATTGTTTTGAATAGAATCGATCTTTGCTAAGGAGATAATAAAAGATTTGTGAACCCTCACGAATCGATCATCAGGCAAAAGCTCTTCGAACTTTTTTAGGCTATTTAGAGTGACAATTGTCTTACCCGTAATATGCACTTTGATATAATCTTTCAACCCTTCGCAATATAGGATATCATCGAGATCGATTCGAATCGTGTTGTAGCCAGTCTTGACCAGTATGAAATCAAGATTTGAATTTTTATCGTGATTGTTAGAGCTTCCCGCGAACTCATTGAGTCGATGCATTTGACTCGCCTTATTTACACCTTTGAGAAATCGATCAAAAGAGAGTGGTTTTAATAAGAAGTCGGTAGCATCAAGATCATATCCCGAAATGGCATGCTTGCTATCTAAGGCCGTAAAGATGATCTGAGGTTTGTTTCTAAGGCTTTTAACGATTTCAATCCCTGAAATCATAGGCATTTCAATATCAAGAAAGACTAAATCAATCGCATGGGATTGGATAAATTCAAGCCCTTCAAAAGGATTTGTAAAACTTTTCAATAGATTTAAGAAAGGCAGTCGCCCAACCATCTCTTTAAGCAGTTCCACAGAATTCTTTTCGTCGTCAATAATTATGCAGTTCACCTCGGCTATCGTTTAGATAATACACTGCTCAAAGATAACAACGAAAATCACAAAACAACAAATAAGATTAATCGAGTTTAAACCTACCTGCATTTGGATTAAAGTAGAGCAAAAAAAACATCGAATCTTATTTGTTGAATAAAATTCGATGTTTTGTATCGTATATTTTGGGGATATTTAGTCTCCTACAACTAGTGAATCAAATGGTTTGAATTGCCATACATCATTGAAATAAGATCCTCCGCTTCTTCCTGTAGCAATGTAAGCTTTATTATTGATCACGATCGTAACTGCATTTTGACGAGCACTTCCTTCGAAATCTGATTTTTTTGTCCAGTTGTCAGCAGTGAAGTCATACTCCCAACAATCTAAACGAACACCAGCATTATAACCAACAGCGATATACGCTTTAGTGCCAAGGACAAATGAACAAGCATCAGAGCGAGGAACAGTCCATTCTGTATTTACGTTAAGTTTCGCTTTTTGAGTCCAAGCAGCAGTAGCTGGATCGTACATCCACATGTCAATTAAGCTCTGACCATTGTTTGCTCCAGTTGTGACATAAGCTTTTCCATTGTAAGTAAAGGCAGTTGCTCCCATGCGGCCGTCTCCACCCATACTTGCAATTTGAGTCCATTTGTTAAGTGCTGGATCGTATTGGTAGAAATCTCTCATGTTGTTATCGTCCATCCCTTTTCCTGTTCCGATATAACCATAATTTCCTAGAGAGAACCCAACACCACCATAGCGTGCTTTGTCATCAATTCCAGTACCAGCAGCGAAGTCTGCTTTTTGAGTCCAAGTATTGTTGGCTGGATTAAATTCCCAGAAGTCTTTTAGTTTAGTGATTCCATTGTATCCGCAACCAAGATATCCTTTTCCGTTAATTACAAATGCAATCGCACCGATTCTAGGAGAACCAGGGAAATCTGCTAGTCTTGTCCAGAAATCATGAGTCGTATCCCACATCCAGAAGTCCTGAAGATAGTAGTTTAAGGCAGTATTTGTTTGAGCGCTATTAAAACCGAGTCCTAGATAAACTTTATCTCCGATTGCAAATGACACAGCATTTCCTCTTGAAATTCCTTCAAAAGATGATGCTGCTGTCCAGTTTCCAATATAAACCGTTGCACTTTTTTTGCATCCAAGAAAAAGCGCAAGAACAAACATTACCAAAAATAATTTTTTCATCAATTTACAATTTATAAATTTCAAATTTTAAATTTCGACAATGCGTAAATTTGTATTGTCTTTTTAAACAGGCGTTTAAATATTTAATTGTTGCTCTGTATCCTTAATAAGGAGGCTCAAATCTAAGATAGGCTACAGAGTTTTAAAAATTAAAAAGGATAAATAGACCATTTTAATCGATATATAGCTTGTTTTAATAGATTTGTTATTTTTGGAGTTTTTTTATTGATTATTTTTTAAGGCTCTATTTTTATCAAGTAATTGATAGTCAATTTTAAATAAGTATATTTGGGTTTTTATAGTTTTTATTCATCGGTTATATTACCTTTTTGGTATAATAAATTAGGGTTAAATGAAAAGTTCAAATACTTTCGCATCAAAAAATATGGAAAGAAGTTTTCGCGTTGTAGCTGTGTTTTTGTTTGCGGCCTCTCTTTTTTCTTGTAATTTCTCTAAAGTTGAAGATTTTACCTTAGGTAAAGATTTTGTTAAATCGACTTCAGGAGTGATTATGATTGACACGATGAGCATTACTGCTTCAACCGTACACCTCGATTCGATTGTGACCACTCGATTACCTCGTTTATTGATTGGTGGTGAGAAAAATAGCTCTACTGGAAAGGTGACAGCTTCTCCCTATTTCCAGTTTGCCAATGGTTCGTTTCAAAATGATTTCCCAACCAATTTAGTGTATGATTCTATTGTAGTTAAATATAATTACGATGGTTATTCGATGGGTGATACGACGAAATTAATTTCATTCTCAGTTAGACTTTTAGATCACAAGCAAGGGTTTAACTCTAATGGCTCTCTTTATAATATATCTGCCTTTACCCCTAATTCTGATGGGCATCTCTATAACTCATCTACCTTTAAATTAAGGCCTGGTAGTTTAGCTGATCCTAAGATATATCCTCATCCTCGTTCAAGAAAGGATTTCTTTATTCATCTATCTGATGTTTATGGGAAGCAATTATTTGATAAAATTTTGGCTAAAAACGATTCTGTAGAAAGCAGTTTGTATTTTCCTGTGTTTATGCCAGGAGTTGCCTTTGTTTCTGCTCCTGACGCTAATACGACATCTGTCGGAATAGCTCAGAATTCATTATCACTTCGGGTTTATTACCATCAGCTAATTAATCCAATTGAAGTTGTCAATAAAACTTATTTTAATTTCCCTGTTAATGCAGGTGGAATGTGGTTTAATCAAATACTTTACGATAGTCAAGGGAGTTTATTGACCAATTTTAGTCAAAGTAAAAATTCGTTAACCGGAAATGCAGAGCTGGCTAGTGCAAATACTTCCAATCAGACTTTAGTTCAAGCAGGGAGTGGAATCTATACAAAATTAAGAATTCCAGGTATTCAGCAATTTAGAGGTTATGCAAAAAATTTGATTTTGTTAAATGCGAAGATTCAATTAATTCCTAGTCCTGGATCGTATTCAATTACAAATCCGCTACCTGATTCTCTTGCTGTTTATGTTGTAGATCGGAGAAATGTGATCTCTTCACAATTGACAAATTCTTTGGGTAGCAATATTTTTGCTCTGAAATATGTTCCTACGGCCTTTGATGAGCCACCTTACTATGTGCTTGACGTGACCTCCTTCTTTGAATCTGAGTCTGCCGCACAAAAAACAACTGGGAATGGACTTATGTTAGGCATGCTTAGCAACAAAGTAGGTCAGACATTAAATCACTTTTCGTTTTTTGGGAATTCAAATAATCGGAGTCTCTTTAAGATGAACATTTATTGTTATGTCGATAAAAGTAATTAGTTTATGTACTTTAAATTAAAATTGTCCATCAACTCAATACATATTAATCTAATTTCTGAATGAGAAGGATAACCTTAATAATCATATTTACACTGTCTGCTTATTTTTCTTTTGGACAGAATAACACGAATTCTCCGTATTCTGTTTTTGGGATCGGTGAGCTTGAGACTTCTGATGGGACTAGAAATTTTGGTATGGGCGGAAGTGGCAATGCTTTAAGGTCTGATATCTTCATAAACTTAGCTAATCCGGCCTCATTAACCGCTTTGCCACCGCAAAGTATGGCTACAGATGCAGGGATTAATTTCCGTTATACAACTCTGAAAAATGATCTTAACTCGGTTAAGGTGCTTAATGGTAATCTTAGCTGGGCTGCCATTGCTTTCCCAATCAATCGGAAAATTGGAATTAGCTTTGCATTAAATCCTAAAAGTAATGTTGGCTATACCATTTATAGCACAAAGAGTTTAGATGGTACGATCATGAGCTATCCTGTGAAATATTCGGGTAATGGCGGTTTAACTGAAGCATCCTTTTCAATTGGTGCTGCTGCCGCTAAACATTTATCTATAGGACTTCGGTCTTCTGTCGTTTGGGGTAGCATGATTGAGACAAACGTTGATCTTCCTCCGATGGGTTCTACTATTACTCGAGTGGATAATGTAAATTATATCGGAGCAACCTTGAAACCTGGTTTTCAGTTTCATACGAAGTTAAGTGAAAAAACCTACTTCACTTTAGGAGGTACTGCAGAATTAAGTAGCTATTTAAATGGATCATCTAACTTATCTGTAACTGCAGGAACAACATTGGTTTTGAGTGAAGTTAATAAACACAGTCAACTTGAATTACCGTTTAAAGGGGCATTAGGTATGGCTTTGGAGTTTAATCGCAAATACATTTTCGCGGCAGATTATTCTCGTAGCGATTATCGAAAATCATCCGTAAATATGGATGTAAGGGGACTTGCTCTAAACGAAACTTATCATGTTGGTGTAGAGTTAGCGCCTAAATACGATGTTCAACGATTGGGACAAGTTAAACGATACCGAATGGGTGCTTTATATCAGACTGGTTACCTTGTCATATCAGGCGTTCAAATAAATAGTTATGCTGCTACCGTTGGCGTT